>Ga0228651_1000222_pt1 | contig 23029 bp, 14 predicted proteins | sample 63DmetaG_FD_183018 | JGI IMG/M metagenome (GOLD analysis project Ga0228651, IMG submission 183018) | Seawater microbial communities from Monterey Bay, California, United States - 63D | ecosystem: Environmental > Aquatic > Marine > Coastal | place: USA: California | collected 2016-10-24
AATTGGTAAAAAAGATTTTTTCATATCTTAAAACAAATAAAAATGTGGTCAAACATTTGGCAAACGAAGATAAAAAAAATCCTAAAATCATTGATTATCAGTGTTTTAGGATTAGTAGTTGTGACCCAAACTTACGAAAGTTCGAACTTTTTGATTGCAATTAACTTTTATATGACTATTAATGCTTAATAACTTTGCGAATCATTTTACCTCTTTCTGTAACAATAGAAATGAGGTAAACACCAGGTTCTAAACTTGATGTGTCAAAAGGGTGTCCAGAACTAAAGTTTCCTTTATGAGCTTGTACTAATTTCCCTAATAGATTATAAATTTTAATTTGTTTTAAATGCAGATTAATTTTAAAATATTCATGAACGGGGTTTGGATAAATTTGAATATCCTTGTCGGTTAATAAGTCATTTGTACTGAGTGTTTCAGATGGCCTATTCCCATAAATTCTAAAATCCCCAGCGGGTATATTAATTTGCGCTGTTGTACTATTCACGTTAATGAATGTTCCTCCAGATGGGTCCATCAAATCATACCAAGTCCCTGTATAGGGAAAGTTTGGTGTGATGTTTTGAGCAGTAAGCTCAAAATTTGAAAGAATAACGACGTTTTTTAAACTTGTCGAAGGTAAAGCATCATCCCAAATGAATATTTTCGGGGTCAATGATCCTGAATTTATATCATAATTACCTTCAAAAACTGCTTCATTAATTTTCAAAGCATTTATTCTTGACCAACTGTTGTAAATATCATTCCGAATCGAATTCCCAAACCAGTTATCAACCCATTGGGGTTGTGGTTTTGTATCCAGTTTACAATCTCCCGGAATGGCATCACTGGGGGTGTCTACGGTTTCGTCACCGCATGTGTAAATTGAGTTTTCCATACCAAGCTCTCCAAAATGCCAAATCATTTTTGGCCCAGGTATGGTCAGTGTCACTGAACCTAGGGCAGGCATACGCTGAAGGGCTGTATTGAGGTCTGTTATGTCATAACCGCCACTTGATGCTCCATATATTAAATTTCGATACATCAATCGCTCTTCGTCATGACTTTCTGCATAACCAATAAGACGTTTTCCTAAGAAATTTTGACTGTTATGCCCCATGTCATTAAAATTTGAATCACTGGCATAGCCCATAGTTAATTGGTTATAAGGGTTGGTCATTTTCCCCCAAAGCATAATGCCCTTACCCTCGTCAATTCGATAATCAGCCCATTCTTTTTGTTCTTGTTGTCCTCCTAAATGTTCAAAAATTACATAATGATCGGGATCTAAACTCCATGAGTAGTCAGCATATTCTTTGAGAATTGCTACTCTATCAGCTTGATAACTATCAGTACAAGAATAGTCACCTGAAGAACAGTTTTGGGTAAATCCTTTTGTCAAATCCCACCGGAAACCATCAATTTTAAAATCTTCAATCCAGCGTTCTATAACACGCTCTGTATATAGTTTTGTCCAAGCACTACTATGATCAAAGTCGCTACCAACACTGTAGCTGTGTGTTGCTGTTGTGTTAAAATAGGGATTTCGACCATTGGGTTCGCCCCAGCCATCACCGTCAGAATCGTTCATCCACATACGCACCATTGGATTTCGTCCAAAGGCATGATTAAGTGCTAAATCTAAAATCACAGCAATGCCATTTTGGTGACAGACATCAACGAGTTCTTTAAATTTGGATGCTGTACCATAAAATTTATCCAAAGCCAAGTGAAAGGAGGTATTATACCCCCAGCTTTCATTGCCTTCAAATTCCATAATGGGCATCAATTCAATAGCATTTATGTTTAAATTTTTAAAATAATCTATTCGATCAATTACATCTTGAAAATTTCTATTGGCGTCAAAATCTCTTATTAAAAGCTCATAGATGATTAAATCTTCTTTTGCAGGTTTTTGAAAGTCGGTGACTTGCCAATTATATGGGGTTTGCGCTGTTTGAAGAACAGTAACCTCACGCTCTTGACCTTCTGGAAAAGTTGGTAAATTAGGATAACTTTCTTCGGGAATCCAAGGATCGTCATAGGGTGAAAGCACAAGTGTTGAGTACGGATCAGCCGTCTTAACCAGCTTGGGTGCATTTGTTAGAGGGGTTTGGTCTACAACCCAATATTGATAGGTTTCTATTTGTTCTGGAGTTAACCCTGTAATGTTGAGCCAGAATTTATTGTTTCTTGTGGGATCTATTTTCATGGCATAGTCTGTATTGGGCTGCCAATTATTGAAACTCCCTGCTACATAAACAAAGTCTTTATAGGGTGCATAAAGTACCAACACTGCCTCTGTATCACTAAGGTATGTAATCCCGTCCTGGTATGAAGTCGGCATTACCTCGTAATCTGACCCTGGGTCAATAAGTGCCATAAATTCTTTTATGATGAGCGTTCCACTCAAAGTAACTTCTAAAGAATAAACTTGATTTTCTGTAATATTTGTGTGGTTGAATATATAACTAGAAACTCCTGCTTGAGAATTGATTACAGCGCCATTAGATTTTAAAACATAATCAGCATTGCCGCCAATATTTGTGGCACTAATAGATAAATCATCTCCACTATTAAGAATAGTTGTTGAATTTTGGTCTGGATTAGACAAACTTACTTGAAATGTTCCCACATCAAAATAAAAATCAGTACATCCATAGTTTTTCAATTCTTTAGAGCCGTCCTCATTTCTGAAAACCATCCCCATTTTAATGGCATTTTGGGCTTGTGCTGCAGTTAAATTATAGTAGGTCTCTGGAACAAAAGAGATACTCCACGTACCATCGCCATTGTTGGACATTTCACCTACACCATCATCTTGTCCCCAATTTCCTACAACGCTGTAATCCCATGGGTTACTGTCCGTCCCAATTCCTGAGTGCAAATAAACTTTACTTGGATTACTGAATCCATTACAAGTGGTTGCTGTAGAATTGGCATCAACAGTTATGGTGATACTTTGATCAACCTCAAAGGGGTTTGGCGTTATTGTAACTTGGCCAAAAGACAGTAAAGAACAAAGTAAGTAGGGATATATTAGAAATAGTTTCATAGTGTAATTTAAATATGGCTGGCCCTAATTAAAGAGACCAGCCACTTAATTAACAAATCAAAATGAAAAAATTAATTTATTTTGTTAAGCTGATAGGAATTATCATTAAAATCAATTCTAACTCTATATCCTCCAGCAGTTACAGCAATATTATTATCGGGGTCAGCGTCTAAAACTTCATCTCCGTTCGCATCTCCAAGATCATCACCCCATTCATTATTAGACCTGAACTTTATCTCGCCATCTACCAGATTAGCAACATCTCCAACAAAAATATTAGGTTGTACTTCAGTCAATGCAAAATCAGGTCCTGCGCCACCCCAATCATTATAGCCAGAACCGACAATACCCCACACAGTACTTGACTCCAAGGAGTAACTATTGTCATTTAAGTTAATGGTCATCATATAATGGCCTTCAGTTACTGCAATGTTATTGTCTGAATCAGCATCTAAAACCCCATCACCGTTTGCATCTCCTAGGTCTCCCCCCCAAGTATTATTTGGACGGACTTTAATTTCGCCATCAATTAATTTGACTCCGACTTTAAATGTATCGGTCGTGTAATCATAATAAAATTTAGCGTCAGGACCAGCACCTCCCCAATCGTTGTATCCAGATCCTACAATCCCCCATGAAAATTCTTCAATAGTGTAGCTATTATCATTGGTGTTAATTGTAATTTTATAATCTCCCTCAGTGACTGAAATGTTGTTGTCAGGATCAGCATCTAAAACACCGTCTCCAGTAGCATCTCCTAAGTCACCACCCCATTCGTTATTTTCTCGGAATTTTATATCTCCCGTAATAAGAGAAACATAACTTACTATTACACCTGGTTCACTAGTTGTATAAAATACGCCATCAGGACCACCGCTGCCCCAATTGTTATAACCAGAACCTACAACACCCCAAGTGGAGGGCTCTATTCCAGAACCACCTGTGCCTTGAGAAGGAATTGTTACATTAATCAATTGTATTGGAGTATACGAAAACTCTGTAGCAGTACCTTCATCTCCCAAGAACGCTTTTATCCTAAAACTAAGTGCTCCAGATTCATCTTCACTAATTCCTGCCATTTCAGCTTTTTCCAAGAGTTGTCCAACAGTTACGGATATCTCATTGGTAGTGGTTTGTCCTCCAACGGACATAGCATCTGTAAAATCCCCTAAAATTGAGTTTTCTAAGACGTAATTAACAGGACTAGGTGTGTTAAAGTTAGCCGAATTAAAAACAAAGCGTTCTGCTATATTGTTTGCGGCATTAGCGTTTAGTACATAATCGTCTAAAAATGTATTTACAAATGTGAATTCTGCTTCAGGTGCAGCCGTAAATACTAAGTCGTCGTCGTCTTGACAAGAGTTAAAGCCAATGATGGCAAAAACTGTAAGTAGTAAAATTTTTAAATTTTTCATTTTTATTTTTTTAAATTAATAACCTGTGTTTTGTTGTAAATTCGGGTTTGCATCAAGAGCAGATTGAGGAATCGGAAAAAGATTATAGGCGTCTGGGATGGATGCTCCTCCAGCTGTATTTCCTTTCCACGGCCATAAGTAATTACCTCCCGTAAATCTGCCAAAACGAATCAAATCTGTTCGCCTATGTCCTTCTAAATTTAATTCTCTTCCTCTTTCATCTATGATAAAATCTAAATCTAGATCTGCCATTGTGATTGTACTTGCAGAAGCACGATTTCTGACCATATTGACATAGTTCAGAGCATCGCTCATACTAGCATTAGACGCACCTCTAACGGCACATTCCGCAAACATTAAGTAGACATCCGAAAGTCTGTAGAGTGGAAAATCTGTACCTGAAAATGAGATCCCACTGCTGGGTGTGTCATTCAAGTCATTATTCCTAAATTTAGTGGATGGATACCCATCTGTCCATTCTCTATAATCGGTCATGATATAGTTGTGTCCTTGTGTCCAAAACAGACTTGCTCTAACATCGGTTGAAGTGGCTAAATCACCAAACAGTCCATACCATGCACTTGTCGCGCGGTGCCCTTGCCAACCCTCTGCTGCACCAAAATCCAAAATAGGCATTGTATCTGGACTCATGCTTCCATTAACAATGTATGTGGTATTTCCATAACTTTGACTATTTATCGGATCTGCAATGAGGGGATAAATAATTTCTAAGGATTCATTATTGTCTCCTGAGAAATTTTTGATAAAGTTAGGTTCTAAAGAATAACCTCCTTCGTTAATGATTTTGGATAAATAAGTTACTGCATCAGAGTATCGAGCAGTTCCAGTATAAACCTCAGCATTAAGGTATAGTTTACTTAAGAGCATATCTACAACAAACTTATTTGCTCTACCATATCCATTGTTATTGCCTATGGTAGACTCAATAGCTAACAACTCCGTCTCAACGTAATCGAAAAGCTCTTGCCTTGAGGCTTGTGGAAGGAATTCTGAGGTTCCGAAGTTTTCATCTGTTGCAAGAACCCCTTTTCCAAAGGTGTCAATGAGATAGAAATACGCAAGAGACCTCAAAAAACGAACTTCACTTTTAATCGATTCTGGTGTTGAAACTGACGTACTTTGTAAAACATTTAACAAGTTGTTACATTGTGGTACAGTGTAATAGATACGATTGTATAAATATCTAAAAAACTTATTACTACTTGTCCATTGCGATGTTGTAGTAAGCTGATCTAGACCATCGTCGCCCCAACGATTTTTCATTGCGTCCGCAGTAAAATCTTGTAGATTAACAATCCCTCTCAAGAAGGGAGATTCTCCTGCGTCATCTGAAATATCTGAACTTCCTGGTCCATTTGGTCCAGACAATGCAAACGACGCATAAAGTCTAGATAGAATTCCTTCAATAGCGCTAGGATCCTCTGCTAATAATTGTTCAAGTGTTTGCTCAATTTTTGGTTCTGTATCCAAATCGTCAACACACGATGTAAGTGACCAGAACATTGCGAGACTAAAACATATTAATAATATTTTTTTCATAATTATTTTTTTTAAAAATCAATATTTAAACCCAAAGTGTATGCTGTTGGTCTAGGATAAAAGTTGCTGTCTATCCCTCCAAAGTTTTCTGGATCTTGACCATCATAATCTGTAATTATAAATGGATTGTTAACTGCAGCATAAATTCTCATACTTGTATTTGGAATGAAATTTTCAGAAAAATTATATCCTAAGACAATGTTTTCACATCTCATGAAACTTGCATCTTTGAGGAAGTAATCTGAAAATTGAATATTTCCAATAGCGTCCTGAAAAACTGGATTAGCTGCATCCTCATAAAAATTTAAGACATTTGAAATACTAGTGTTGTTGTTTGGAGCTGCACTTTCTGTGTGTCCCAAGCTCAAGGCGTTCAAGTCATACACTTTACCATCTAGTTGCCCTCTAAATGAGGCTGAAAAATCAAAGTTTTCATAGGTCATATTAATTCCAAATCCAAAATTCCAGTTTGGCCTCAAAGAAGTATAATATTTATCATCCTCAGTAATTTGATTATCTCCATTTAAATCCACAAAAGCATTTGGTATTGGATTTCCTTGAGTGTCGTAAACCTGCTTAAAAACACCTGCTTGATATGGCTCTTCACCAAGTTTATTGAACAATAGATTTGAACCCGTTCCAAGTAGCCCTCCTCCAATTGGAAGTGTATTTATACCTCCTAAGTTTGTTACTTCTGTTTTGGCATAAGACAAATTACCATTTAGACTTAAACTAAATTTATCAGAATTAATTGGGTTTAAATTAAGCCCCAATTCAAACCCTTCGCTTTCAGTTGTCCCCCTATTTGCTATAAAGTTATCTGTCAATGCTTGTCCTGGTGGAAGATTTACTCGAGTTAATAAGTCAGTAGTTTCTCTTTTAAATACATCAAAGAATCCTGTCAAAATTCTTTTTTGTGAAAATGCAAAATCAAGTCCTGCATTAAAAGTCGAGGTCTTTTCCCAAGTTAATCCAGTTTGAAATGGTGCCGCAGAATATAAATTGACACCTGGAAGATACTGACTATTTTGGTCTCCTACAATGAACAATGGACTTGTCGGATAAAACCCAACTACTCCTGAAATATTTTGTTGCCCTGTTCTTCCCCAACCTAATCTTAATTTTAAATCATCAATAAATTCAACATCTCTTAGAAAAGATTCTTCTTTTATTTTCCATGCAAAAGCTGCTGCAGGGAAGATACCCCAAACACCATTCTCCCAGACATCATTAGTAACAAATAAAGAAGAAGCATCAGCTCTTAACGAAAGTGTAATAAGGTATTTGTCAAGAACATTAATATTTGAACGTCCAAAAGCAGATTGTAAATTTTGACTATTAAAGTATCTGTTGTTTGGATTATTTTCATTAATCACTTGATAGCGTTCTCCAATAACACCTTCCTCTATTGTGGAAGCGTATGCATATATTTCTTTGTTACCATCTGTTTTAAAGTTTTGATATGAATATCCCAATTGAACATCAAAACTTTTAATCTTTTTATCATCATACGATTTCCCATATTTCAAATAAAAATCAAATGTAGAGTTTGTTATGCTTTGATCTTCAACATAATTCAAACCAGGGTTAAAAACTCCATTTCCATCAGCATCTAAACGATATCCAACAAGTGCACCTTCTCCAAGTATTTCTTTAATATCTGATTTTGATGCGTCTATCCCCACATTAACAACTGCTTGTAATTCAGGTAAAGATGGAATAGTATACTCCAATTCAATATTGCCTAAAAATCTAAAGGTATCCTCTGGTCTAGATCTTTGAGACAGTAAAGCTAAAGGGTTGTATTGCCCGTCTAGTAAATTGCCATTGGTATTGGTGTAGTACCCGCCAAAAGAGGTGTTGTCATTGTAAACAGGTTTGGTTGGATCAAAGACCAAAGCCCCTCGCAAAGCCCCCCCAGAATCAGTTGAATTTTTATCGACAAGAGTAAACTTTGCATTTGTATCTAACTTTAAGTTATCTTCAAAGAAAGAGGGTGAGACTTTGAAAGATGCAGTTATTCGCTCGTAATCGTCAGTTTCAACAATACCTTCAGCTTTATTAACCCCTAAAGATGCTCTAAATGGTGTTTTATCATTGATATTTGTTCTAACTGAGAAAACTGCATTGGTAGTTACTGATGTCCTTAGAATTTCATCCCTCCAATCTGTATTATAAATTTCTCTTGGTCCAGCACTCGTTTGAATAACTTGTGCGGCCTCAGAAGTAGATACAGAACCAACATCAACACCCAAGCTTCCAACTAAGTCTGGATGATATTGTTCGATGAAGCGCACATAATCATCACTTCCCATCATGTTCAGGCCGCTTCCAGCTTTACTAAAGGTTGTATTGGTAGAGAAATTGTATTGAGTACCCCCTGATGTCCCTTTTTTTGTTGTAATAATAATTACCCCATTAGAGGCTCTCGAACCATATATAGCAGTAGCGGAAGCATCTTTTAGAATTGTAAAACTTTCAACATCATTAGGATTTACTAATGAAAGAGGGTTACTCACCCCTGCTGGGTTTTGACTTCCAATTGGAACACCATCTATAACGATTAATGGACTACTGTCTGCATTCAAAGATGAACCACCTCGAATTCTAATGTTAGGTGCAGAATCTGGAGTCCCTCCACTATCAGTGATTCTAACACCTGCAGCCTTTCCTTGAAGTAACTGATCAGTTGATACGATAGCACCTTTATTAAATTCTTTTGAAGAAACGACACCTACAGCACCCGTTAGATCCTCTTTTTTTACACTACCATATCCAATTAAAACAACCTCATCTAATGCCGAAGCATCTTCTGCCAATTGTACGTTTAGTGCACTTTCTCCATTAAAGGAAATTTCTTGTGTAGAAAATCCTACATAAGAAAAAACAAGTACATCGCCAATGTTAGCAGAAATTTGGTAATTTCCATCAAAATCTGTAGTGGTCCCGGTGCTGGTCCCTTTTACAACTACATTTACACCAGGTAGTGGTAATCCACTATCTTCTTCACTTACTGTACCTTTAACACTTGATTGACCAATGCAAAAGATAGGCATCAAGAGTAAAAATAAGAAGCTATTAATTTTTGTTTTCATAAAATGATTGTTAGTTATGACTAATTTTCGATTTTAACTTATAATTCTACTTTTCACGGCTAATGTATATCTTTGGGAATTATTTAACAATTCTATAACATTACTACAACGTTTGCGTGTTGATAAGTTTTTGAATAATCCTCAAAAAACAGCTCAGATTATAGTAAAAACATAAAAAAAAGGATTCTTTATTACTATTTTTGCTAATGAAGCAAGTTTAATGGAATTAAAAGTTTATTAATCATGAAAAAAAGAACCACCCTAAAACAATTAGCAAGAGAGTTGGATGTTTCTATTTCAACGGTTTCAAAAGCGCTAAAGAATAGTCCAGAAATCAGTCAAGACACCATTGACAGAGTTAAAGCTTTTGCTAAATTATTGAACTACAGACCAAATAATATTGCATTAAGTCTAAAGAATAGAAAGACAAAAACAATAGGAATTATTATTCCTGATATAGTTCATCACTTTTTTACTAAAGTAATAAAGGGCGTAGAAAAATATGCCAATTCCAAAGGCTACAACGTCATTGTTGGCTTGTCTAATGAGTCTTTTTCTAACGAAGTTATAAATATGGAAATGTTGGCGAACGGTAGTATAGATGGATTTATTATATCAATGGCTAGAGAGACGATGCAGCGCCAAGACTATCAGCATTACACTGAAACATTGAATGAGGAAATTCCTTTAGTCATGTTTGATCGAGTTGTCGCCGAAATCCCTTGTGATAAAGTTACTGTTGATGACACTAAAGGAGCAGAAATAGCTGTAGATGCATTAATAAACAAAGGAGCAACAAAAATAGCAATATTAACAACTAAGGATTATGTAAGTGTGGGAAGATTGCGAACTAAAGGCTATTTAGAAGCATTAAAAAAACACGAGATAAATCCAATTCCTGATTTGATTTTAAAAATTGACGATGAACTTCTATATGAAGATGATCACCTTGATGTTTTGGAAAAACAAGTGAGAGAATTGCTACTCATTCATCCAGATGTAAACGGAATTTTTGCTGTAAATGAGCTCTATGCTGTTGTTGCGATGAAAGTTGCCAAAGATATGGGGTATGAAATCCCCAACGATCTCCAAGTAATTGGTTTTACAGATGGAATGCTTTCAAAACACGCCACACCAACGTTATCTACAGTAAGTCAACATGGAGAATCTATGGGTGCAAAAGCTGCAGAATTACTTATTCAACGAATTGATGAGCGCGTAAATGATTTACCAAAAGAACCCACAAAGACTGTTGTTATTTCAACTAATTTAATTCAAAGAGGTTCTACAAAATAATTTGGTACAAAAAAAAATTATTTCTATGTTTGCCACATCAAAACTTATAACTCTACTTTTCACTTTTAAGTTTTGATAAACACATTTGCTGATTATCAAAATAGTACTAATATTTAATTATACTATTATGAAGAAGCAATTACTTGGGTTCTGGGATATCTGGAACATGAGTTTTGGATTTTTAGGTATACAATTTGGTTTTGCGTTGCAGGGAGGCTTTATGTCTCGTATATTTCAAACTTTGGGTGCTGATAAAGCAGATATTCCAATGCTCTGGATTGCTGCACCACTAACAGGCCTTATTGTTCAACCCATTATTGGATATTTGAGCGATAGAACATGGCATCCAAAGCTTGGACGTAGAAAACCATATTTTTTAATTGGTGCCATTTTAAGTTCCTTAGTTCTCTTTTTTGTTCCTCATTCTCCAGTGCTTTGGATGGCTGTTGGATTCTTGTGGATTTTGGACGCCTCTATAAATATTTCAATGGAGCCATTTCGTGCGTTAGTCGCAGATAAATTACCAGAATCACAGCGTTCTTATGGCTTTGTAGTTCAAACGCTAATTATAGGAATAGGAACATGGATTGCAAGTAATCTGCCTTGGATGGTTTCACAACTAGGCGTTAGTAATTCTGCGCCCTCTGGAGTGGTGCCAATGTCTGTTAAAGTGGCATTTGCTATTGGTGCATTTGTATTTTTTGCAAGTGTGTTGTATACTATTATGACCACATCTGAGTATCCACCAGAAGACATGGAAGCTTTTGAAAAAGAACGTGCGCAAAAAAATAGATTCATTCCAGACATAATTGAAAATATTGGTCAAATGCCAACGACAATGAAAAAACTTGGTTTTGTACAGTTTTTTTCATGGTTTGCATTTTTTACCATGTGGAGCATGGCCAATCCAGCGCTCACCGAACATGTATTTAAAACACCTGCGCCAATAGAAGCACAATATGACCTTTCAACCGAAATCGGAAAGGCAGAATTTGATATCGTCAATACAGCGTTTCAAGAATCATCAAATGCCGTAGGTTCTGCCATGGGGGTTTATGGGCTTTCATCAATGGCTTTTGCCTTGCTTTTAACATTGTATACCTCCAAACGAACGATTAACCGTAAATACGTCCACATGTGCTCCCTTGCTTTGGGAGGAATTGGGTTCTTGTTAATGTATATGGCTACTCCCCAACAGCTAAAATATTGTTTCATTTTAATTGGTTTTTCTTGGGGCAGTATATTATCAATGCCTTATGCCATGCTTTCCAGTTCTGTGGATTCAAATAAAATGGGGGTATTTATGGGAATTTTCAATATGTTTATTGTAATTCCACAAATCGCTGCAGCCCTAGGTGCAATAAATCATTTATCAAACCTTATTGGGCCAGAAGCAATCAACAGTATGTTGCTTGCAGGAATCAGTCTGATTGTTGCTGCACTTACTAATTTACTTATAACAAATCCATCTGCAATACGATATCAATCTGAATAATATGAAAAAAAAATGTTTCATTTTTGACTTAGATGGCGTTATTGTAGATACTGCAAAGTATCATTATCTAGCGTGGAAATCTTTAGCAAATGAACTTGGTATTGATTTTTCTGTTGAACAAAATGAACAACTCAAAGGCGTTAGTCGTGTTGATTCCTTAAAAAAAATTTTGAAATGGGCAGGACGAACTTTAGATCCTAATGAATTTCAAAACAAAATGAATCAAAAAAATGCCAACTATATCGAGTACATTTCAGACATGAATACTTCAGAGCTTTTACCAGACGTCGATAGAGTATTGAAATTTTTAACAAACAACAACCAATACATCACATTAGGATCGGCTAGTAAAAATGCCCGGCCAATTTTAGATAAAGTAAAAATTACTGGACTTTTTGATGCTATTGTTGACGGCAACGACGTCTCAAAAGCCAAGCCCAACCCAGAAGTGTTTTTAAAAGCAGCACGCTTGACAAAATCTAAAACAAAGAACTGTGTTGTTTTTGAAGATTCTGTAGCAGGTATTCAAGCAGCAAATGCGGCAGGAATGATCAGCATTGGCATTGGAGATTCAACGGTTTTGCACGAAGCACAATACAATTTTAAAGACTTTAAAGTTATGAGTAATGACTTTTTAGAGCAACTAATAAATAATCATAATATATTATGAACCAAAATTATATAGTTCCAAATCCATGGTCCATTATCGAAGATGGTTTTATTCCAAAACACGTTAAATCTTCTGAAAGTATTTTTAGTATCGGAAATGGCGCAATGGGACAACGGGGCAACTTTGAAGAAACGTACACAGGCGACAGCTTTCAAGGGAGCTACATTGCAGGTGTTTATTATCCAGATAAAACAAAAGTAGGTTGGTGGAAAAACGGTTATCCAGAATATTTTGCTAAAGTTCTTAATGCGCCAAGCTGGATTGGAATCAATGTGGTTGTCAATGATGTCGTTTTAGATTTAAATACTTGTAAATCAATATCTGATTTTAGGCGTGAATTGAATATGAAAGAAGGTTGGCTGTCTCGATCGTTTACAGCAACGCTTACCAATGATGTTCAGATTTCTGTGAAAAGTCTACGATTTCTGAGTCTTGCTCAAGATGAAATTGGTGCTATACGATATCAAGTTACCCCGCTTAATTGTTCGGCTGAAATTAGTTTTGAACCTTTTTTGGATGGCAATATCACAAATCAAGATAAAAACTGGGATGATCAATTTTGGGATATTTCAAATGTTTTCTCAAAAAATTCTGACGCCTTTATTGTAGCTGAAACCATGAAAACTGGGTTTAAGACGTGTACATTCATGCACCACCAATGTACTCTAAACCAAAAACCTATCGCACTTTCATTTTCTGAACAAAATACCAATTCAAGAATTGGTCATACTTATTTAACACATGTTGACCAAGGGTCGACTTTTTCTATAGAAAAAATTGGTGGGTATATTTCAGATCGCAAAAATGATAATATACTACAATCTGCAGCCACTGCAATTCAAATGGCTTCAAAGAAAGGATTTGACACGCTGTTGGAAGAACAAATTCAAGCGTGGGCCAAAATATGGCAAATGGCCGATATTACTATCGAGGGTGACATCAAGGCGCAACAAGCAATTCGTTTTAATATTTTTCAACTCAATCAGACATACTCAGGAACAGACCCCTTACTGAACATTGGGCCTAAAGGATTTACAGGTGAAAAATATGGGGGGAGTACCTATTGGGATACAGAAGCATATTGCCTGCCATTCTACATGGCTACAAAATCCCCTAAAGTCGCTAAAAATTTGCTAGAATACCGTTTTCACCACTTGGAAAAAGCTATTGAAAATGCAGAAAAATTAGGATTTAATACTGGTGCAGCCCTGTACCCCATGGTTACCATGAATGGTGAAGAATGTCACAATGAATGGGAAATTACTTTTGAAGAAATTCATAGAAATGGCGCCATTGCATTTGCCATTTTCAACTATCAGCGATATACTGGCGATATGTCCTATACGTATTCCAAAGGAATTTTTGTTTTGATTGCAATCGCTCGTTTCTGGTATCAGCGATTTAATTTTTCTGAACAAAAACAGAAATTTGTCATGCTTGGAGTAACAGGTCCAAATGAATACGAAAATAATGTGAATAATAATTTTTATACAAATTATATTGCCAAATGGTGTATGGAGTTTACTCTCGATACTTTAGACAGTATAAAAGATGCTGACACAGAAGCATACCACAAAATTGTAGCGAAAACTAAACTAACTCAGCAAGAGATAGAAGTTATAAAATCGATGTCAAAATCTATTTATTTACCCTATTCAAAAGAGCATGGCATTTATTTGCAACAAGATGGGTTTTTAGACAAAAGCCTGACTCCTGTTTCTGAACTATCTACTGACGAACGACCAATAAATCAACATTGGTCTTGGGATAGAATATTAAGATCTCCATATATAAAGCAAGCCGACACTTTGCAAGCATTCTATTTCTTTGAGGACGCTTTTACAACTGAAGAATTGGAAAAACATTTTGATTTTTATGAACCCCTTACCGTTCATGAAAGTTCGCTATCACCGTGTCTTCATAGTATTCAAGCTGCAAAATTGGGGCGCATGAATCAAGCGTATGAATTTTACTTACAAACTTCTAGATTAGATTTAGATGACTATAACCATGAAGTACACGAAGGGCTTCATATTACCTCTATGGCAGGAACATGGATGAGTATTGTAGAAGGTTTTGGAGGGATGCGTATCAAAAACAATCAATTACATTTCTCACCACAAATTCCAAAACAATGGCAGTCTTATTCTTTTAAAATTAATTTTAGAGGAAAAATTTTAAAAGCAATTGTACAACACTCAGGGACAAGTTTTGAAGTTTCAGGAGATGAACCGATGACTATTGTTGTAAACGGTCAAGCTACAAATGTTGAACCAAACTTTTCACTTACAACCTAATGAATTATCATATTAAAAATATAGAATTATTTTATTTTAGTATCTTGATTATTGGCGTTTTAAGTTGCAATCCAAAATCCGAAAGGAACCAAGAGACATCTCGAGAAACAACACTTCAAGTCGAACAAGTTAAACCCCCATATTGGTGGGTAGGATTTGAGTCCCAGGAACTTCAATTATTGGTAAAATCTGAGAACATTCAAGGGATGGATGTTACTGTTAATACAACAGGCATTGAAATCGTGCAAGTCCATAATGCCGATAGCCCAAATTATTTATTTATTGATTTAAAAATTCATGAAAATGCAACTCCAGGTGTAATTGAAATGTTGTTTTCATCAAGTGATAAACAATCCTACGCCTTAGATTATGAGCTCAAGAAAAGAACAAAATTAGCATCAGAATATAAAGGCTTTAACTCTGAAGATGCAATATATTTAATTACCCCAGATCGTTTTGCAAATGCAAATCCAGAAAATGACATTCAGCCAAATTTAAGAGAGCAAAAAATAAATCGAAATGATAATTATGCCCGTCATGGAGGCGATATACAAGGCATTACAAACCACCTAGATTATATAGATGATATGGGATTTACAGCTATTTGGTCTTGTCCACTTCGAACTAATGACATGAAAAGAGGTTCTTATCATGGGTATGCCATTACAAATCATTATGAGGTTGATCCTAGGTTTGGGACTCTCGATGAATATAAAACTTTGGTTAAAGAAGCTGATAAACGTGGACTCAAGTTTATTATGGATCAAATTGTCAACCACTGTGGATTGTATCACTGGTGGATGGATGATTTACCTTTTAAAGATTGGTTAAACTATCAAGATGATTTTTTGTCAGGAAAACCCACAAAATATTCTAACCATCGTCGCACTGTAAATCAAGATATTTATGCTTCAGAAATCGATAAAAAAGAAATGACGAACGGGTGGTTTGTTGAAACTATGCCAGATTTAAACCATAAAAATCCTTTCATGGCAAAGTTTATCACTCAAAATAGTATTTGGTGGATTGAAGAATTAGGTCTAAGTGGAATTAGACAAGACACCTATCCATATGCAGATAAAACATTTTTGAGTAATTGGGCAGGTAGTATTATGAAAGAGTATCCGAATTTTTCAATTGTTGGAGAGGAATGGAGTTATAATCCTCTACTCATAGGATATTGGCAAAATGATACCAACCAAAAACAAGGATATGTCTCAAATTTGAGCTCAACTATGGACTTTGCTATGTTGGACAATATAAAAAAAGGGATTGCCGAAAAAGAAGCATGGGATAAAGGACTTATTAAAATATATGATGGATTGGCTAATGATTTTCACTATCCTAATCCAAAAGCCATTATGGCCATGATGGATAACCACGACATGAGCCGAATTTACACGGAACTGAAAGGAGATATCGTTCAAACAAAAATGGCCTTAAGTACACTTTTGATGCTTCCAAGAATACCACAAATATACTATGGCACAGAAATTTTGATGCAAGATTTTGAAAAACCTGGCGATCATGGCCTTATTCGAACAGACTTACCAGGGGGCTGGGCTGGCGATCAAATAAATGTTTTCACTGGAGAAGGGTTAAATGAAGACCAAAAAGACATGCAAAACTATTTAAAAACGCTTTTGAATTTTAGAAAAAACAGTGCTGCAATTCATCATGGAAAGACCGTTCATTTTGCACCCAATTCGGGGGTATATTTTCTTTTCAGAAAAATTGAAGAAGAAATAGCATTTTTAATTTTGAATAAAAATGAAAAACCAGTTTCTGTCGATTTAAATCGTTTTAAAGAATTAAACTTCAATGGAAAGACATTTCAAAACGTTCTGACAAATGAAGTTTTTATGTGGCAAGATACGCTAAGATTACCAAAAAAAGGAAGTTATATTTTCAGTTTAGTCCCTAAATAAATGCTCTTAAAACAAAACTATATATTGTTATTTTCTTTAAGTATAAATATGCTTTGGGCATCTTGTTCTCCACTGGATTCCTTAAAAACCTATTGGTTGAATCCTGCACAAAAAATTGAAGGAAACATTAAACGAATAGAAAAATTTCCGTCAAAATTTGTTACCCCCAGAAACGTAGATGTATGGTTTCCAAAGGAGTATGACAATACAAAAGAGTATAGCGTTTTGTACATGCACGACGGTCAAATGCTTTTTGACGCTGATAAAACGTGGAATAGCCAAGAATGGGGCGTTGATGAGCATATGTCAGCACTTCTAAAAACCTCTAAAATCAAAGAGACTATTGTTGTTGGAATTTGGAATATATATTCAGAACGTAATGCAAATTATTTTCCTCAAAAAGTATTTGAAAATCTAGATAAAGAAAATAAAGAAGCCCTGCAACGTATGGCAAAAAAAAAGAATCAAGAAACATTTATTAATTCCGACGACTACCTCAAATTTATAGTAAACGAATTAAAGCCATACATTGATGCCAATTTTCCAACAAAAACATCTCCAAAAGATACTGCAATTATGGGTTCCAGTAGAGGAGGGTTAATCTCTCTTTATGCTATTTGCGAATACCCAGAAATTTTTGGAGCTGCAGCTTGTTTATCAACACATTGGATTGGCACCTATTCCAATACAGAGTCTAATCAAATTCCTTATGTGATTTTTGATTATTTAATGGATAATTTGCCTTCTCCAAAAAATCATAAAATTTACTTTGATTATGGAACAAAAACTTTGGATGCCCTCTATCTGCCTTATCAAGATTTAGTAACTACTGCACTTGAATATAAATTATATGATGATGAGTCCATGGTAAATCTGAAATTTGATGGACATGAACATGCTGAAAAATTTTGGAATAAAAGATTGGCTACACCCCTCACCTTTTTACTCAAAACAACTTATGAATAAATTATTATACTTTCTGTTTTGCATCTCTTTTAGTACTGTTTTAGCTCAAAATTCTGAGCGGATTTATAAAAGCGTGGAGTTTATAGAACAACAAAGGTTAAACATAAAAGTTAGCGACGGTATTTATAAAATTATACCCTACACCAAAAATATTATAGAAACTACATTTATCCCAACTGGTGAGATTGAAAAAAAAGCGTCTCATGCTGTTGTGTTAAAACCAAAACAAATTGATATTACTTTTGAAGAGAAGGTAGATCATTTTGTTTTACAAACCGATGGTATTCTAGTCAAGGTTCAAAAATCACCGTTTCAAATTAAATATTACCACAACAATAAACTAATAATTTCAGAAGCTCAAGGTTATATAAAAAACGACAGTTTAGAGGGGATTGATTTCAACATTAAATCAAATGAAGTTTTATATGGTGGAGGCGCAAGAGTTTTAGGAATGAACCGAAGAGGAAATAGACTCAAGCTATACAACAAAGCACATTACGGCTATGAAACGCATTCTAAGCTCATGAATTACACGATACCCATCGTGATGTCCTCTGAAAAATATCTTTTACATTTCGATAATGCACCAATTGGTTTTTTGGACCTAGATAGCAAGCAAACTAATCGCTTGACTTACGAAACAATTTCAGGGCGAAAGACTTACCAAATTATTGCGGCGACAACGTGGCCTGAACTAATCAATCAGTACACAAATTTGACAGGAAAGCAACCCATGCCTCCGCGCTGGGCGCTTGGTAATTTTGCAAGTCGTTTTGGTTATCATTCACAAGAAGAGGTGGAAAAGACAATCAATAAGTATATAGATTTAAACATCCCCGTTGATGCTGTGATTTTAGATCTCTACTGGTTTGGTAAAACCATTACTGGAACAATGGGGAATTTAGAAGTTTACAGAGATTCTTTTCCAGATTTTGAAGGCATGATATCTAGACTTAAAGCCAAAGGTGTCAAAACAATTACAATAACAGAGCCATTTGTTTTAACGACCTCAAATCGTTGGAATGAAGCAGTAGAGCAACAAGTGTTGGCAACAGATTCATTGGGCAAGCCCTTTACTTACGATTTTTACTTTGGAAACACTGGATTGATAGACATCTACAACCCAAAAGGTTCATCATGGTTTTGGTCTATATACAAGGGTTTACGAGCAAAAGGTGTCGTTGGAGTTTGGGGGGACCTAGGAGAACCTGAGGTTCACCCAACAGCCTTACAACATTACAACACATCTGCCGATGAAGTTCATAATATTTATGGGCATGATTGGGCGGGTTTGATTTATAGTGGATATAAAAAAGATTTTCCTAAAGAACGACCATTTATTCTTATGCGAGCTGGATACTCTGGATCTCAACGTTATGGGCTAATTCCCTGGTCAGGAGATGTCAATAGAACATGGGGTGGCCTGCAATCTCAGACTGAAATTGCGCTTCAAATGGGCCTTCAAGGTTTAGGATATATGCACTCGGATTTGGGTGGTTTTGCAGGCGCTAATTTAGACGATGAGCTCTACGTTCGATGGTTGCAGTATGGCGTTTTTCAACCTATTTTTAGACCACATGCACAAGAGGAAGTACCGAGTGAACCTGTTTTTAGATCACAAAAAGCACTTAAATTATCAAAACAAGCAATTGATTTGCGCTATGCATTGCTCCCCTATAATTATCATTTAGTTTTTGAAAATAATACAAAAGGATTACCACTAATGAGGCCCTTATTTTTTGAAGATTCAAGATCTGAAATGAATACCATTTCAAGCACCTATTTGTGGGGGAATGATTTTCTGATTTCCCCTATAACCAATGCAGGACAAGAACAACAAAAAGTTCATTTCCCCAACACTAGCACTTGGTATGATTTTTACACGAAACAAAAATTTGAAGGGGGTAAAACAACACTCATTCAAACACAAGAAAACTCGATCCCCACATTTGTTCGGGGAGGTGCAATTGTCCCTATGACCAAACCTATACAGTCTACTGACAATTATCAATTAGATCATTTTGAGTTGCATTATTATTTTGATAAAAAGGTGAAGCATACCCAACGCCTTATTTATAATGATAATGGGGTGCTTGCCAATGCCTATGAAAAGGAGCATTATGAACTTCTAAAAATAGATGCTAAACACAATCCTAAACAAATTCAAATAGAATTTAGCGCATCAAATGGTGTGCAATTTCAATCAAATATAAAGGATATTAATCTTGTGCTTTATAATTTGGATAAGGTCCCAAATAAAGTGCTTTTTAATAATAAAAAAATAAATTATCAATATGATTATTTAACTAAAACATGTCAATTAAAATTGACTTGGGAGACCTCAAATAAATCAAAAATTAAAATCAAATTTTAAATTCAGTAAAAATGAAAAAATTAAGTATAATACTAGCTCTTGTTTTTGTGTTCAGTTCATGTAAACAATCTGCAAAAACAGCAGTGAGTTCAAACAAACAATCTTATACGCCTATTAGTAAAGCTGATATGGAAAATGCTGTAATTTATGAAGTTAACATCCGTCAATATTCAGAATCAGGATCATTTAGTGCCTTTACAAATGATATTCCGCAGCTTAAAGAACTTGGTGTTAAGATTATATGGGTTATGCCAATTTTTCCAATTTCAGAGACCAAACGCAAAGCAACAGGCGGCGATTTTGCTTATCTTATTGAAGATGAAACAGAACGCAACAAAATGCTAGGAAGTTATTATGCGGTTTCAGATTTCACAAAAGTCAACCCAGAATTTGGGACAATTAATGATTTTCGCCATATGATTAAAACTGCACATGACAACGGTATGTTTGTCATTTTAGATTGGGTGCCAAATCATACTGGATGGGATCATAACTGGCTCACTACAAATCCAGAATATTATACTCAAAATGAAAATGGAGAAGTTATCGATCCTATTAATCCAGATACGGGTGAGTCTTGGGGATGGGCAGATGTTGCTGATCTAAATTACGACAATAAAGAGATGCGTCAAGAAATGATTGAAGACATGCTCTATTGGGTTAAAGAGGAAGGCGTGGATGGTTTTAGATGTGATGTTGCAAGTGCTGTGCCCTTAGATTTTTGGGAAGATGCTATTCCAAAGCTACGCTCGGAGAAAAGCTTATTTATGTTAGCAGAGGCCGATCAACCTAATCTTTTAAAAGGTAAAGATTTATTTGATATGGCCTATGGATGGGAGCGCCATCACATATTTAATCAAATGGCAAATTCAGATAATGCCGTAGCGCTATGGAATGAAGTGTATAAAACCGATACAGATAGATATGAACAAGAGGATATATTAATGAACTTTGTAACAAACCATGACGAAAACTCATGGAATGGGACCGTAAGGGAACGAATGGGAGATGCCTCAGAACTTCTCACAGCTCTTAGTTTTGTTGTCCCTGGTATGCCCTTAATTTATTCAGGACAAGAATATGATTTGGGCCACAGATTACTATTTTTTGAGAAAGATCAAATCCCGCATACCAAAAAAACAATGTGGCCATTGCTCGAAAAATTAGGACAGCTTAAAAATTCGAGCCCAGCTCTAAATGGTGGGAAAAGTGCAGCTGCATACAATAAAATTGAACAGGATAATTCTAAAGTTTTGGCATTTAAAAGAGAAAAAGATGGGCAAACGGTTACTTTTTTGGGTAATTTTTCTTCCACAAATGAACAGCTTAAAAACCCATCTGTTGGCGCAGCAGATTATGCTTCTGGAAAAATAGAATTGTCAAAAAATATAACTTTAAAACCTTGGGGATTTAGAATTCTTATCGAAAAATAATAGTTTATTAAATTGTTTTTATTGAAAAATTTAAAATATAAAATATTAGCTCTTAGCGCAATTTTGATTTGCTGTAGATGTTCTGAAAATGATGTGAATCAAACTTCAAATGCAAATAATGAAAGTGAATTTATTTCAGCTGTTGATATTTCTTCGTATCCCAAAATTGAATTAAGCAACCCAGTTTTTAAGGATAATAATGGAATTACGATCTCTTTTTTGGAATTTTTAAAATCTAAGGGAATCAATACCATTAGAATTCGATTATGGTTCAATCCAGTAGATGAACATTCTAGTCTTTCTGAAGTAAAATCGTTTTCCGAAACTTTAAAATCTATGGGGTTCAAAATTTATCTCTCATTACATTATTCAGACACTTGGGCGGATCCTGGGCATCAAATTACCCCATCAGAGTGGCAGAATGTCTCATATACAACATTGAAAGATATTGTTTACGATTACACAAAAATTGTAGTACAGCAAATAAACCCAGACATTATTCAAATTGGAAATGAGATTAATAATGGATTCCTTCATCCAGAAGGTCATAGATATTCTGAACCAACTCAGTTCTTAGCCCTTTTAAATGAAGGGATTAGAGCTGTTAGGGATTACTCTACTAACGCAACAAAAATAATGTTACATTATGCAGGACACCAAGGAGCTGATGTGTTTTTTAATGATGTTAAAGACTTAGATTACGATGTAATTGGTATTTCATATTATCCTATTTGGCATGGTAAATCTTTATCGCAGTTAGAACAAAACTTAAGCGAGCTAAAATCATTGTATAACAAAGAAATTATGATTGCCGAAACAGCCTATCCTTTTACATTAGGATGGAATGATTGGACAAATAACATTGTCGGTCTTGAAAATCAACTGATTTTACCAGAGTTTCCAGCTACTCCACAAGGTCAAAAAGACTTCGTAGAGCAACTAAAAGCAATGATGACAAACCTCGATGGTGGTATAGGTTTATCTTACTGGGGCGCAGAACTAGTTGCATGGAATGGTGAAGAATCAACAGAGGGTTCACCATGGGAAAATCAAGCATTGTTTGATTTTAATAATCAGGCACTCCCTGTCATAGATGTATTTAAAATTCCTTAAGAAAAAAATCTAAAATTCAATCATTAAATAAAAATATTATGAAAAAACTTCTAATCCTCGTTGTTTTTATACTACCACAAAGTTGTATGACTTATAAAGGTGTTAATTTTAAAGACATTGATACAAATATAAAAAATCGTCTTTCAGTTAATGTAGGTTAAATTCATAAAAAAAGATCGTTTAATGCTAACGAACTTTTTTCTTTAAATAAGAGGCAATAAATCAATACTTTATTTCGATTAATATTTAATTTAGATTAATGTTTAGTAATATTTTTTATGATTGAATTATCTACAATAATTGACCTTGTAACTTTTGGATCTTCCATTATGTTT
>Ga0228651_1000283_pt1 | contig 20278 bp, 21 predicted proteins | sample 63DmetaG_FD_183018 | JGI IMG/M metagenome (GOLD analysis project Ga0228651, IMG submission 183018) | Seawater microbial communities from Monterey Bay, California, United States - 63D | ecosystem: Environmental > Aquatic > Marine > Coastal | place: USA: California | collected 2016-10-24
CTCCTTTTTTTAGCATTAGAGCAAATGCAGCCTGATGTTCGTTTGGGATTTGCCCTTCCAAAATAGCTTCCTTAATAAATTCTTTAATTTGTCCGATTTCTCGACAAGGTTTCAGTTGAAAAGCCTTCATGATTTCTTCACCTGTTACTGGCGGTTGAAAATTTCTGATTCGATCACGTTCTTCAACTTCCTCCATTTTCTGACGAACAATTTTAAAGTTGTTATGGTATTTTTTAAACTTACGAGGGTTTTTTGTGGTAATATCAGCTTCACAAAGGGTCATTAGGTCATCAATATACTCACCAGCGTCAAAAACCAAGCGGCGTACGGCAGAATCAGTTATATCTGCGCTTGCTAAAGCTATAGGACGTGAACTCATGAATACTAATTTTTGCACATATTTCATTTTATCATTCAAAGGCATTTTTAGGCGTTTGAAGAGTTGATACACCATTTTAGACCCTTTTAGCTCGTGGCCATGGAACGTCCATCCTACCTTATTACTGAACCGTTTTGTTGGTGCTTTTCCAATATCGTGCAGCAATGCGGTCCAACGCAACCAAACGCTATTTGTATGCAGTGCTATGTTATCTACAACCTCAAGAGTATGGTAAAAGTTGTCTTTATGGCGCTGTCCTTCAACTTCATCAATTCCTTTGAGTGCTGTGAGTTCAGGAAGAATGAGCTCTAAAAGGCCTGTTTGTTCAAGTAACAAAAAACCTGTGGAGGGTTTTGGGCTCTCCAAAATTTTATGCAGTTCTACAACTATACGTTCTTTTGTAATGATATTGATTCGTTTGTAATTTTCCGAAATGGCTTTAAATGCACTTTGGTCAATCTCAAAATCTAGTTGTGTTGCAAAACGAATAGCTCGCAACATGCGCAGTGGGTCATCACTAAATGTAATATCTGGGTCAAGTGGTGTAACAATTCGTTTATTTTTCAGATCTTCAGTACCGTTGAATGGGTCTAATAGTGTTCCGTAATTTGATGCGTTAAGTCCTATAGCTAAAGCATTGATGCTAAAATCTCGACGCTTTTGATCATCTTCTAAAGTGCCAATTTTTACTTCTGGATTCCGACTTTCTTTAGTGTATGATTCTTTGCGAGCACCAACAAATTCAAGCTCAATATCCTCATACCGCAACATAGCTGTACCATAGTTTTTAAACACGCTTACTTTAGGCTTATTGGGTAGATTATCAGCAACTTTTTTTGCCAAGGCAACACCATCTCCAACAGCAACAATATCAATATCTTGACCAGTATTTCGCTGGAGCATGTGATCCCTAACAAATCCACCTACAACATAGCTGTCCATGCCTAGCTCATCAGCTGAAGCAGAGATAATTTTGAAAATAGGGTTTTTCAGAGCGGATTGAAGATTCATAGGTTGCTGAGTAATTACGGTTACTAACGAATAATTTTCACTTCCCCGTTTGTGCTTAATTTAATAATTGAAGAAGGCTTTGCTGCTGTTTTTTCTCGCTCCAAAGTTACGACATAGTCTACACCTTTTAAAATCTCATTTTCAATTTCTTGAAATACTTTTGGTGTTGGCTTTCCTGAAATATTTGCTGAGGTTGAAACAATAGGCTTTTTAAACCTTTTAAGTAATTCTCCACAAAAACCTTTTTGTACCATTCTAATGGCTAATGTATTGTCTTGCGCTATTAAGTTTTCTGAAACACGGCGGGGACGATCGTAGATAATTGTTGTTGGTGTGTTGGCGTATTTTAGGATGTTATACGCAGTTTCAGGAATTTCTTCAATATATTCACTTAGCATTTGAATATCAGAAACCAAACAAATCATAGCTTTGGAATCTTCCCGATTTTTTAGAGTAAATATATCTTGAACGGCGTCAAAATTTGTTGCATCGCATCCGATACCCCAAACGGTGTCGGTTGGGTAGAGCATTATTTTACCGCGTTTTAGTGTGTCAATAGCATTTCGTAGTTCTAAATTATAGTCAACTTCCATTGATTCTTAGAGTATGTTTCAATATGCAAATAAAGTGAAAATCATCCAAGAATGCTTGGCTATTTCATCCAAATGCTAAAAAATATTGTAATTTTGCACTATGAAAATTGTATTTAGCAAATCATATGAACCGCTCCGCTCCAAAGTGATGCATTTCATAGAGAATTTTGAAATCCAAGGGCTGCAACTTGGTACCCCAAAAAGGAATAGTATTAAAGTTTTTGACTCAGATGGCTTAAAACTAAATATTAAATCGTTCAAAACTCCAAATCTTGTTAATCAATTTATTTATGATACTTGTAGAAAGAGTAAAGCTGAACGCTCTTTCCATTATGCTAATACGCTTTTGGATATGGGTATAGGTACTCCAAAACCAGTTGCTTATGCTCAAAATTCATCATTTTTTTTGTTTAAAGAAAGTTATTTTATTAGCGAACATTTAGATTATGATTTTACATTTAGAGAGATTTCTAGAGATCTATCTTTTGACGATAGTGTAAACGTACTTAAGGCTTTTACTAGATTTACTTTTAATCTTCACGAAAAGGGCGTTAATTTTTTAGACCACTCTCCCGGAAATACCTTAATAAAAAAAGATATAAATAATTATAATTTTTATTTGGTAGACTTAAATAGAATGGAGTTTAAAGTAATGACTCTTTCTGAAAGAATGAGGAATTTCAGCAGGTTGTCTCATAATAAGGATATTGTTAAAATAATGAGTTTTGAATATGCCAAATGTATTGGTCTTTCTGAAAAGTACATTTTTGATTTAATGTGGAAAGAGGTTTTAATGTTTAGGGGTAAAGTAAATAGAAAAAGGAAATTAAAATCTATATTAAAGACTAGTTAATTTACTTTATTATTCTTTTGAATTTCCCAAAGCTTAGTGTACTTCAAAAAAGTCAAATTCCATGTTTGATAACAAATGATAAGACCGTTTAGTCCATCTAAAAATCCAAGCCTTAAAAAATAGGCTTTAAAAAATGCCCAGCCGGGATTCCAAATAATCTTAAATAAATTTGATTTTTTTCCTAATTTAAAATAAGCTTTAGCTGAAATTGAGGAAAAGTGTTCCATTTTTAAATTGAATTCAGAATAAGTTTGGTAAGTTAGGTGAAGTATGTCTCCTTTTAATTTTCCAATTTTTTTATTTGTACTTAATATAATTTCATCATGTGGGTTAATTCCTTTCCATGAAGCTTTGCGCCTATCAAAAACTCGAATTTTTTTATTGGGGTACCAGTCAGAGTGTTTGATCCATTGGCCGCAAAAATTATTAAATCGATTACAGTAATAACCGTCATTTTCCCAATTAGATTTTAGTTTATTTATAGATTCTTGTAATGTTTTTGATAGTGATTCATCCCCGTCTAGTGAAACGATATAATCGTGTTTTGCTTTTTTTAGGGCAAAGTTTTTTTGTTCTATATAGCCTAAAAATTTCTGTTCAATAAAAACCACATTATATTTTTTGCAAATCATTTTAGTTTTGTCCGTCGAGAAAGAATCAACAACAATAATTTCGTCTGCTACATTGATTAGTGATTCTAAACATTCTTCAATGTATCTTTCTTCATTAAAAGTGATAATTACGGCTGAGATTTTAATCATTTTTATTAGATTTTTTTGGCTAAAATTTTATGTAATGTTTTTAGCATTCTAAATATTGATATTTTTCTAGTGTTAGGGACTTTATTGTCCTTTAAATAATTTTCAACAGCGTCAACCATTCTTTTTGCAGATTGGCCATCGTTGTATGGGTGGTAATTTTTTATTATTTCATTTCTTGATTTACGATGTATATTATTTTTAATTGAATCTGTTACTTCATTTTCTAAATCATTGTATTGTAATAAGTTTTTCCATTTTATATTATTAGAAATATTTCTAAAAGTTATGACTGGTTTATTTAGCAATAAAAATTCATAAACCACAGAAGAGGTGTCACTAATTAATAAATCTGAAATAATTAAATAATCAGTTATGTCAGAATCATTTTTAAATATTATGTTTTCATTTTCACTTGCAAGATTCTTGTATTTCTCAATCCATTTAAAATCCATCAACGGATGAAATTTTAGCAAAATTGTATAATTCTTGTTTTGAGCCAAAGTTTTAATCTCATTTATAACGTATGGAGCTGATGTAAGTTTTGGTGAAAAGGTTGGCGCATAAAGAATAATATATTTTGACTTATTATTGGATAACAACTCATGTCTGTCTTTGAAGTATTTATCTTCATTTTTAAAGTATTTATCCAATTTAGGCCAGCCTGTTTCAATAACATCGAAATTTTTATGTTTCTTTTTTAATTCTTGAAATCTATTTGTGAAATATGGACCTTGAGTTAGATATAAATCAAAGTAATCACGAATCCTAAAGTGTCCTTTTTTTTCACCAGCTAACCCATGAAAGATTTGAGTTTTTAGGCCCCTTAAAAAAAAAGGCACTTCATTTCCTGGCGCAAATATAACATCACTCTTATATGCGTTTAGTTTTCTATAAGATGATGTAAACTTATCGTTTTTAAATGGAAATTTAGTTCTTAATTTTGGAGCAACATACCATATAAAATCATAATTTCTTTCCACTAAAACATCTTTTATGGGTTCTAGTATTGAAAATGAATAATCGTTTAAACAAAATAAAATAAACTTCATTACAAGTACTTGTTAGCCTCGTTTAAATCTTCAATAAAATCAATTTCCATGCAATTAAAATTTGAGATATCAACTGCTTTAATTTTTTTGTTATCCTTAGAAATACATAATTCCAATCCTTTTTCAAAATAATCATTATCATCGCATTTGGATAGATTTTTGATGAATGATCCTATGTCATTGGAAGATATAAAATTAATTCCTACCGCTTCTCCAATTCCATTTTTCACTGTTTTAGATAATTCATTAATAAAATCATTTTTAAGAGTATATTTTACTTCTTCATCACCAACTTTGTTTGTATTTACGGCAACAAATGATTCGTTTTTTTCTATTGATTCAATTAGAATATCAAATATTTTTTCATCAAAAACAACATCTCCGTTAAACCATAAGATGGAAGAATCTTTGTTTTTCTTTAGTGCCGACAACAGGCTTTTTGAAGTGTTTGTTGTATCAAAAAATGGGTTATAGATGTAAGTGAGATTGGGAAATCGTTCCATAATCAGGTTCTTTTTGAAACCTACAACGACATTTATATCATCAATATCAAATCTAGATGTTATGTTTTCAATTTGCATTTCCATAATACTTTTTCCATTGTTGAGTTTTGTTAAAGGTTTTGGAAATGGATTTCCTAGGCGAGAGCCTATTCCTGCTGCAAGAATTACGATTTTCATGAGTTATTATATGTTCAATTTAATCAAATATAGGGCAAATAATCAATTATAAAAACAGCTATTGAATTATTTCAAACTAATTTTTGATTAATAAATACTTACTGTTAAATTTGTCATATGCTAACCCTCAACGAAGGCCATTACATTGGTGAAGGAGAAATCAGATTTTGTTATTATCATCCAGATAATCAGAATTTATGTGTCAAAATTCCAAGAAAAAATACGACAAGAAATTATACGCTGAAAGAAATTAAATATTTTAACAAATTATCTAAGCGTAATAATAAATACACTTATAAATTTTACTCTGATTTTCAGGGCGAGGAGTTAACTAACCTCGGATTAGGACAAAAATTTGATTTAATTCGTGATTATAGTTCTAATGAAGTTTCAAAAACTTTGGAATATTATTTGTTGCATTCAAATAAAATTTCTGATTACAAACTAGAGTCAGCTTTGATTGCATTAAAAAAAATGATGATTAAATATCGAGTTTTCACCAGAGATTTGAGGTCAAGAAATATATGTTGTAGGCTAATTAATGGTGATAATGATATTGAATTAATTATAATTGATGGAATAGGACATAGAGATTTTTTTCCTCTAGCGGATTGGTTTAACTATTTTTCTAAGAAAAAGGTAGAACGTACTTTTAAAAGATGGAAATTCAATAGTTTATTTGATCAGAGAGAATTTCTAAATAACCAATAATAGGGTTAGTAAATATATTCTGTTATAAATCTACCTATTTATATAATTTAAAACTCATTTTAGTCAGCTATATAGTTTTGTGTCTCAGTGCTTTTTTTACCATTCTCCAGATCTGCAAACCATTGTATTTCCCAACCTCGTTTTTTAATCTCTTTCGCCTTGGTGTTCCAATTGGTAAAGCGTAACTGTATGGAACGTTAATGATAAATTTATTATGCAGTTGTATTACTTTTAAATTCTTGAAGCATTTGGTCTATTGCGCGTGAATTTTATTTTTCAACCAATTTAAAATGTATTTACATTTTTTTGGAGGACATAAATCTAAGCTTTGGCTTGCAAAAAAAAGTTTATTTTTTGAAAATAAATTAAGCTTTAATTTGTACCACAGTAGTGGTTTTTTGTAAGATCTAAAATAAAGTAACCGCCTATCTTTTTTTAGAACGCACGATTTATTTTTTATTTCAATATGGTTTGCTAGACCTTGAGGTGTAAATTGATTGGCATTTCTAAATCTATACTTAATGTTACTTTGAAATATTTCAGGATTGATTTTAAAAAAGGTTTCAAAAGTAGATTTTCGCATGGGGTGGGGCGTATGCCTAAAATTATAATAAGTATCAAAGCCAACTAATTTTGCAGCAAGTTGTTGGGCAAATTTATGTCCTTTTCTCTGAGTTTTAAATTTTTTATAAAATTTATTTTCATCAAAACTTTTCCATCTCCCTCTTAAAACGGGTAAACCTTTAATAAAAAAATCTTCTATTTTAGTTTCGTTAATTAAAAAAAAGTCGTCATTAAAGTATATAAAATGTTCAGATAAGTTTGGTATTCGGAATAAACAACTCTCTATAGATCTACAATTGAAAGTAGGTAAATAAGTTTCATGCTCTTTAAAAATTTCTTTATGATCAACAGTAGTCACAGTTCTGTATTGATCTTGATTTTTTTTATTATTTAAAAATTCTGGTTTTTGGTTGTCTGTTACTAAAAAAATCTGTCTTACAAATGGAGCAAACTTTAGAATAGAATCAATAGTGTATTGTATTTCATTAACTTGATCAAAACGTGTTCTGAATGATTTTGACTGAATTTTCTCTTTTTGCTCAAGATAGGGTAACATTTTTGCTTTGTGATTTTGATCTTCCCCATCAACCCATAAAATCACAACATCTACTGGGTGCGATGATTTAATTTTGCTGTCTACATGTTTTTTTGTCATCTAATTATTTTTGGAAGCGTAAAATAATCTCCGATAATTCTATTGTATTTTTCGGGATAGAACTTTTTTCGTCCATCAGATGGGTAAAAGGTCATCTCGCCAAATATTGTTTTACCGTCGATAGCATAGAAATCTACGCGAACAAAGGGGAGCTTTTCTGAAAGTACTTCAGCACATTCAATCATTTCTTTTAGATTTACGGGTTTTTCAGGAGATTCATATATTTGTTTGAAGCGCGATACCCCAAAAGGTAAACGTTCAAAATTTAAGTCAAAAGAACCTTGTTTGTGTTCATCTTCTCTGTCCGTGTGAATATCAATGAATTTAGCTTTTCCATCAAAGCAATAAAACTTAAAATCAGTTAGAGACTTCTGATCAATTTGTTCTAGATATTTCTCAATTATTATTCTTGGCTTTACATCTTTGTAAGCCCATTCTTGACCTATTCTATAATATTGATTTATTTTTAGCCATTTTTTCAACAACTTCTTTGTTTTGTCTAGATTTAATTTATTTTTATCTCTGACTATTAGGTTGTGACCACTTGTATGTGTCGCTTTTATTACAAATTTTTCAGGTAATTCATCGAATTTAATTTCATTGACATCATCAAATACTCCATAAAATGTATTTAAAAATTGACTTCCAATTTTTTCTTCAACAAATGCTCTAACGGCAAATTTATCAACCAACTGATTCAGGGACTTTGGTCTGTAAAAAACTTTATACCAAGCAATTTTTTCAGTGAAGTCTTTTGGTTTGTTTAGATCTAATTTGTTTCCTGAAAAATATTCATAATGAATCTTTACATACAATTTTGAGGGCAAAAAACGAACCTTTCGCAAATGTCTTAAGAAGAAACGCCTTAGCTTATAAATCATTTAAAATCGGTTTATGTAAAGATAGAAAATTTTTAAAGTAAGTTAGTCAGTTCACCATGCATAATCCTAAATACTTGAAGGCGTATATTATTTTGTATTTTGAATTTACTTCATTCAAATTCTTAAATATTAAAATCAAAAAATTTCCATGAAAAACAGAATTATTTTGCTCTTATTTATACCGCAACATTATGCGTTCTGAGCGCATCATTTAGCGATGTTTTTTTATTCGTACTCTCTTTACGTTTTCCAATAATTAAAGCACAAGGCACATTAAAATCCCCAGCAGGAAATGTTTTGGTATAACTTCCAGGAATCACCACCGAACGCGATGGAACAACCCCTTTGAGTTCAATAGGTTCTGGACCTGTGACATCAATAATTTTTGTTGAACCTGTAAGAACTACATTGGCGCCCAGAACAGCTTCTTTTTCAACACGAACCCCCTCAACGACAATACAACGAGAGCCAATAAAGGCGTCATCCTCTATAATAACTGGAGCGGCCTGAAGAGGTTCTAAAACTCCACCAATTCCGACACCACCAGAGAGGTGAACATTCTTTCCAATCTGCGCACAACTACCCACTGTAGCCCAAGTGTCTACCATAGAGCCTTCATCTACATAAGCACCAATATTCACATAGCTGGGCATCAAAATGGTGCCTTTTGAAATGTAGGCACCGTGGCGAGCAATAGCATGGGGGACAACTCGAATCCCTTTAGCTTTATAATCTTTTTTTAATGGAATTTTATCATGAAATTCAAATGGCCCCACTTCAATTGTTTCCATGGTTTGAATTGGGAAGTACATAACCACAGCTTTTTTTATCCATTCATTTACTTGCCATCCTGTTGCTGTAGGTTCAGCAACGCGCAGACTTCCAATGTCTAATAACGAAACAATTTCCCGTATTGTAGCTTGTGTTTTTTCTTCTTTGAGTAGTGCGCGGTTGTCCCAAGCGGCTTCAATGGTTTGCTGTAATGCGTGCATGTAATCTAATTTTAAATGACAAATATAAATCATATTAAAAAAATGTATGTAGGTTCAAGTCAGTTTTTATAAAATATATTATTTATAAGCTTCCTAATTATATGAAATTGTATTTTTGTAGAAATGGGTATAATCATTGCACTAGATTTTGGAAAAAAACGTACCGGGATAGCAGTAACAGATCCACTGCAGCTAATTGCTTCTGGACTGACAACCGTCGATACTAATGGCCTTTTAGTATTCTTAAAAGAGTATTGCACTAAATGTGAAGTAGATTGTTTTGTTGTTGGTCTACCAATGCAAATGAATAATCAACCTTCCGAGAGTGAACAACTTATACAACCGTTTCTAAAAACTTTGAGAAATACATTCCCTGAGATTGCAATCGAAAGAGAGGATGAACGTTTCACCTCAAAAATGGCTTTTCAAACAATGCTCGATAGCGGGATGAAGAAAAAGAAACGAAAAGATAAAGCTATTGTCGACGAAATTAGTGCAACCCTCATCCTTCAGTCCTATTTGAACCGCAAATAATTTACCTTCCATTGTTTTATAAAATTTGAGAGTTGTATTTTTGGCATCAAAATAATTAAAGAATGATATTGCCAATAGTTGCATATGGAGATCCTGTTTTAAAAAAAAGAGCTGCAGAAATAACAGCAGATTATACAGATTTACAATCGCTTATAACCAACATGTACGAAACTATGTATGGCGCCTACGGAGTAGGATTGGCTGCTCCACAAATTGGATTATCTGTTCGAATATTCTTAGTCGATACAGCACCTTTTGCTGAAGATGAGTCGTATTCCGAAGCTGAAAGAAAAGTACTAAAATCATTCAAGAAGACATTTATTAATCCTGAAATTTTAGAAGAATCTGGAGAAGAATGGGCCTTTAACGAAGGTTGTTTGAGTATCCCCAATGTACGCGAGGATGTACTTAGGAAATCTGAAATTAAAATACGCTACCAAGATGAAAATTTTGAAACCCATACTCAGGAATTCAATGGTCTTATTGCTCGTGTAATCCAGCACGAATACGACCATATTGAAGGGGTGTTGTTCACGGATAAGGTTTCATCTCTAAAAAAGCGATTATTAAAAAGTAAATTAAGCTCAATATCTAAAGGAAAAATCAATGTTGATTACCGCATGCGTTTCCCAAAAGTTTCCAAAAAAAGATTTTAAAACACACTTCAATGACATTAGATAATATTTTAGCCATTTCCAAAAAACCAGGTCTTTACAAACTTATAAATCCGAGTCGAGGCGGATATATTGTTGAGTCATTTTTAGATCAGAAACGAACATTCGTCAAGGCTGATAAAAACCTCAGTTTACTTAGTGATATTTCAATATATACTTTAGAGGGTGAAATTTCTTTAGCTGACGTATTTGATAAAATTTATAACAATGAAAAGGGTAAGGAAACTTCAACTTCTCCAAATGCTTCAAAAGATGATCTTGAAGAATATTTGTTTTCTATTCTCCCAAATTTTGATGAAGATAGAGTTTACCAAAGCGACATTAAAAAGCTATTGAGTTGGTACAATTTGCTCCTTTCTTCAGGAGTTTACGGAACTGCTTCAAAGGATGACACTCCAAAAGATGAAGAAGAATAGCCTACGACGCCTAAACTCATAAAATAATGTTTTCTGATTACACTAAAGAATTTAGTTACAATTGGCGCCTAGCGGCCCCTGTTATTATGGGCATGCTTGGCCACACTATTGTTGGATTGGTTGACAATCTTATGGTGGGTCAGTTAGGAGCGGCAGAGTTAGCGGCTGTTTCTTTAGGGAATAGTTTTTTCTTTGTGGCAATGTCAATAGGCATTGGTTTTTCTACAGCCATTACGCCATTGGTTGCAGAGGCCGATTCAGAACATAATTTTTCTCGAGGAAAATCCGCTTTTAAGCATGGATTTGTTTTGTGTTCCATTTTGGCTATAGTATTGTTTGCCCTTATACTTCTAGCCAAGCCACTAATGTATATGATGAATCAACCTCAAGAGGTTGTGGTTTTGGCTTTACCATATTTAGATATTATAGCTATTTCCCTCGTTCCGCTTATTATTTTTCAAGCACTTAAACAGTTTAGCGACGGCATGTCACTTACTAAGTTTCCGATGTATGCTACCATTATAGCGAATGTTATCAATGTATTTTTTAACTATGTTTTGATTTTTGGGGTTTGGGGATTTCCTAAAATGGGTGTTGTTGGTGCTGGAATAGGTACTCTAATAGCGCGTTTTGTGATGATTATGCTTATGTGGTATTTTCTAAATCGTTTAGAAAAAACAAAGGCATATGTTAAAGACCTTAAACTCTTTGTTCTTGAGAATTCTATGCTTAAAAAAATAAATAGTTTAGGTCTGCCAAGCGCGTTACAGATGTTCTTTGAAGTTGGTCTTTTTACAGCAGCCATTTGGTTAAGCGGTACTTTGGGAAAAAACCCACAAGCCGCCAACCAAATAGCTCTCAATCTTTCTTCAATGACTTTTATGATTGCAACAGGTCTAAGCGTTACTGCCATGATTCGAGTGGGGAACCAGAAGGGGTTAAAACGTCCTGTTGAGCTTCGAAGGATAGCAACTTCTATTTTTATAATGGGCCTTGCTTTAGCAATATTATTTGCTCTTATCTTTCTTATTTTTAATAACGTCCTACCCACTTTTTATTTAGATTTAAATGATCTTACACACTTTGCAGACAATCAAAATGTGGTTGAGATCGCTTCTAGTCTTCTTATTATAGCTGCCTTATTTCAAATCAGTGACAGCACACAAGTTGTATTTCTTGGAGCGCTTAGAGGGTTACAAGACGTTAAAATACCTACACTCATTACCTTTTTTGCCTATTGGATTATAGGCTTTCCGGTAAGTTATTTCCTTGGAGACGCTTCCAAATATGGTAGCTCTGGGATTTGGATTGGACTTTTAGCAGGGCTTACGGCTTCCTCAATTTTTTTATATATTCGATTTAATTATCTTTCAAAACAACTTATTGCTAAAGAATTAAAGGCATGACACTACCAAAATTTATTCTCGGAGATCATTCGGACCATCCCAATGCCATTTATGTTATTCACACAGAGTTTCCTCGATTTATAATTAATCTAGAAAATGATGAATTGGAATGGCTCGAAGACTTTGATCATCAAGACGAAAAAGAACTTAAGTCTGAAGCAGAAAATGCAGTTCAACAGGCAACTTCTTTTTATGACTCAGAAGTTGCAAAATATAAAAATGAATGATGAAACTAATCGATCGACTTCTTGAGCTTGACAGTGGTTTACTATTGTATTTGAATAATCTTGGTACGCCCAGCTGGGATGCTTTTTGGTTTGCTGTTACTCATAAACTTACTTTTGTTCCTTTGTATGTGTTTTTGCTTTTTTTAATGTCTAAAAACATGACTAAAAGAGCTGTTCTTTTGTTAGTAGTCTCATTAGCGTCTATGATAACATTTACCGATCAAATTACCAACCTTTTTAAGTCTGGTTTTCAGCGCTTGAGACCTTGTGCTCAAGAAGGTATTGTTGAGTTATTGCGTCTTGGAGATTGTTCTGGATATGGTTTCTTTTCCGGCCATTCTTCTAACTCAATGGCTGCTGCTGTATTTACAATATTAATGCTCCGAACAAAATATAAAAAGTTTATTTTTTTAATGATTCCATGGAGTGTTATGGTAGGATACAGTCGTATTTATGTGGGAAAGCATTACCCATTAGATGTTATATGTGGACTAATTTTTGGCTTGTGTTCAGGATATCTGTTTTATAACTTGTTTAAAGCCTTAGAGCGAAGATTTGTGTTGTCTTAATACAGCTTGAGCTGCAACAAAAGGAGATACTTTGTTTTTTTTCACAAGTTCGATTTGTTGCTTTATGAATTTCTTGGTTTTACTGTATTGAAAGAACTCAATATTCAGTTGGTTTTTGATTGTTTGCATCATCCAATGCACATTTTGATCCTCTCGTTTTTTTTGGAAATAGCCATTAGTTGAAGTAAATTTTACATAAGCCTCTATCATAGCCCATGTTTCATCAATTCCTGTATGATCTAGTGCACTACACAACATGACTTTTGGGCTCCAGCCGGATGCATTAGCAGCGTAAAGATGCAATGCGCTTCTAAAAGCACTCATCGCCAATTTTGCCGCATCTTTATTTGATCCATCTGCTTTATTAATTAATATGGCATCAGCCATTTCTACAATCCCTCGTTTTATTCCTTGAAGTTCATCACCAGCACCAGCAAGTTTCAGCAAAAGAAAAAAGTCTACCATCTCATAAACTGCAGTTTCCCCTTGGCCAACTCCCACAGTTTCAACCAGAATTCTGTCGTATCCAGCAGCTTCACACAAGATAATTGCTTCTCTAGTATATTGCCCAACCCCGCCTAAGGTTTTTCCGGAAGCTGTTGGACGTATAAAGACATTAGACTCACGGACAAGTTCAGTCATCCTAGTTTTATCTCCTAAAATACTCCCTTTGCTTTTACTGCTGCTTGGATCTACAGCCAGAACAGCAATTTTATTACCTTTTTTGGCTAGAGTTCTGCCAATGGCTTCAATAAAGGTGCTTTTACCAACTCCTGGAACTCCTGTAATCCCTACGCGAATCGATTTGGTTGCTTCGATGCTTAAACACTGTTCAATAAGTTTATTTGACAACACCCTGTCTTCAGCCTTAGTACTTTCAATTAGAGTAATTCCTTGACTCAACGAAGTGGTGTCGCCTGAAGTTATTCCTTTGAAAAGCTCATCTACAGTGCGTTTTATTTGCCGTTTTTGTTTTAGTTTTTCAACAGCATTTTTGTTGGTTATTTCTTGATAAGAAACCCCTTTTTGTTCTTTTACTCCTTTAAAAATTTTATTCTTTTTCTCCAATACTTTATTTTAAAAAGCGTCACTATTCTTAATTGTCTAAGCCAAAGTTAAGGATAATTTTTGGGCTGTACTTTTAAAATCTTGTTGGCATATAGTATATTTACTAAGTGAATTTCGAAAAATTATTAGTAAATTTTTGTACTAAGCCTGTAATGGTCATTGCGCCGGAAATAGGGATTGAGTCTTATATTTCAATTGATCTTTCAATTCAAAATACTTCTTTGAATACTAATAATTTAAGGAGCTCTTCTTCTTTTTCTAATTACATCAATGCTTATTTGGAATCGCATTCTAAGCAGATTGCCTATGGTGGGTATTTGGAGCGACGCCTTCTCTACAGTCGTAGCATACATTTCAACACAAATAAGAACCATCAACGTGATATCCACCTAGGCATAGACCTGTGGTGTGTTGTAAATACAGCTGTTACAGCAGCGTTTTGTGGTAGAATACACAGTTTTAAAAACAACACAAATTTCGGCGACTACGGTCCAACTATTATTATTGAACACCAGTTTGAAGAGTTTCAATTTTTTACTCTTTACGGCCATTTATCTTTAGCTTCAATTGCAGCTCTTGAGGTAGGTCAACACATAAAAGCAGGGGAGGTGATTGGTTTTTTGGGTTCTTCTAAAATTAACGGAGATTATCCACCTCATTTGCATTTTCAAATCATAAAGGATTTGCAAGGAAACTTTGGAGATTACCCAGGAGTTTGTAACAGTAGATCACTTGATTTTTACAAGAATAACTGTCCAGACCCAAGCTTGATTTTGAAGTTAGAAGGGTAGAGGCTTAGGCAATTTTGACCAAAATCCATTCCCCCTTTTTAATAAGTGGTTCAGCTTGTTTGTATTTAACAGTTTTCGATTCTCCGCTCATTACATTTTTGATTACCACTCGGTCATTTCGGCCGATTTTTGGTTGCTCTCTAACAATCGTCTCAACTACTTGAGACCTACGCTGTGTGTTCCCTGCAGCTCTTGATTCCGCTGCACGTTCGTCCATGTTTGGAATTACATCTTTTGAGGTTTGAACTTTTTCACGGCGCCTTGATTTTGCTTCTTGAATCGTATTGGCGGTCTCTCGTGGTATTTCTCCTTTGAATAAAAATGAAATTACATCTTTATTGACCTGATCAATCATGGCCTTAAACAATTCAAAGGATTCAAATTTATAGATCAGTAGTGGGTCCTTTTGTTCATGGACGGCAAGCTGTACAGATTGTTTCAATTCATCCATTTTACGAAGATGTGTTTTCCAAGACTCATCTATGATAGCTAATGAAATGTTTTTTTCGAAATCTGTAACCAATTGTTTACCGTTAGTTTCATAGGATTTCTCTAAATCTGTAATGACTTGAAGTGTTTTGGTACCATCGGTAAAGGGCACTACAATCCTTTTAAACTTATCGCGCTGTGTTTCATAAACATTTTTGATAACTGGAAATGCTAGGTCAGCATTTCGCTCCATTTTGTCTTCATAATGTTCAAAAGCGACTTTATATATTTGTCTTGTGATTTCTTGTGCTGATGCGTTTTCAAATTCACTTTTATCCAATGGTGAACTCATTGAAAAATAGCGAATTAGTTCGAATTCAAAGTTTTTAAAGTCGTTTGTGTCTTTATTATATTGTGTGATAATTTCAGCGGTATCGTACACCATATTGGCTAAATCTACTCGTAAACGTTCTCCGTTCAGTGCATTAAATCTTCTCTTGTATACCACCTCACGCTGTGCATTCATAACGTCATCGTATTCAAGCAATCGCTTACGAACACCAAATTGGTTTTCTTCAACTTTTTTCTGCGCACGTTCAATAGATTTTGAAATCATTGAATGCTGAATCACTTCGCCTTCTTCAAGACCCATTCGGTCCATCATTTTAGCGATACGCTCACTTCCAAACAAGCGCATTAAATTATCTTCTAAAGAAACATAGAATTGAGAACTGCCTGGATCGCCTTGGCGTCCTGCACGTCCCCTTAGCTGCCGGTCTACACGACGAGAGTCGTGGCGCTCAGTCCCTACAATGGCAAGCCCGCCAGCTTTCTTAACTTCCTCAGACAACTTGATATCTGTACCCCGACCTGCCATATTTGTAGCTATAGTCACCTGTCCTGGTTTTCCAGCTTCAGCTACAATATCCGCTTCTTTTTTGTGTAATTTGGCATTTAAAACGTTGTGCGGTATCTTTCTGATACTAAGCATTTTACCTAGCAATTCACTAATTTCAACACTAGTGGTTCCTATTAATACGGGGCGTCCAGATTGAGAAAGATCAGTTACTTCATCAATAACAGCATTGTATTTTTCACGTTTAGTTTTATATACTAAATCTTCTCTGTCGTCTCTTGCAATTGGGCGATTTGTTGGAATTTCAACTACATCGAGTTTGTAAATTTCCCAGAATTCCCCAGCTTCTGTAACCGCTGTTCCTGTCATCCCCGATAATTTTCGGTACATACGGAAATAGTTCTGCAGTGTAATGGTGGCAAAGGTCTGTGTGGCTGCCTCAATTTTTACGTTTTCTTTTGCTTCAATTGCTTGGTGTAGCCCGTCACTATAGCGCCGTCCGTCCATAATTCTGCCAGTTTGCTCATCTACAATCATGACTTTATTGTCCATTACCACATATTGGATGTCTTTTTCAAATAAAGCATAGGCTTTAAGCAATTGATTCATGGTGTGAATTCGTTCCGATTTCACACCAAATTCTCTAAATAATTCTTCTTTGAGTTTGGCTTCTTTTTCAGGGGCTAAGTTTTGATCTTCAATTTTTGAAATTTCCATTCCCATTTCTGGCATGACAAAAAAGTTAGGATCATCTACTCCAGAGAGGTAATCAACACCCTTGTCAGAAAGTTCAATTTGATTGTTTTTTTCATCAATAACATAATAGAGTTCTGCATCCACTTTGGGCATTTCTCTGTTATTGTCCTGCATGTAGAAGTTTTCTGTTTTTTGCAACAGTTGTTTTATACCTTCTTCACTCAAAAATTTAATAAGTGCTTTGTTTTTTGGAATCCCTCTGTAAACACGCAATAATTGAAAACCACCTTCTTTGGTATCTCCATTTGCGATGCTTTTTTTAGCCTCTGCCAAAACTCCTGTAAGATACTTTCTTTGCACGCTAACAATATCCTGAATTTTTGGTTTTAGTTCCATAAACTCATGACGATCGCCCTGGGGTACTGGTCCTGAAATAATTAGAGGTGTTCGTGCGTCATCGATAAGTACCGAATCAATCTCATCGACTATTGCGTAGTGGTGTGGTTTTTGCACCAGATCATCTGTTGTGTGCGCCATATTATCGCGCAAATAATCAAAACCAAATTCGTTGTTTGTGCCATAGGTAATATCTGCGTTATAAGCTTTCTTTCGCTCAGCAGAATTAGGTTTGTGCAAATCAATACAATCGACACTCATACCATGGAATTGAAAAATTGGTGCCATCCATGCGCTGTCCCTTTTCGCCAAGTAATCGTTCACAGTGACAAGATGTACCCCTTTTTCTGTTAATGCATTTAGATAGACGGGAAGGGTAGCTACTAAGGTTTTACCTTCACCTGTCTGCATTTCAGCAATTTTTCCTTGATGCATGGCTACGCCACCAATCAATTGAACATCGTAATGAATCATATCCCATGTGATGGGTTTGCCTGCAGCATCCCAAGAGTTTGCCCAAAATGCATGATCACCCTCAAGAGTGACGTAAGGTTTTTTTCCAGCTATTTCACGGTCAACAGCGCTAGCTCTTACTTTTATTGAAGTGTTTTGGACAAAGCGTTTTGCCGTTTCTTTAACTACAGCAAATGCTTCAGGTAAAATGGCATTGAGAACATCTTGTGTAGTACTGTATATTTTATCATTCAATTGATCTATTTCTTCGTAAAGTTCTTCTTTGTGATCAATATCAGTACTGTTGTTAATTTCTTTGCGTAGTTCTTCTATTTCCTTTTCAAGTTCTGCACAAGCAACTTTAATTCTTGATTTAAATTCCTCTGTTTTAGCTCGAAGTTCATCATGACTCAAAGTGGCAACTTTGGGCTCAAATAGCTTGATTTCTTTAACGATAGGCATTATGGCCTTTACGTCTTGTTTGGATTTATCACCAACAAATACTTTTAAAACTGAATTGAGTATACTCATTATGGTGTTGTTCTAATTACTGTCTTTGATTCTCAGAATATAAGACTGTCAAATATACGGCTTGTTCTTAATTTTAGGGAATAATTAACCCAAAAAAAAAGTCTCAAAAGAGACTTTTTGGTTTAGTATTCATCTTCATTCCAAAGATAGTCTTCGTCAGAAGGATAATCTGGCCAAATTTCTTGAATTGAGTCATAAGTTTCACCCTCGTCTTCTATAGCTTGTAAATTCTCTACAACTTCAAGCGGAGAACCAGTTCTTATAGAATAATCAATCAACTCATCTTTTGTTGCAGGCCATGGTGCGTCACTTAAGTACGATGCTAATTCGAGTGTCCAGTACATAATTATAATGTATTTATTTTTTGCAAAAATAAATTTTTACCTGAAAAAGGCAAGAAAAAATACATATAATTAGTTTGGAGTTATTAACTTTTTTTTGATTTGTATTTTATGGGCGAAAAAAATGCAAATTAATCAAACGAAAATCATTCGTTTTTTGAGGGAATCCACTTCAATTCTTCAGCTTTATGTTGTTTGGCAATTAGCCTTGCAAGTACAAATAAATAATCAGACAGGCGATTTAGGTAGATGAGTATGTTTGAATTGATATCATGAATTTCAGCGATTTGACTTACCCTGCGTTCTGCTCTTCTACAAACACAACGAGCAATATGGCAATGCGACACAATGAGGTGACCTCCTGGAAGTATAAAGTGGGTCATCGGGCTTAACAAAATATTCATTTCGTCTATTTCAGTTTCTAAAAATTCAATGGTACTGTTTTTAATTTGAGGAAGTCTTGATTTGTTTTTTTCCTTATTGACGGGACCAGAGGCTAGTTGTGCACCTAAATCAAATAAAACTTTTTGAATACTAATTAGACTTTTTATTTGGGCAGCATCATTCAAATAATCTCTTAGCAAACCGATGTTTGCATTGAGTTCGTCAACTGTTCCATAAGCTTCTACAAAAAGATTGTGTTTTTGAACTCTGCTGCCACCATACAATGCGGTGTTGCCTTTGTCTCCGGTTTTTGTATAAATCTTCATAGAGCGAAATTAGACTCTAAAGTTAAGAAAATTATACACGAATTGTAAAGTGTTCTTTGTTTTGTTCCTTTCGAAAATATAAAAACCCAAAATAAAACGTGTCTATACTCACACGAACTAAAGGATTGGATTTAAGTACTTTCCACTGTCTAAAGTCTTCTGGAGATTGGCGTATACCTTCAATGATTACTACAGAATCATTACTGCATGAACTTAAAATCCGATCCAAACCTGAATCATTAGTGATGGACTTTAGATAAATTAGTTGTGTGGTCTCAAAACTTTTAATTTTCGGAATTTTTCCCGAATAAATTGACACAATTGGCCCATGGTCGGACAAGGAAAGTGCGGTTTCTAGATTTTCACTCAATGTATTTGGGTGGTAAATAGTTTTAAATTCATAATAATTTATAAATCGATAGATTAATTTTGCTTTTTTGAAATCTTTGGAATTAGTTTTAAGTTTTCGATGGCTTTTTAGTTTTAGATTATTGTAAAAGCATTTGGTGACCAAGGCATACACAAAAGGGGAGTGAACACCATGTTGATTTTTGGAGTGCCACAAAAATTTGATATACAACCAAATTTGTTTCATTCGAACTTTTCAATTAGTTCCATCCAGCGGATTTCTTTTTTCTCAATTTTTTCAATTAAATCTTGAAGGTCATTAGAAAGTTTCTGAATAGTCTCTACATCTAAACTAAGGTCTTCAAATTTAGATTCGAGTAGTTTTTTGTCGTATTCTAAACTTTTCAATTTGCTCTCTAAGTTCTTTAGCTCTTTTTGCTCATTAAAACTTAGTTTTGCCACTGAATCTGCTTCTGTGTTGTGTTTTTTACTTGCCTTTAATTTGGTTGGGCTATTATTTGGTTTACTGTCTTCATAAAATCTATAATCTGTATAATTACCAGGGAAGTTTTCTACCATACCATTACCCTGAAACACAAAAAGATGATCAACAATTTTATCCATAAAATAACGATCGTGCGACACTACAATCAAACAGCCTGGAAAATCCAAAAGAAAATTTTCTAGAACATTCAACGTAACAA
>Ga0228651_1000284_pt1 | contig 20253 bp, 18 predicted proteins | sample 63DmetaG_FD_183018 | JGI IMG/M metagenome (GOLD analysis project Ga0228651, IMG submission 183018) | Seawater microbial communities from Monterey Bay, California, United States - 63D | ecosystem: Environmental > Aquatic > Marine > Coastal | place: USA: California | collected 2016-10-24
AAAAAAATTTGGAGGAGGAAAAGCAAGTATTATAGGGAGTTCAATAGGACTGATATTAGGAATTTTATTTTTTGGTCCCTTTGGATTGTTAATTGGCCCCTTTGCAGGAGCTTTTATTGGAGAATTGATTATGAATTTTAATGATAGAAAAGGTGCATTAAGAGCTGCTTACGGTGCTTTGATCGGTTTTTTTACGGGTGTTTTTTTAAAACTAATTATTGGGCTAGCCTTTGCTTATATTTTTATAAAAAAATTATGGGATTTTTGGTTTTAATTAATACCAGTTATTTGTCTTCAAACAAAAGAGACTCAATTTATCGCAAAGATTAGTATTTTTATACTTTAAATTTTAATTAATGGAACTTTTTATAATCACATTTATACTTATATCTCTAGCTTTTGCAGGAATTGCAATTAAAATTTGGGCTAAAAAAGACGGAGAATTTGCAGGTACTTGTGCTAGTCAAAGTCCTTTTTTGAATAAAGACAACAAACCTTGCGGTTTATGTGGTAAGATGCCCGAAGAAGCTGAATGTAAAAATCCAGTATCCTTCAATAATTGATCATTCTCAGATGTCGTCTCAAGATGTTATTGAACTAATTCACAGAGCAAAAGCACAAGATCAAAACGCTTATAACTTACTTTTTGATGGGTATTGGAATTCACTTTATTCATTTTTATATAAGAGAACCTCAAATCCAAATTTAGCCGAAGAACTTGCTATTGAATCATTCGCAAAGGCTTTTGATCAACTGGAGCGTTTTGATGAAAAACTATCTTTTAATTCATGGTTAATTACTATTGCTAAAAATCACCACACCGATAGTTACAGGAAATCAAAAAAATATAAAGAAAACTCTCAAGATGTAGAAGAAGATAAAACAATAGAATTTTCAAGAACAGCACCATCTCCAGAAGAACTTATGATTGCAAATCAAAATCTTGAAAAGATATTAGATCATATTAAGTTGATGAAAAAAGAGTATCGAAATCTTCTTCGAATGCGTTATTTTGAAGATTTATCATTAAAGGAAATTGAAGAAAAATTAGATGAACCCCCTACAACTATTCGTGTTAAATTATTTAGAGCAAAAAAAATGCTCGCCAATATGTTAGAGAGTGAAAAGAATTAATTTATCTAAACTTGGCCCTGGGCTACTTTTTGCCGGTGCAGCCATTGGAGTATCCCATTTAGTTCAATCAACAAGAGCTGGAGCAGATTATGGCTGGGGATTGATTTGGGCTCTTTTACTTATAAATTTATTTAAATACCCTTTTTTTCAATACGGTCCTCGTTACGCACAAGCTACAGGTGAAACTCTTCTAGATGGATATTACAAACTAGGTAAGGGCTATCTTTTGGCATACTTTTTTGTTAATCTTGGAACGATGTTTACCATCCAGAGTGCTGTCACTGTTGTTACTGCAGGTTTGGCTTCAAAACTATTTGGTATCACAAATGATATTGTCACTTGGAGTATTATAATTACTCTCTTCTGTAGTTTTATCTTAATTCTAGGTAAATACCAATGGCTTGATAAGTTTATTAAAGTTATTATGATTTCATTGGCTATAAGTAGTGTATTAGCTGTTGGAGTTGCTTTTTTTAATAATGAAAGCCCTTCTTTCGAACAAGTTATCCCACAGGGAAGTGGTTTACTCTTTTTAATAGCATTTTTAGGATGGATGCCAGCTCCATTGGATATTTCAATATGGCACTCTATATGGACTCTAGAAAAAAATAAAACACAGCACAAAAAATCTTCTATCTCGGAAAGCCTCTTTGACTTTAATGTAGGTTATATAACAACTATATTTCTTGCTCTATGTTTTGTAGGTTTAGGCTCTCTTGTCATGTTTGGAACTGGTTTAGAATTTTCCAATCAAGGTGGGGTTTTTGCTGGACAACTTATTCAGCTTTATACTTCTAACTTAGGAGATGCTGCATATGGTCTAATTGCTGTAGCAGCTTTTTCAACAATGCTAAGTACTACAATTACTACATTAGATGCATCTCCAAGGGCTATGTCAAAAACAATTCAACTTTTGCTTCAAAAAGAAAAATCTTATTACCTCCTTTGGTTAATTATTTTAGGTCTTGGTACAGGATGTATATTTTTCTTCCTTCTCTCAGAAATGGGTCAATTAGTCCAAATTGCTACAGTACTTTCGTTTATAACGGCCCCCCTTTACGCTTTTTTAAATTTTCGTTTAGTAATTAGTACACAAATGCCTAAAGAACATCAGCCAAAATTGGGTCTTCGTATATTGAGTATTACTGGCTTAATATTTTTAACAAGTTTTACTCTCTTTTATCTTTTAAGTCTGTAAGCATTCAATTATCTTTGTATAAAAGAACGATGATGGAGGTTCAGGAAAAAGTAATTAAGCACAAAAAAAAACCTGATTGGATTCGAGTAAAATTACCAACTGGTAAAAAATATACCGAGCTAAGAGGCCTGGTTGAAAATTATAACCTTAATACTATTTGCACCTCTGGTAGTTGCCCTAATATGGGAGAATGCTGGGCAGAAGGAACTGCCACTTTTATGATCTTAGGAAATATTTGTACTCGCTCTTGTGCCTTTTGTGGTGTGAAAACGGGGCGTCCTTCTACTGTCGATTGGGCGGAACCAGATAAAGTAGCCAATTCTATAAAAATTATGAAAATCAAGCATGCAGTAGTTACTTCTGTAGACCGTGATGATCTAAAAGACATGGGGTCCATTATTTGGGCTGAAACTGTAAATGCTATTCGACGTATTAATCCTAAGACTACTCTAGAAACATTAATACCTGATTTTCAAGGAAACCGTCGCAATATCGATCGAATCATTGAAGTTGCCCCTGAGGTTGTTTCACATAATGTTGAAACTGTAAGAAGATTAACTAGAAAGGTGCGAGTTCAAGCAAAATACGATACTAGCTTAAAAGTATTGCTGTACCTAAAAAATCAAGGAATTAAAAGAACTAAGTCTGGAATTATGCTAGGACTTGGAGAAAAAGAAGAGGAAGTGTATGAAACTTTAAGGGATTTAAGATCTCATAAAGTAGATGTGGTGACCATTGGTCAATATTTACAGCCTAGTAAAAAACATTTGCCCGTGCAGTCTTTTATCACCCCAGAACAATTTAAAAAGTACGAAGCTTATGCCCTTGAACTTGGATTTATACATGTTGAAAGTGGTCCACTAGTTCGTTCCTCCTATAAAGCTCACAAGCATATTGCTTAAGCTTGAACTAAAGTATCTTTAAGTAAATTTTGAAATCTTTGTGTTTCTTTATTATTAAAAAAACACATTGATATAGGTAAATAAAATAAAATATCTGATTTAAAATAAGACTCTAGTCTTCCAAAGTCTTTTTCTGTTGTAAGTATAATTTTATTAGAATTTTTTTTCTTTATTTTTTTAATTTCTAATGAACTAAATTGATGATGATTTGAAAATCTTAAATGATTAAACCTTAATTTTTTTTCTTCCAAATAGCTTACAAGAGGATCTGGATTAGCTATTCCTGTAATGAGTAAAAAAGGAGATGTAAGTGAATTTAAAATTATTTTTTTTTCTCTATTTATAAACTCTTCAGCATAATCGATTTTAGTGAAGAACACACTTTGATAATTGAATGGTTTAATTTTATTAATAATTTTTTTTTGCTGCACATTTGTCATTTGATCGGGACACTTTGTTACCAAAATAATTTGAGCTCGTTTTACTTCAGATTTAGACTCTCGCAACCGACCCAATGGCAGAAGCTGATCAGAGTAATAAGGATTCTGATAACTTGTTGTTAAAATCAATGTATTTGTTTTTACACAGCGGTGTTGCATAACGTCATCCAATAAGAGAATGTCCGGTTGATTTTCCAATTGATCTATTGCAACCAAACCCTTAATCCTTTTCTCAGCAACAATCACATCTATCCCTTTATGCTTTTTAAAAAACTGAAAGGGTTCATCACCAATCGATACTGAAGTACTTTGCATATTAGCAACAACAACACCAGTTGTATTACGCTTATATCCTCTACTTAATATAGCCAGATTATACTTGTTTTTAAATAAAGAAATCAAATAATCAATAACTACAGACTTCCCAGTTCCACCAACACTTAAATTCCCTACCCCTATACTTTTGTGTTTAGTCTTGGTTGATTTTAAAATCCCCCATTCAAAAAAATGATTTCTTAAAGCTATAATTCCCCCATAAATCAAGGCTAATGGAAGCAAGAATGGGGTCGACATTTTCATGACCATGAAGATATATATTATATTTGTTTTTATTAAAAAAGTTATGATCGTTCAAGAACTTCTAAAAACTCTGGAGCAGTGGGCTCCAACAGCATACGCCGAAGACTTTGATAATGTTGGTCTTTTGATTGGTAATTCGCAAAGTAAGTGTTCAGGTGTAATGATTACTCTAGACTGTACTGAAGCTGTTATAAATGAAGCGATCGCTGATAATTGTAATGTGATAATAAGTTTTCATCCTATCCTTTTTTCAGGCTTAAAGAAAATAACAGGTGCTAATTATGTCGAAAGAGTTGCCATAAAGGCAATTGAACATAAAATTTCAATTATTGCGCTTCATACTCGATTAGATAATCATCCCGATGGAGTAAGTAATATTTTATGTAAACGCTTAAAAATTAAGAAATCTCAAGTGCTAATACCTAAAAAGGACAATCTTAAAAAGCTTGTAGTTTATGTTCCAGAAAATTACACTGAAGCTATTCTAGAGTCACTTCATAAAGCTGGAGCCGGCAATTTAGAGAACTATAAAGAGTGTAGTTTCCTATTAGAAGGTACTGGACGTTTTATGGGAATTGATAAAAGTAATCCCCACATTGGGAAACCATCTGAAAAAATTTCCTTAAAAGAAATCCAAATAAATGTTGTTTTTGAATCTCACCTTTTTCATGACATACAAAAGGCTCTTCGTGAAGCACATCCATATGAGACTATAGCCTACGAGGTTTATTCTTTGATAAATTCCTTTTCTGAAGTAGGCATGGGCCGAATTGGTTCTTTAAAAAAAGAGATGGATTTAAGTTCCTTTTTAAATTTTGTAAAAAAGCAATTAAACTCAAAGGTTATTCGACACAGTCCGCCAACTAATAAATTAATTAAAAAAGTGGCTGTATTAGGAGGTTCGGGAAGCTTTGCAATTGAAGATGCAAAACGTCAAGGAGCAGATGCATTCATTACTGCAGATTTAAAATACCACCAATTTTATCAGGGAGAAAAAAGCCTTTTATTAGTCGATGTAGGTCATTATGAAAGTGAGCAATACATCAAAAATTTGATATTTGACTATCTTACAGAAAAATTACCTAGTTTTGCATTCGTTTTATCACGAACAAAAACAAATCCTGTTAACTATTTTTAGCCATGGCCAAAAAAACTAAAGCAACTGTCGAAAGTAAATTAAGAGCTCTTTACGACCTCCAATTGATTGATTCAAGGATAGATGAAATCGTAAATGTAAGAGGTGAACTTCCGCTTGAAGTTGAAGACTTAGAAAACGAAATTGCAGGTTTAACTACAAATTCTGAAAAGATAAGCGCCGAAATTGAAGAAAATGAAAATCAAATATCTGAACAAAAGCAGATTATTGAAAATGCTAAGGAGCTTTTAAAAAAGTATGATGAAAAATTAAAAAATGTTAGAAACAATAGAGAATATAATTCTATAGTTAAAGAACAAGAATATCAAGATTTAGAATCTCAATTAGCAGAAAAGAAAATAAATGAGTTGAAGGCTCGTATAGAACAGAAAAAAGAAGGCTTAGCGACAATTACTGAGAAAATAAATGAACGCAATGCACATCTCAAGTCAAAGAAGAGTGAACTTGATGAAATATTAAAAGAAACACATAAAGAGGAGGACTTACTTCAAAAGAAATCTGCTGAGTTCGAAAAAGTAATTGAAGAAAATTTGATTTCATCCTACAAGCGTATTCGTGGAAGTGTAAAAAATGGTCTTGCCATTGTTTCAGTTGAAAGGGGAGCATCTGGAGGGTCTTACTTTTCAATCCCTCCTCAAGTTCAGCTTGAAATTGCTTCTAGAAATAAAATTATTACTGATGAACATAGTGGTAGGATTTTAGTAGATTCTGAATTGGCAAAAGAAGAACAAGCTAAGATTCAAAAATTAATCGGAAAATAGTTTATTCCCAAAAATCATATACCAAAACTGAATTGGTAAATGGTACGAACAGATCTACAAACTTTTTATGAATTGGGTGTGGCAAATATATACTGTCTCTATCAACAGATTTGGAAAATTTCATAGTTAAACTGTGAGAAAAACCTTTTCCTAATCCTTCTGGTGAAACATTTTTTCCAAAATTCAAATCTTCTACTCCCGGAATCGCTTGAAGACTATACGCGCTATCTGTGATTAGTTGAAAATCTTTGACAGTGGTCTCCTCCTTAAACTGAATCAACACCAGGTGAACTAGTTTTTTATTTATTATTTGAGTTGTTACACCCCCTTTATTAATGAAATAATAACCTATAAAAATAGTAGTAAAATAAAATATTACTATAATCAAAAAAGATAGACGGTCTGTGATCTCAACTTTAATCGCAAATAATTTTTCTTTAATTTAAAATTAAAAATCGAAAAATTAATGGAAAAGCAAAAGTCTTTTTTAAAAAAACCTGCTCGCTTTTCAAAGAATTAAAAATAAACAAAATCAAATAATTGTCAGAATGGATGATTTAACGAGCAGGAAACAATAAACCAATTACATTATAGACAGTTATAAAATGGAAAAGTTTAATTTTAAAAAAATGAAATACTGTAAAAAACTTTTAAGTTGGTTAGCAATTACATTTGGTATTATATATTTTATTTACGAGACTTGGTATCACATTTCATATAATCAATCTAATCTTGCACTAACAGCAGATTATATAAGTGTACTCTTATTATTAATTGCTGGCATAGTGAACTTAAGATCCAAAAAAGGGATAGGTTTATTATGTGGTGCTTGGGTATATACATTTTGTATAATATATAGAGCATTTATTTGGAGAATGGAAGCTATATGGGCAGATGAACTTGCAAATTATGAAACTTTACAAGTTAAGGTATTGATACTAGCATTAATTGTACCATTTCCAGCATTTATAATTTCTTTATTCAAATCTTTTCCATAAAAAAACCCCAACAGAAGTTGAGGTTAAAAATGTGGGCGCTGAGGGATTCGAACCCCCGACCCCCTCGGTGTAAACGAGGTGCTCTGAACCAACTGAGCTAAGCGCCCAAAGAAATTGTTATTTCTTAAGGGTGGGCAAATATAAAATTAAAACACTAATTCTAAACTATTAGTATTTATATTTTAATTGAATATTTAGTTTTTTATTTGATTCAAAACTTCTGCCACAACAAAAGTACTTCCTAACACAATAATAAGGTCTTCTGATTTAGCTTTTAAAAGTGCTTTCTTATAAGCTTTTGCAACAGTTTTACTATAATTGATTTGCAAAGATGAATCTTTTAATTGTTTCTTTAATTCTGCCAATTTAAGTGCTCGATCCAAGTTAGGACTGCTCAAATAATAATTTGAATCTTTGGGGAGAAGAGCTAATAAGTCGATTACTTTCCTTCCCTGAACAAATCCCATTACTAAATACAATTTCTTATATGTTAGGGTTTTTATTTGATCTCTGACAAAGATTAGTCCCTCTTTATTGTGAGCCACGTCTAAAATCACTTGAGGTGACAGTTTTATAGTTTGCCATCTTCCCTTTAGCCCTGTATTAGCGATTACATTGGAAAGACCTTGCTGAATAATATTGTTTTCTAAATGAACATGGGGTAAGTGATTAAAAGCAGAAATCACAGTTTGAATATTCTTGGTCTGATAGTTTCCTTTTAAGTCAGAACTAAAATTTCTAGGTGAATCTTCAGCAAAATATATAGTCGTATTATTGGTTTTAGCTACTTCTATAAAAACTTCTTGAGTTCTTATGTCTCTATCTCCTATTACTACAGGGACTCTATTTTTAATTATCCCTGCTTTTTCTCGAGCAATATTATCATGTGTATTACCCAAAAATTGAGTATGATCTAGACCAATATTAGTAATAATAGAAAGCATTGGTGTAATTATATTGGTTGCATCTAATCTGCCGCCTAATCCAACCTCAACAATTGCAAACTCTACTTGTTGTTTTTTAAAGTACCAGAAGGATAAACCTACGGTCATTTCAAAGAAAGATAATTTTTCTTTTTCAAGATAATCCTTATGAGTATTTATAAATTCGACTACCTGTGCTTTTGAAATTTTAAATCCATTTACCTTAATCCTTTCTCTAAAATCTAAAAGATGGGGAGATGTATAAAGACCTGTCTTGTGTCCTGCAGTCTGAATTACAGATGCCATCATATGTGCTGTAGAACCTTTTCCATTAGTTCCTGCTATATGAATACTTTTAAATGTTTTATGAGGCTCTCCGAGATATCTATCAAGCTTTTCCATAGATTCCAATCCGGGACGATAGGCTGCTGCACCTTTTCTTTGGTACATAGGGAGTCTTGAAAACATCCACTTTATTGTTTCTTGGTAGCTATCCAACTGTTATTCTCCCAATTTAAATTGAATTAATACAAAACCTATCTGCTGTTCTGGTGCTTTATCATCTGGGAACCATTTATGTAGTAAAGCTGTTTTTTTTGCTGGTGATAATAAACAAGGGTGTGTGTTAGTACTTCCCTTAACCCCAGGCACTGCATTAACCACATTTCCGTTTTTATCCACAGTAATCCTCACAACTACAGTACCCTCTTGATTGCATTCCTGAACCACTTTCCCATTAGACTTTAAATTTCTGCCATTTAGCCCATAACTTTTACCAATTCCAGTAAGACCAGTATTATTATAATAACTACTTGTATAAAAATTTCCTTCACTTTTTCCCTTATCCCCATCAACTTTTTCATCTCCTTCACCTTGAACTTCTTCACCCTTTTGTTTATTGTTTTTTAATAAATTAGAAACAATGCTTTTAGTTAGATCTGAAACTATAGGCTTTTCTTTTTCAGGTATGAATTCTTTTATTTTTTTTTCTTTTTTTATTGTGGGTTGAATTTTTTGTTTAATATTTTCTTTTGTGGGTATGCTAACTGAAGATTTTTTTTCAGTCATAATTTCTTTGACTTGTTTTTGAATTTCTTCTTTACTTGATTCAATAGATACTTTTTGAGTAATTGATTCATTTTTTAATTCTGAAGGTTTGGAAGCAGTTTTTTTTTGTGGCTGAACATTACCATTGCCCTGATTTAAGTTTCCAAAGCTAACTTCCATTCCATAACTTATAGGAGGATCATAGTAAGTTAAACCTATTACAAAAAATAATACCATTAATAAAATTGCCATCATTGCAGTAAGTCCTGCAGATTTTTTTTTATGTGGTGTATTTAAAAAATCCATAAAAGTATTAAGGTGTATCTACAGCTAAAACAACTTTAACACCATTTTTATTTGCTAAATTCATTACATATACCACTTGTTCTATAGCAACTTTTTTTTCTGTTCTCAAGACAATAGATCTTGTTTTCATAGTCTTGAGGACATCAATCAAATTTTTTTCTAAATTTCTTTTATTAACTCTATCTGCATTTAGATAAAATTGATTAGAATTTGTGATCGTGACAGCTACAGTATTTCGATTTTCTGTTTTCCCTTCTGCTTGTGGAAGTTTAACATCAATTGTATTTAGTTGTTTTGCAAGGGTGGAAGCTATCATAAAAAAGATCAATAATAAAAAAACAACATCTGTCATCGATGACATATTAAACTCTGGGCGAATTTTATTTCTTCCTTTGAGTTTCATCTTAAGCGGGTTCGTTTAGTAAGTCTAAAAACTCCAAACTAGTCGCCTCCATAAGATATACAGCTTTATTAGTTTTCACTACTAAATGGTTATAACTTACATAACCTAAAATACCAACAATAAGTCCTGCAACAGTAGTAGTCATTGCAGTATAAAGTCCGTCTGCAAGAAGTTGCATGTCAATATTACCTCCAGCGTTTGATATCTCAAAGATCGAAAGAATCATCCCAATTACTGTACCTAAAAATCCTAACATCGGTGCTGCTCCAGCAATAGTAGCAAGAATACTTATATTTTTTTCTAATTGATATACCTCAAGGCGACCAGCATTTTCTATAGCAGTATTAATATCCTCTAGTGGCCTTCCTATTCGGGACAAACCTTTAGATACCAATCGAGATACAGGTACATTTTCTTGTATACATAACTGCTGAGCTCCATCTAATTTACCTTGAGTTATAAAAGAACGGATTTGAGGCATAAATGTAGGTGAAACTTCAATTGCTGCTCTAATAGCAAAAAGACGCTCAAAATAAATATAAACCACCATTAGTAGAAGAACAGATAAAGCACCAATTATTATTTGTCCACCCAGACCACCATTTTGAATAAGTTCAATTAGCGAAAGAGTTTTCTCTGTTTGTAAAGGAGCCGGATTTTGAATGTATAACACCATTATGTTTACAATATTTATTATTAAAATTTAAGCTTAATTAAAACTATTTATATGGATTAAAAAATGAAATAACGCATTAAAATAAATGTTAAAAACCCACTTGTAAAACCAATTAAAGCCAACCAGGATATTTTTTTAAAATACCAGAAAAAATCAATTTTTTCCATACCCATTGCTACTACACCTGCAGCAGACCCGACTATAAGAATACTCCCACCAGTTCCAGCAGAGTATGCTATCAAATGCCAAATAGGATCATCTGGAGGCATAGAAAACATTCCCATACTAGCAGCTACAAGTGGAACGTTATCTATAACTGCAGAGGCTATTCCTAGTAGGGACACAACAATATCTGTGTTTGGTATCGTTGCATTTAAATCTTCAGCAAAATGAAAAAGCAATCCTAACGATTCAAGGGCTGCAACTGCAAGAAGAATTCCTAGAAAAAAAAGAATACTGGGCAGCTCAATTTTTGATAATGAACTTTGCACTGGACTTGAAGTTTGATGGGCATCACTTTCAGCATCAATAGAAGTTATATTAATCTTAGCTTTGCTAAATATTTCAGCAAAAGTAGCAACTATAGCTAACGATAACATCATTCCAACATATGGGGGTAGGTGTGTTAATGTTTTAAATACAGGAACAAAAACAATTGCAGAAAGTCCTAAATACAACATACTGGCTCCATGCTTGTGATATCCTGCAGAATCATCTTCCTTAAGAGTGTCAATTTCGCCTCGAAAAGCAGGTAAAAAAGATGCAATTATAACAGGAAGTACCAAGCATACAATTGAAGGGATTAAGACATAACTAATTAATTTTAAAGTAGTAACCTTATTGCCAATCCACAACATGGTTGTAGTTACGTCTCCAATTGGAGACCATGCTCCACCTGCATTAGCAGCAACTATAATTAGGCCTGCAAACCAAAGTCGTGTGTCTCGATTTAATACTACTTTTTGAAGTATCGTTACAAGGACAATAGTGGCAGTTAAGTTATCTATTATAGCAGATAATATAAAGGCTAGAACAGAAAAAATCCATAGTAATCCTTTTTTGCTCTTGGTTTTAATAAAATTTTTTATGGTATAAAAACCATTGAAATAATCAATAATCTCTACTATCGTCATTGCTCCTAACAGGAAGATTATAATCTCGGCTGTTTTTCCTAAATGGTGTAATAAAATTTCATCGATATGTGCGGGGTCAAGTTGCTTCAACTCAGTATTCACCTCAAAAACTGGTAAGTGTGCAAGAGAAATAATGGCCCACATTAATGCCATCATTGATAATGCTGGAATTAGCTTATCAACTTTTAAATTATGTTCAAGTGTAATTCCTAAATAACCAAAAACAAAAAGCAATATAATAACGGTTTCCATTATCAAATATTAATTCAAGGCTTAAATGTATAAAAATCTGTATCCTAAAGACTAAGTAATCAAATAAAATTTATGGCTGAAAAATAACTCCAGTACTATGATCTTTTGAACTTCCAGTAACGGAGGCGAAACAATTAATTTCACCTCGTAATCTCAAAACTCCTAATAATCCAAAGATCAAAGCCTCTTTAAAGTCTAAAATCTCTATTGAAGGAATAATAAACTTTGAAAAACTATTTTCTTTAATCAATTGCATCAAATAACGATTTTTTACACCCCCTCCTGTTGCTAAAACCCTTTGATTTTTTTTAAAAGTCTTCCCTATTTGTTCCGCAATGTGCTTAGTGTATGTATTTAGAAGATCTTCAGTTTTTCGATCTTCATACTGTTTTAAAATTGGATAAATTTCTTTGTAAACCCACTCTATTCCGAGTGATTTTGGTGGTCTTTTAGAATAAAAATCTAATGATTTTAATTTTTCTGACAAAGGGACAATTAAGTTTCCCATTTTAGCTAAATTTCCGCCGTCATCATATTTTAAGTTATTTTTTTGAGCTAAAATATTTAATACAGTATTAACTGCACAGATATCATAAGCTATCAAATTATCTTTTTCATTCATAGAGCTATTAGCAAAACCTCCTAAGTTTAAACACGCATCATATTCCTTAAATAACAAAAGATCTCCAACAGGAACCAAGGGGGCTCCCTGACCACCTAAAGCTACATCTTGTACTCTAAAATCACACACTACTGGACAACCTATTATTTCTGCTAGTTTTTTTTCATTACCCATTTGAAAAGTATATCCTTTTTCTGGTTGATGAAATAATGTGTGGCCATGAGAACAAACAGCATCAATTTCAAATAAGTTATTTACCTTAACAAATTGTAATATAATTTCAGCTAAATAAGATGTATATGAGTCATTTTCTTTAATTATTATCTCATTAGAAGAATTTGAAAGCTCTGATAATTTTTTCTCCCAATAAGTATTGTAAAAAACAGTTTGAGAAGCTAAAATTGAAAAACTCCATTCTTTGCCTAGTATAAAATTTACATATACTATATCGACACCATCAAGAGATGTGCCAGACATGACACCCAAAACTTTATAATTTGACTTTTTCAATATAAATAGAGTTCGACTCTTTAGCAAAGGAAGTTAAAATTAAGATTTATTCATTTATTTAATCAAAAATTAAAGATTCTAGTATTTATACCGTTAAATATTAATATTTCGTAAAAGCCTTGGATTTAATTCTACAATCTATTCTCCATAACTTTAGTATTGTTATTTTTAACATCCAAATTTATTTTATGTTGCCAGCAAAACAAGGACTTTACGACCCTCAAAACGAACACGACAATTGTGGTGCGGGTTTTATTTGTAGTCTTCAGGGTAAGAAAACAAATGATATTATTCATAAAGCTTTAGATATACTTGATTGCCTGGAGCACCGGGGTGCAGTTAGTGCTGACGGTAAAACTGGTGATGGTGCAGGTATTTTGATCGAAATACCTCATGACTTCTTGCTAAGTCAGTGTGATTTTAAACTTCCAGATCTTCATAAATATGCAGTTGGTATGGTTTTTTTACCAAAAAAAGAAAACCAAAGAACCTATTGTATTAGTGTGCTAGAAGATGAAGTGAAAAAGCAAGGTTTAGAGGTTTTAGGCTGGAGAAAAGTTCCTGTAAATCAAAATGTTGTTGGATCTATAGCTGCATTGACAGAACCTGTCATAATGCAAATTTTTATAGGTCGAGGATCTGATTCTTTATCTGATCATATGTTTAATATTAAATTATTCTGTGCGCGAAAAATATCTGAACATACAATTTTAAAATCAAAGCTTTCCCAAGCTAATTATTTTTATCTCCCAAGTCTATCAACACATACTTTGATATACAAAGGGTTATTAATCCCAGAAGACATTAAAGGTTATTATAAAGATTTAACAGATCCTACTGTAGTTACTCGCTTGGCTCTTGTACATCAGCGATTTTCAACAAATACTTTTCCAACTTGGGACTTAGCACAACCCTTTCGCTATATGTGTCATAATGGAGAAATTAATACATATAAAGGAAATTTCAGTAGAATGCAAGTACGAGAAGAACTCTTAGAAAATGAGCTTTTTGGTCCAGAAATTAAAAATATATTACCTATTGTCTTATCAGGAAAATCAGATTCCGCTTCTATGGATATGACATTAGAGCTTCTTCTAGCTACAGGAAGATCACTCCCAGAGGCAATGATGATGCTAGTCCCTGAAGCATGGGAAAAGCATACATATATGGATAATAACAAGAAAGCCTTTTATCAATATAATTCTTGTATTATGGAACCTTGGGACGGTCCTGCTTCAATTCCATTTACTGATGGGAAATATATTGGTGCTTTATTAGATAGAAATGGTTTGCGGCCTTCACGCTATACGGTTACCAAAGATGGTTATGTAATTATGTCCTCTGAAACTGGAGTATTGGAAATTCTCCCTGAAAATGTTGAAAGACATGGCCGTCTCGAACCTGGTAAAATGTTTCTAGTAAATATGGACGAAGGAAGAATAATTGAGGATGACGAAATAAAAAAGGAAATTACATTAAAAAGACCTTACAAAAAATGGCTGAAAAATAACCTTCTTCATTTAAAGGACATACCCTACACGGGTAATGTCACTGCACTCGAAAATGAGGATTTTGAAACAAGAATGAGGATTTTTGGTTATACCCAAGAGGACTTAAGAACTATTATTTCTCCAATGAGTACTAGCGGAAAAGAGGCAATAGGTTCAATGGGAGTGGACACTCCTCTTGCAGTACTTTCCGATCGTCCACAACTTCTTTACAATTATTTTAAACAACTTTTTGCACAAGTAACAAACCCACCGCTTGACGGAATTAGAGAGGAAATTGTCACTGATATTAGTTTGACTTTAGGTAATGAGTTTAATCTTTTTGAAATTAATGAAAATCATGCAAAAAAACTAAGCATTCAGAACCCTGTTATTTCTAATGAAGATTTGGATAAAATAAAGTTTATTAAACATAACGAATTTAAATCTGTTACTATTTCGACACTTTACGAAATTAACAATGGATTAAATGGTCTAGAAAATGCACTTCAGGAAATGATTAATGAAATTAATAAAGCACTTACACACGGTGCAAATATAATTATACTTTCAGATCGTGGAGTTTCACCTGATCTTGCACCTATTCCTATGTTGCTTGCTACTTCGCATACACACCATGCCTTTAAAAGGTTAAAAAAACGCTCTAAATTTGGTATTATTATAGAGTCTGCAGAACCCAGAGAACCTCATCACTTTTCATTGCTATTTGGATATGGAGCAAGTGCTATAAATCCCTATTTAGTGAATGAAATAATTTCTTATCAATCTAAAAAGGACAATCTTATAGAAAGTCCAGAAAAGGCAATAGATAATTTCAATAAAGCAATCGCTAAGGGAATAATTAAAGTAATGAATAAAATAGGTATTTCAACTCTACATTCCTATCGGGGAGCACAAATAAATGAAGCATTAGGTCTATCGAAAAAACTTATAGATAAATTTTTCAGTAATACACCTACACGTATAGAAGGCATTGGCTTATATGAGATAGAAAAAGAAACCAGCAAAAGACATAGTAAGGCTTATATTCACGAATCTAACCTTGGATTACCACTAGAAATTGGGGGAGATTATCGTTGGAGAAGAGATGGTGAGGCTCATGTTGTTAATCCCTCTACAATTGCTTCATTGCAACAAGCAGTCCGACAAAATAAGCCAGAGAGTTATAATGCTTTTTCAAAAATGATTAATGATCAAAACGAGAAGCTAATGACCCTTAGAGGTTTATTTGAATTTTCAAGTTATGACCCCGTTCCAATTGATCAGGTTGAGCCCTGGACTGAAATTGTAAAACGCTTTAAAACTGGAGCAATGTCATTGGGTTCTATAAGTCAAGAGGCACACGAGAATCTTGCAATTGCAATGAATCGAATAGGAGGAAAAAGTAATTCTGGAGAAGGAGGCGAAGACCCAAAAAGATTTAAACCCAATAAAAATGGTGATTTTAAAAATTCGGCAATTAAGCAAGTAGCTTCAGGACGATTTGGCGTTTCAAGTCATTACTTAAGTACTGCTAAAGAAATTCAAATAAAAATGGCACAAGGAGCAAAACCTGGTGAGGGTGGACAACTGCCTGGCCCAAAGGTTAATCCATACATAGCTTCAGTTAGAAATTCTACTCCTTATGTTGGTTTAATTTCACCCCCACCTCACCATGATATCTACTCAATTGAAGATTTATCACAATTAATCTATGATTTGAAAAATGCAAATCGTAAAGCACGTATAAATGTTAAACTTGTTTCTGAGGTTGGGGTTGGAACAATTGCTGCAGGTGTCGCAAAGGCCAAAGCAGATGTAATCTTAATCTCAGGTTATGATGGTGGTACAGGAGCTTCTCCTCTAACTTCCTTAAAACATGCCGGACTCCCATGGGAACTTGGTATTGCCGAAGCACAGCAAACGTTAGTAATGAACGATTTAAGAAGTCGTATTGTGCTTGAATGTGATGGTCAAATGAAAACAGGTCGTGATGTTGCTATTGCATGTTTATTGGGTGCAGAAGAGTTTGGCTTTTCTACTGCCCCACTTATCGCCTCTGGATGCATTATGATGCGTGCGTGTCATCTTAATACTTGTCCAGTAGGAATTGCTACCCAAGATCCAGAATTACGAAAAAACTTCAAGGGTAAACCTGAACATGTAATAAATTACATGCACTTTATAGCAGAGGAATTAAGACAAATTATGTCAGATTTAGGTTTCAAAACGGTAGATGAAATGGTCGGCCAATCACAAAAACTTAATATGAAAAAAGCTATAAATCATTTTAAGGCTCAAGGAATAGATTTATCTAATATCCTCTACAAACCGTCTGTACCCTCACAATTTAAAGAACGTAATACACAAAACCAGGATCACAAGCTAGAGAATGTTCTGGACATTCAAATTTTGAAAAAAGCTAAATTTGCAATAAATGATAAGAAAAAACAAGAATTAAAATTTCATATAAAAAATACAGATCGTACAATTGGTGCAATTTTAAGTTATGAAATTTCTAAAATCCATGGTGCCAAAGGACTGCCAAAGGATACTCTTAGTTTAAATTTTACTGGTACTGCAGGCCAAAGCTTTGGTGCATTTTCAACCTTTGGTCTTTTTATGAAAATTGAGGGTACAGTAAATGATTATTTTGGAAAAGGGCTCTCTGGTGCAACCCTGGTTGCCAAAGTCCCAGAAAAGTCAACTTTTGTACCTCACGAAAATATTATTGTAGGAAACGTGGCATTGTATGGAGCAACCAATGGAGAGGCTTACATAAATGGAATTGCAGGAGAGCGTTTTTGCGTTAGAAATTCTGGTGCAATGGCAGTAGTAGAAGGAATAGGGGATCACGGTTGTGAATATATGACGGGTGGAATTACAATTGTGCTTGGTGATATTGGCAGAAATTTTGCAGCGGGTATGAGTGGTGGAATAGCATATTTATATAGTAGCGATGGAAATTTTGATGAGAAGAAATTTAATCTTGAAATGGTAGAGCTTGAGGATCTTCAGCTTAAGGACCTTAAGACACTAAAAGATTTAGTTTACAATCATGTTGAATATACAAAAAGTCCAAAAGGGATTGAAATATTAAAAAACTGGAAAGAGTTAAGTAAAAACTTTATTAAAGTAATGCCAACAGATTACAAACGTGCTCTTGAAACGATGGCAAAAAATAAACTAGAAAAATCGGTTTAAATTATGGGTAAAATTAAAGGTTTTATGGAATATGATAGACTAAAAGAGTCGGTTGTAGATCCTAAGAAAAGAATTAAAAACTACAATGAATTTACTATTACTCCTAAAACAGAAAAATTACAGGAGCAAGGAGCAAGGTGCATGGATTGTGGAGTGCCTTTTTGTCATAGTGGTTGTCCGTTGGGTAATTTAATCCCCGATTTTAATGATGCTGTATACAAAAATGAGTGGAAACGTGCTTTAAATATTTTACATAGTACAAACAATTTCCCTGAATTTACCGGAAGATTATGCCCAGCTCCGTGTGAAGAGGCTTGTGTATTAGGAATCGTTAATCCACCGGTTTCGATTGAACTAATTGAAAAATATATCGTTGAACGTGGATTTAATGAAGGCTGGATTAAACCAGATCCACCAAAAAAAAGAACATATAAAAGTGTAGCTATAGTAGGTTCGGGACCTGCAGGCCTTGCTGCTGCTCAACAGCTCAACCGAGCTGGACACAGTGTTACCGTATTTGAACGGGATAATAAAATTGGAGGCTTACTTCGCTATGGGATTCCAGATTTCAAAATGGAAAAAAATATAATCGACAGACGAATTGAAGTTTTAGAGGCTGAAGGAATTATATTCAAATGTAATATAGAAATTGGAAAAAATATAAAAGCTGCTCAGTTAGAAAAAGACTTTGATGCGGTTCTATTAGCGACAGGGGCTACAATCAAAAGAGAAATGCCTATTCCTGGAGCTGACTTAGACGGTGTTATTCAAGCAATGGATTTTCTTCCACATAATAACAAAGCCGTTGATGGTCAATACAAACGTGAACAGAAATATCTTGCAACAGACAAAAATGTCATTGTAATAGGCGGTGGAGATACTGGTTCAGATTGTATAGGAACATCCAATAGACAAGGTGCTCAAAGCGTGACTAATTTTGAAATCATGCCAAAACCGTCAGATTCAAGAACTGAAGAACATCCTTGGCCATACTGGCCTTTTAAACTCAAAACCTCATCTTCCCACGAAGAGGGAAGTCATCGAGAATGGAGTATTCTAACAAAAGAGTTTATTAGTGACGACAATGGTCACGTAAAAGCACTCAAGACTGTTGAAGTAAAATGGGAAAAAATTCCAGGAGAACGTCCACAACTCATCGAGAAAAAGAATTCTGAAAAAAAATGGCCTTGTGATTTAGTTCTTTTAGCCCTTGGATTTACAGGGCCTGAAAAATCACTTCCAGAACAATTTGGATTATCATTTGACAAAAAGGGTAATATCAAGGGAGAAAATAATTATCAAACTCTCAAGACAAATATCTTTACTGCTGGCGACTGTCGCAGAGGGCAATCTTTAATTGTTTGGGCAATTTCTGAAGGTCGAGAAGCTTCGCATCAGGTGGATGCATATCTGATGGGGAGATCTGTGCTACCTCAAAAAAATAAAGCTGGCGACCTAGTTGCCTCATAGTGTTTTATGACTTAAATTTTTTATAAAACTACTTCTTATTCATAGCCTTTTCGATAAGATATGCCACATCTATTCGTGTTCCATGTGCTATACTGTCAGTCACAGTAAGAATTAAGATTTTGTCACCTTTAAAATTTAAATAAATTTTTTGTCCGTTGGGTAAGTTTACACCGCTTCTAGAAAAGGGACTGAGCTTGGGACTCACTACTCCTGGGATACTCAAAGGTAAACTTTGTGCAGTATTATTTTCTAAATAAAAAGCCCGTTGAGGAGTCAGTGACTCAAATGATTTTTTTTCTAAAAAGCTTCCTTTACGAATGATATAGGATATTTTCAGAGGAACTATAAATTGATTTTCAAATTGTAAATACATATCCTTACTAACCTCAAGTAAAGTGTTATTTTTCTTTTCAAGATTAAAGCTTTTAAGAATCGAATCTGTCAATTTATCTTTTGTAGAAACTCCTACTGTAAACTTAGACTGGTTCCAGATCTTTAAATTAAACCCTTTGAAAAGTGGGTAATCAATTTGTACCACTTGCTTAGGTGGAATAATAAGTTGTGAACGAATATCTTTTTGACCAAAGGCAAAATAAATTGATAAAAAGAAATATAAAATTAATTTTTTCATTGATTAAAAATACATTTAAATAGTTAGTTGTGAATCTAATACAATAAAAAAACCCCATTCAATAATGAACGGGGTTCGAAGAAGGCGGTGACATACTCTCCCACCAATGGCAGTACCATCTGCGCTAATAGGCTTAACTTCTCTGTTCGGAATGGGAAGAGGTGAGCCCTACTGCTATAACCACCTTAATTGTCGTAGCGTTTTTTCACTACATAATAAGTTGACATATTAAAAAGATGCAAATAATAGGTTTGATAATAATTTTATAATACTATTTTTTAAAGAAAAAGTGCCACGATAGACCTACGGGTAATTAGTATCACTCGGCTATGACATTACTGCCTTTACACCTGTGACCTATCAACGTAGTCGTCTCCTACGACCCTTAAAAGAAATCTCATCTTGTGGTGGGTTTCGCACT
>Ga0228651_1000286_pt1 | contig 20226 bp, 39 predicted proteins | sample 63DmetaG_FD_183018 | JGI IMG/M metagenome (GOLD analysis project Ga0228651, IMG submission 183018) | Seawater microbial communities from Monterey Bay, California, United States - 63D | ecosystem: Environmental > Aquatic > Marine > Coastal | place: USA: California | collected 2016-10-24
TAGCTTTTGCATTTTCTTTTATAGATTCTCCAAATGGAATTTGAGATAGTAAAACATCTTTAAATGATTTACCAAAAGATTCCATAGCGCCTTCAAAATCTCTATTAAATAACTTTTTAAATCCAGTACCAGCATTTGTAAACCTACCAACAAGACTATCAAATTTATCTGTAACATTATCTTGAAAACTTTGCCCAAAAGATTTCATAGATGCTTGAGGGTCATCAAAAACAGACTTCATTTTCTTTCCTACATCATCAAAATTATCTAAAACTAATTTTACAAAATCATTTGTAACTATTGATATAGCCTCCATTGTTACATTAAATGCATCTAAAAACTTTTGATTTTGAGATAGAACATCTTTTATTTTAGCAAATGCAGCAATTAGTAATCCAATACCAGCAGCCTTTAAAGCATTACCAATACTCTTTATACCTAAAGACGCTTTTTTAGAAGATGATTCCACATTCTTTAAGGAATCAGCAGTATCTTTATTTGAATCTACTATTTGTTTATTTAAACCTTCAATAGATTTCTTTAAATCTTCAATCTCACTTGTAGCTTTATCTGTTTTAGCTACTAAATCAATTACTATTTTTTCCATTTTATTTCTTGTTTTTGTCTTTTAAATACTTCTTTAAAACTATCTGGAAACTTATTTTTTCCTTTTGCTAATTGTACAATCTCTGCATTGCAATCTGTATCTTTCAACAATTCTAATATTTCTTTTATCATTATGGTAATGTATTAACTACTAATGCACTAGATGGCGTTGATTCATTTAATAAAACATCAAATGCAACTACTGTTATTGAATATGATGTTGCTGGACTTAATCCAGTAATAGTATCTGAATAAGTTGATTGTAAAGGTTGTGCTAAAGACCCACCAACTGATATACCATTTGCATAAATAAGATAATAAGACATTGTAATATTATCTGGAGATGTGCTTGGATTCCAAGTAATAGTAAATGATGTACTTGTTATATTTGATGCAACCAATCCAGTAACTTGTGTTGGAGTATTACCAGTTGATGTTAATATTGATGTAACGTCATTTAATAATTCAAAGTCTGATTTACCAGTTTTTAAATTAGTTTTTATTGAGTTTATTTTATAAGCATTTTCTCCAAATTTTACTAAATCATTCAGCTTTAAATTATAATAAAGACCAAATGGTAAATAAGCACTTACTTTTGTTATTCTTCTTCTTGCATTAAAAACATCTTGAATATAAGTTTTGTAATTAGTTTCAAATAAACTATCTGTAAAAGCTAAAGGGTCTACTGCTGGTTGATTTGCTTGATACTCGTTTATCTCATTACCAAAATGTATATTAGATTTACTTGCAGTTGATGTTAAAGCCAAAGCATTTGATGGAATATAGTAATCCGTAATATCATCAATGCTACTTGTTTCTGTATCTCTTATTCTTATACTTGTTTCGTTTGATAGTCTTATAGCATAAAATAATAAAGGAGAGCCAAAATAAGGCTCTTGGTTGTCATCTACAAAGTAACCCCATTGAACATCTGTTGCACTACCTCCATCTACATCATAAAGCCTTTCATATTGCATATGCTCAAAAGGTAATTCTAGTTTATAAGATTTACTTGGTGCATCAAATATATCTGAATTTAAACTATAAGATAAAGACCCCCATTTTTGATTGTTTAACTGCTCAAATTGTTTAGCTAAAAAAGTTCCTAAACCTTTGTATGTAAAATCAATGTGTTTAAAAGGTAATGCTACATCAACAGTTGAATTTTCTGTATCTATGTATTTACTTATATCAATTGGTGTTGTTGAGCCAGATGCATAATAACTATCTAAAGTCTTTACAACAATAACTCCATCATTATCTACATAAGCAGTTAAATTAAACATTTTAAAAAGACTAGTTAAAAAATCTATAATAGTCATTTTAGGCATCTGCTCTTGAATATTAAATTCAGTAAATGCAGTTGTAGCAAATGGAGATGCATTTGAATAAACCATTTGTCCATTTTGCCCAAAACCTAAACCTCCTTGCGTCCAAGATACAGTCCATTGAATACTACCAGCTGCAAACGTCATATTTGTTGATGATGCAATTTGTACTGTGTATGTACTATTATTAAAAGGTACTATTATTAATTGTTTTGCTCCAGTACCAGTTGTTTCTCCTACTATTGTTGAGCCATCTCTGATAACTCTAATTGTATATGCATCTGTTGTATTTGGAGGTGTTACATTTAAATTTAAAAAAGATATGCTATAAGGAGATTGAGCAGTCAATGCTAAAACACCATTTAAAACATTTGATGTTGATGGCTGACAATTAGTAGTTGGCACACAAACAGTTGTTCCTAATTCTGTTACTTGTGTAAAGTTTTGTAATACTTGTGCTGGTGCATCTACGTGTCCTTTCTTTCTATGTAACCACAAAAACAAATTATCAAATTCGTCATTTGTATCATCATTGAAAAAGTCATCAGAAAAAGTTAATGTTTGACCACCAACAAAAGATTCTGATTGAATAGCATCTATTATTGCTTGTACTTTTATTGCATACTTAAACTGATTCCATTCAACACCATTTTGATTGTGTGTACCAGTTCCGTGATGTGATATATTTCTTATACCTAAATCTGGGTTAGGAGGAAAATTAACGTGGCTTCCACTATCGTAAATTAATCTGTTTGTATGTGTGATTAAAGGTGTTATAATATTACCATTTTCTTTAGCAACTTGCATTGCACTTGTAACATTACTAAAATTATAAATTTGATTATAATCATTTAATTTTTGTAAAGATGATAACTGACTATCAGCAAGAACGTCTTTTAGGTTTATGGTGTTTCCAAAAAAAGTAATATTGTATGTATGAGGTACATTATTCTTTAACTTAACACCATTTAGTTTTATCAATCCCTCTTTAAAAGAAAGATTGTTTAATTCTAATGTTGATTGTTTTTTAATTCTTGCATCATACCCTTCTCCAATACTAAAATCATAATAGTGTTTAAATATTTTATTATTTGTTTTTGATGCTGGTATTGAAAACGTTCTTGTGAATTCAGTAAATATTTTACTGATGTCTTTTACATTCTGAATAGATTGCGTTAATACAACACTTTCATCTTCAAATAAATCTACTCTTTGACCTTCTATGTATAGTTGTATTTTTTGCATTTATCTTATGTCATTTAAAACATTGTAAGAATTTTCAAACTCAATTGTATATTCAACTAACTTATCATTTAAGCTAGTCTTGTATGTAATATCACTTGTCTTTATATTGATTGGTAATACTTGTTCGCTTGTATCTGTTCTATTTGTTATCCAAACCTTTTCTGATAGCATCAATTGTTTAAATACCTCATTATAAGATTCACTTAAAAAACCACTACTTAACGTCATTGATTCGTTTGCAGATATATTAAAATCTCTTTTTGTATGTTCGTAAACATTATAAGATTCTCCTTGTTGAAGATTTAATATATTTGATTTATAGCTTTCTCTTTTGCTGGTCATTTTTTCAACCATCTTTTTAAAGAAATACATATCTTGTAATACACCAAACTTGTTTACAAAGGTTATTTTCTTTGGCTCGTATCTACATTCATCAATAGTTTTTACTTTTATAATATCAAGTGTTCCATCAGTATTACCAATATGTATAGTATCTACTTTACCAATACTTAAAGTATTTAGATATTGTGATATACATTTATTGTTTTCAAATATTCCATTGGTTTTTACAATTCTTGATTTAAACGAATCGTATGCACTTATTCCGTTTATACTAATATGTGCTATTTGTTCTGTGGTTAATACAGAGCCACCAGCATTGGTATAAGTACCAACAATTTCTCCATTTCTTAAAAAAGCAATATTAACTTCTTCTCCGATATAAAGAGGTATTCTATAAATATTATCATCTAATGCAAACACTTCTCTGTTACTCATTAAAAGATTCTTTCCAGTATAAGAATAAAAACTACCTTCTTCAAAATAAGAATAACCATCTATTACTAAATCAGTTGATGTTGCTTGTGTTAATTGACCACCATTTGAATTAAAAGATGTCTTTGTCATTCGCACCCACTTACAAGTATGAAATTCATCAGCAGCAAAATAAAATCCAGAAAACTTTATATCTAAATAATCTCTAATTAATTCAGATACTTCAAAATATATTTTAGCATTTCCAGGTATCAATTGTTTTCTTAAAGAATATTGAGGTGTTCCACTATAACCAGTATTTTTATTCCCAGAATATACTTCAATGTCTAATGTAGCATAAGCTATATTTACATCTGATAATCCTACAAAGTGAGGAGTTCTTGTATTAATTATTGCCATTTGTTGTAAATTTTAGTAGTTCTTCAACATCTAATTGATATGCTTTTATTATGTCTTTGTTTAAATTAGTAAATGCTTTTTTAAATGGCTTTGTAAAAAACAAACTTGGTTTAATACCTTTGTTGTAAATACTTCTTGCTATCATAAATTGTAAAGACTTTCTTGATATAAATTTACCATCTTTACCTCTTACACCTTTTAAACCTTTTCTAACTATCCACTTATCCATTTTACTTGGAGGTGGCATTTTGTTTGTATAACTATAAGGTGTGTTATATTTCTTCTTTATACCACTTACTCCTTTGTCTTGGAATACACCATAATCTTCCATTAAGAAACTCATAGAGAAACTATTTGGACTTACGTTTAAGTCATAGTCTAAACTATTATAAAGTGCTTTAGAGCTATTCTTTTTACCTCTTGTTAAGTTTGCCTTTGATTGTGTTATAACATACTTTGCAAATCTATTCAGCTCTTGTTGTACATTCTTTAACATATATTAATATCGTTATTTACAAGAACATCAAATGTCATTGCCCATCCAGCTAATTCATTTTCAAACCTATCATAAAAAGGCTCTAAACTCGGTGTGCCATCTAACTGATATAAATCTTGGTGTAATGTGCCTCCTCTTAATACTTGTGCTAATTTATTAAGTACTGCTAATTGAGTATTTAATATGTCTTGCTCATTATCATTACCTCTAAAAATATCTACAACTGTTTCTTTCGAAACATCAACAATATCCATAGACAAAACAGATAAACTGAAACGTAATACATTATCTTCGTTATTTACATTATTTACTATTATGTGTGATAAAGGAAACATTGTTTGTTTACTTAAATCAATCTTTGTTATATCTCCAGTTGTTACATTATTAACGTTTACATCTGATAATAATTGATTCTTTATTGTTTCCGTTACTTGATAAAAACCCTTCATTAGAATTTACTTTTTATTTGTTTTGCTTCCAGCTCTGCTTTCTCTTTCATAAATGATAACATTGTAAAGCATCGATGAACATTTAATTTAGTGATATCTTCAAATCTTGTAATATCTCCGTTAGCGAGACCATAAATTGACTGATACCATCCCCATTTGTTTCCGAAATTAGCTGCTCTTGATAAGCCTCCATCTCCGCTTGATTGCTGGAAGAGAGTATCGTATGCTTCGACAGTTCCATTCCTAAATTGTAAAAAAAAAACAAAGAACCAATTGCTGCATCTAAAGGCATATCTTTCATCTTCTCTGGATTCTCTACATTGTAATCAACTATATTATATTTACCAGATTTCTTTATTTTTATTTTTCTGTATAATACATTCATTGCAATGTGCATATTATTCCAATCACTTGCACTACCATCTAAATCTACATATTCTCCTAAACTCATTTCGTCTAAGTCTGGTATAAATCCATACTGAACACCATTCATTGTAAACTGTTCTACTCTTTTTGGTGTTTGACTTAACAACTCATTAAGTATATCTATAATAGCAGTAACACTACTCATCTTTAATTTGTAGCTATCACTTAAAGGTATTCCACAAAATATTTCTATCATTTTAGCATTTAAGAAATTACCTTCTGGATTTTCTTCTGCTATCTTTAAGAACTTTTGATATTGTCCTAATGTAACTTCACTTAATGATGTTGGTACGTTTATTTCAATCTTCATATATATATAATACTATTATATTAATGTCTTATAAAAAAGCCTATACATTTTTCATATAGACTTGTAAGTAATAAAAACTGGTTTGGTGTTTTTGGTTTCAATATTCTTATTTGCTTATTTGTTTTATGATGTATAAAGCATTGAATAGTAGAAATCATTTCCTCATTACTCATTATCTTATATTGTATTTACCTTTGTTTGGACTACTTAACTGTGATGTAATTGCATAACGTGCTGCATCAATACAATGGTTAAAAGCATCAATTGGTTTATTGATAGTGTTACCCTCTCTGTCTTTCATCCAACTATAACTTTGTAATTCTTTAATTAGGTTTTTACTTGTTGAGGTTACATAAATATCATTTTGATTTATTAAGTTGATACCATACACAATTGAATCTTTACCTTTTTTAACTGGCATTACTTTATGTCTATATGTTCTTAATTCTGCAATTGATTTTGGTTCTGCTGAATCTGCATATATTATATCATCTATATTAAGTTGTTTAAGTATGTTTGATATATCTACGTTTAGTAATTTAGTTTGATGTATAACCTCATCTAAAATATAAGTGTTATTATATTTATATAAACCAATTAATGTTGTTGGGTCATTTGTATAACCAAAGTCCATTCCGTAACATAATAACCTTGCTTCTGTTGGTAGTTGTTTAATCTCTTTCCAGTCTGGAATACATACACCATCTAAACTTCCTATTTGTCCAAGACCATATACTTTCCACCAATTGCTCCAATAAGTACTTGTCTTTGCTTTATCTCTTGCAGACTCAATATCTTTTACAATAGTTTCTGGTAATGCTTCATTGTCTTTATATGTTAATGTAATAAAGTCTGCATCATCATTTCCTACAACTTCTTTATGCGCCCAAAAATTAGCAGTTGGATTAAAGTCAATCCATATATCGCCAGATGTTCTAATACTTAATTGTGTGTATGCTTCAAAAGGTACATTGTTTGCTTCGTTCACATACAATACGTTTCTTCTTGCACCTCTTAATTTGTCTGGTTGTTCAACACTAAAAAATTCTATGTAACTACCATTTGTAAATGTGTACTTTAAAGCAGACCTATTCCATTGATTATCTCTAAATCTATTTGTTGCCATCATTATTTTTAAGAAATCTTTCATAGCACCTCTACGTAAATGAGGTATAGATTCAGATACTACACTTGTTTCAAGACCTGGTGTTCTTATACATCTGTCAATAAGTATTGGTATAATACCAAATGTCTTACCAGCTGATGTACCACCTTGAATTACTTTCTTACGTTTTTTAAGTGCGTGAAGCTTCTTTATTGCAGTAGTTGTTTGAAACATTAAAGATCAAATAAAGGTTGCTCAGATGTTATAGAAATGTCCTTGGTTTCTTTTGGTTTACCATACATGTAGTTCATGTATAATTGTATTGCTTTAAAATCACCTTCATCAATCATTCCTTTTAATTTTATAATTGCTTCATCTTTGTCAATATGTTTATTAAGCATTTCAACTAATTGCATTTCTTCTGACTTAGACTTTCTACCAGCACCTTCTCTTTTTCCTCCTCTTTTATTTTCTGACATTTGAAATAATTTGATTATTCATATAATTATATAATAAAAAAAACCTAACATTTTACTGCTAGGCTTTAAATTTATTTATTGATTAGTTTTATAATAACTTCTCGTTCAGTTGTTCAATCCAGTTTCTTAACATTTTCTTATTACAAGTACAGGGTTCACTATACTTATGATTAAAATACTTTGAATGTAGTTTACACATTATTTTAAAATCTTCATTTGACATTGTTGACGTTATTCTTTGTTTTACGCCTTGCCAAATAATTTTATCTTCTACCATAATTGGATATCATTTAATTGATCTTGTCTTTCTTTGCATTTACAATTTGGATATAATTTTTTCCATATCCATTTGATACCAGTATAATATGTAATGCGCTCTATAAAGTCTCCTAATTTCATTCTTCTAATTTTTCTTTTAATTTGTCTTTTACTTTTCTATATGTGTTATATAAAGAATGGTATGTAATATTTGTTTTCTTTGATAGTTCTGTTATTGAATCTCCACTCTGTATAAGGTTATATACTTTTTTATCGTACCAATGTAGTTTTTTAATTTCTTGTTCAATTAAGTCGTTTGCTGATTCAAAGTCTACATATTCTCCACTACTTAGATCTACAACTAAGTCAATTGGTATTTTGTTTTCTTTTTTTTGTTTATTCTTTAATTGTAAAAAAGAAGTTCTTAATGTTCTATAAATATAATAGTAATTTACTTCGTCACCGTAAGATATATCTAATCCTTTTTTAAGCATAGTACCTATAATAAGATACATTTGAGAGACAATATCTTCTGCCTCTTTTCTATTGCATCCAAATTTTAATGTTGTATTTATCCACTTATTATGGGACTCAAATACTTTTTCTAACATGTATTACTGTTTTTCTAAAAGTAAAAAATATATTTGAATATAAAAAATAAAAGATATTAACACTAAGAAAAGTGTATAGTTACCGCTTCTACATCTAATTATTATTTTGCTAATACTATTTTATATATTAAGCATATACAAAAATAATTGTTTACTAAATAAAAATATAATTATATAATAATTCTAGAATGACAATTTAAAAGATTTGTATAGTTAGTTTTGTAATTTATAATGATTTTAAATTAATCACAAAACACATTAAAACGTGACTTGTATAACTGTTCTATACAATTAAAAAAGACATACAACAATAAATATAAGTAATAGGGGATTAAGAGGCTTGCTGCATTTAAGTGCGAATTTAACTATTTAAGCACCTCTTTGTTTTATGTTTTTTCGATTCCCCTAATACTCATATTATAACCCGTTACCAATGCATTCCTTCCATTGATGTACTGCTTTCTATTATTTCACACTTATCTCTTGACTTCCATTCCCAAGATTTTATTCGCATATTTACCATTTCGTATATTTCATCTCTTCTTTTATCAGGCACAGTGTCTATTAATAACTCTAGTGCATCCTTTTTTTTGTTTAATATAACTTGTTTAATTGATTTAGTTCTGTTCTTTAAACGTTCCAGTTTAGCTCGTTCTTTCTTTATTGTTTCTTCTTTTTTATCATTAAAATAAATATCATATACATTTCTAAACCTTGTAAAATTATCATAATATACATCTATCTTTTTTAAAGCATGAAAAATACTTGACCTGTTTCTTGATATTCCTTTTTCTGCAAACCAGTCTGATATCATTCTATCATTCATACCGTTTAGTTCATTTAATATTTTATATAGTAATGCTCTAAAGTATGCTTTGTCATTTGATCTAGATTTATCAAGTATATCTAGTTTTGTTATTTCACAAAAATCATTTGCTAATTCATCTGCTGCTATTCTATTATAATTATATCTCATCTTCAGCTACTCCATTAAAAGTTAATATTTTATCTGATGTTTTTGTTAGTGTTTCTTTGTCTAAAGTATATGCTTTACATATTTCCTGTATTTTACAGAAATCATTAAAGTCAAATTCATTTAAAACCCAATTAACAAACTCTAATTTGTTTGCAATTAGTTTATCTCCTAAACCTTTGTCATCTATATCTTCAATCTTATTATAGTATTCAGATTCTATATGCATTAATTCTTTTATAGTTCTATTTATATTATTTTTTAGTCTATGTCTAAATAAACCAGTATGCATTGCTTCTTCTAAAAAGTGTTGATTTACAAATGATGTTATTATTGCGCCACTAATCTTTTCTAAATTCTTTTTTGTTAGTTCCATATTTGGTAATTGTAATTATGTTCGTTATAGTATTGTTTTGTTTCTTCTATCTTGTCTGCCAATAATTGTTCAAGATAGTTATAGATGTAATCTATTTCATCATCTGATGCTTTGTATATTTCTTCTCCTTGATAAAAATTAGTTTCTAATATCTCATCTTTTAAACTTACTTCTATTAAGTATTGTTCAGTATCTGAAATTAAAGTTACTTCATTTGGCAATGAGTTTATACAAAAATCTCTATTGTGATACTCTGGGTCTATTGTTTTTATAATATTAATTAGATTCATATTATTTGTATTCTTGTTTTGCGTTCTCTAACTCTAATCTTATTTGAACTTCAAGTATTTCTACTTGTCTTTGTAACCATAAATTGTCTGTTATGTTTACATAACTTTTTATTAAGTCTAGTGTTTCTTCCATTTGTTTTGTTTTTAACTGTTAAATAATATTAATATCATTGATATAAACCATAAGCACATATAAGCAACTATCATAATCATAAGTAGCACAAATAAGAACTCTCCGAATCTTGTAAGCATCTTCTTCATAATTATACGTTAAAGATTAAACCTAATAACATTCTTGCTATAAAATAGCTTGGTGCTAAAATCAATACTAAAGTTTGTAATTTTTTCATCTTGTTTTGTTTTAAAAGGGAGGTTTTACCCTCCCATTGTTTTTATTTTTTTATAATATATTCTTTTTTTAAATCTCTTACTATTCTCTCATATAGAGCAACCTCTTGCGATAAACTAGCTCCTTTTATATACCATTGGTATTGTCCAATTTTTTCTGATTCTAAACTTCTAAACTCTTGTCTTGTTACTATTGTCATAATATTTGTTTTAATTAATAATAGTTAAATATAATACTATTTATTTAATTAACAACTATATTAACAAATTTTAACAAAATTTTAACATTTACGAAATTACAATACAAACAATGCCAATTATAATATAAGCCACTATTGATGCCATTACTATAAATGATATCAGTCCTTTTTCTGTGCTTGATTTATTCATAACTCTTTGTATTTGTTTTTTAATGATATGTAATGATAATCTGATTTGCTTAACTTTAAATCCATTAAGTCATCCATTGCATCTTGTCTTTTAATGCAAGGTGGTAATTTATCAATTAGCTGTTGTAGTTTCTGTATTAATTTTTTTTTGTACATAATTCTTTTTTTAGTTTTTCAATATATAATGTTGCATCCATTAATTCTTCTTGTAGGTGTTGTAGCCATTCTAAGGTACTTAAATCGTTTCTATCCATAGTATTATTGTATTTATTAATACCTACCCTAGAACGTTCTCTATATGAACTTACAACTGATTTAACAATACTATCTTGTTCTTCTTGCATCTCTGCCCATTTTTCTCTTGTATTCATTATTTCTCATATATTTTAGTTACTATTATTTGAAAGATACCAATATATAAAACTATATCTTCTTCATACATTTCAATATCATTAAAAGTATAATGTCTTATGCCAAATAATAATCCTTTAAAAAAACCTACTTTAAGTTCGTATCTTACTAAGTTCATTTATTTTTCTTTTTATCATGTTTGTAGATTTTTGTGTACAAATCCCAAATAGCTTGAAAAGATTCTTGATTATTAAACTCCTTTCCATTGTCGTAGTATTTACCTTTACCAGCAAACTCGTACCATACTTTAAATTTATTGTAGTAGACTACTGGATAAATAATAAAACCTTTTTTAAAACAGTATGCTTGCGCTTTATAGTTTAAATTTTTTAAAACTACAGTTTTTTTTAATTTAGGCATTAAGATCTAAGTCTTCGTATATTTTTATTAATTCTAATGCTTTTTCTACTCCATTTGATTGACAATACTTTCCTTCTTTTATTAATTGATTTTTGTATTGTATTATATCTTCTTTATCTTTATTGTTTAAAAAACTATCTAAACAACTTTTATAAGCAACTCGCTCTAATAATTTACATTGTTCTTTTTCACTCATAAACCTAAATCGTAGAATTCTTTATTTTCTAAATACTTTTTATAATTTTCAGTAGCTATATTTAATTTTTCATATCCACTTTGTATAAAATCATTAGTAAATTCAAAAAACTTAACTTCTTGTGTTCTTTTGTCAACAACAACATATTTAAATTCAAAAGCATTAAACAGTTCTAAATATAATGCTGCTTGTAAATCATAGTTCCAATGTAAAGCTGCTTCATCAAATCTACTGATATCACTTGTTGTTTTCAGATCTATAACTATTCCAGGTAAACATATATCTGCTTTACCTCTAAAAGGTAAATTATTATAATATCCAATTTCAGGTTTTTCAAAGTGAGCAAATCTAACAATCTCTCTAAACTCATCATTTTCTAAAACAGAATCAGCAATACTTTTACATCTATTTAACTCAGACCTGGTATAAACTGTTTGTGGTATTTGTTCTTGAACAGCTAGCTTATAAGCCTTACTACCTTTTGTTGAATCAATTATTGTTAATTCATCTATCCTATGTGGCTCTAAAGAAAGTAAATGTATCAACCTACCATCCCTTAACGCTTGACCTTCTTTTCCGTTATCATCTTTATTAAGCATTTCAACATAAGATTCAGGACCTTCCATTAAACTTTTACAAGAAGAACTAGACAAAGCATTTTTACCAAGATAACCATAGTAAAACTCATCATCCATCATTTTCTTTAGGATATCTTCTTTTTTAAATACTTCGTTGTTAAGTAGTTTTATTTCTTCCATTAGTTATTTTTTACAAATGTTCCATTGACCATTTTACCTTGTCTTGATTTTATAACATCATAAGCTGATTTAATACAATCTTCTATATTATGTCCTCTAAGTTTTGCAAGGTTAGTTAACACAACTACCATGTCACCTATAGCATCTATAACTTCAGGTTCATCATTTTTTAATATAGCTTGTGCTAGTTCACCTGATTCCTCCATTAATTTTACGTATTGAGTTCTAGCATCACCTGATTTATATATTCCTTTATCTTTAGCCCATTCTCTAATTAAATCAAATATATTTGAATCTTCTAGTCTATTATTTTCTATTAAAAAATCATGAGCATTTATTAATGATTGATTGTATATAAACATTTCATTATTAAATTGAGATTTTTTTAAATTTTTTAAAATCCAATCAGCTAAATCTTCACATATTATTATGTCTTTACCATTTAAATCATTTATAACACCTAAGCTTAATAAAAATTCTTTATTAATACTATTTTTTTCTACTTTAAATGTTACAGTATGGTTTGTTTTTTTAATCATTTTTTTATTTTTAACGTTTGTTAATTGTTCGTATGTGTTTGTATCTACTTTGTAATTCAATAATTCTTGATAATATCTTTCAGCATTAGAAGCTTTTTTTATATCTTTACTTTTAAATAAAATAGAATAATCTTTATAGCCTTGCTCTTTTTCAACTCTTTTTTTAATATCCTTAGTGCATCCTACTTTTATTCCTTTAATATAGTATACGTAATACATTTATTTTATGTTAACATTTATATTTGATCTTCCACATAAAGGATATAAATATGTATAATATTTCATTCCTTTTTTTATTTTCTTGTTTTTGAAAATAATATCATCTGTAGCTATTTCTTCTTTTTTACCACAGTAACCTATAGTTTCTCTATCAGCAAACTCAATTGTTTTTGAGCCATAAAATTTACCATCAACATGATAATCTACAGAATAACCTAAGTGTTCGAATTTTACATTTTTATAACAGTTCATAATATTTTGTTTTTATTTATATGACTAATATATACAAAAAAAATAAATAAATAGCTTTTTTTAAAAATTTTAACATTATTTCTTATTGTAATGCCTTTTGTATATGTGTAAATTAGCAGCATAATGAGTATAAAAACCTTGATTTACATTTAAAGTTTTACAAACCATTTCATGTAATTTAAGAAAACAATAAGCATCATTACAAAAACCAAACCATAAATCATTAGATCTCATTAACACAGTCATGTGTAACAAATTAGAATCAGGTGTAAAATAAAATTGTATGCTAAGTGTACAAGGTGTGTCTTTAGAATACTCCTTATGTTCTTTTGCATCGTATATAGATATTAATGCACGTCTAGAATATTTATCCCTCTTGAGTTCATTTATAACGTAATCAAGTTGATTATTTCTACCCCACTGCCAACCGTAATTACTATTAACATAACCACGTTCATCCATGTGATTATACCATATTTTAGCTACTTTAGCAATATCAACAGCTGATCTATCTTGAGACTTATACCAATCCCATTCTTTTTCAGCATACGTTTGTTTAAATTTTCTAAAGTCACTTTTAACTATATGTTCACTAGTATCTGTTATAGTAAACATTTGATTGTACATTGCTTTAGTGCCTGTTTCAACTTGTTCCTGTTGAGAATCTAACTTGTCATAGTAATATTCAAAAGCATCTGTAATTGTTTTAAATTGCCACATATTATTTAATTTTTATATTTTTAATATCTACAGGATATTTATATCCATCTTTTGATTCAAACATATAAACAGTAGAACCATCAATAAGTTTTTCTTTTTTATAGTATTTACCTACTAAGTTACTACCAGCAAAATTAAAATAATAAAGTTTGCCTGTTTGTAATTTGCTCATTTGTTTTATCTAATTTATTATCTGTTAATTTATCAACTATTTCAGATATTCTTTTATCAAAAGTATCTTTAGTCCACATATAACTTAAAATGTTTTCACTTTGTTTTTTTGCGAATAAAGCTAACTCTGTATCTTTTGAATTTTCAAAATCTATAGGTTCTAAATTTAAAGCTTTAAAATCATTATCACTACTAATCAATATAGATTTACTTATAGCTGCATATACATATCTAATTCTAAACCAACCTGAACCTGAGTGTGGATATTCAGGACAAAGTATACTCCAATAATTATTACATTTATTAAAAACATCTAATTCGGTTTTTAATAATTCACTTGTTTCAATTCTTTTTGCACCAAAATAATCAACATCCCATTTAAATTTATTCCTTTTAACCCATGGTCTATGATCTACAAGTGATGCTAACATGTGTTTTCTTTGTTTTACAACTGGTTCTACGCTAGAAGGAATTAACCAATTTTCTAATACATAAGGTGTAAGATCAACATTAAAAATATTTTTAACTCTTAATATATCTCTAACTTTTTGCTTGTCACCCCAATCAAAAGCTGGAACTAAAGCATTTTCATATTCTCCATTTGATATTTTTCTAACAACTTCTTTAACTATATTTTTATCAAAATTAGGATGATCAGCACCTCCATAAAAAGGTTTACCATTACTCCATCTTTTACTTATAGTTTTATTTAATATTTCATCATCTAACATTTTATCAATAGATTTCATTGTTCCATCTATTTTCCAGTCTTCGTGAAATATAATAACATTTTTTGCTTTGTAAATTGCATACATAGCATTTAATATATCTCCACTATAATTGTTACTTCCAAAAGAACCTATGCCAACTATTGATAAATCATATTCAGATAAATCATCTCCATACTGAACCTTACGTCTATCTACTTTATATCCTTGTTTTCTAAGAGAATTACATATAATAGAACTATCATCTATTCTTTTAACCCTCGCTCTTTTCCAAGCGTTATCATCTGTTTGTTTAGCTGTACAGCCTGTAAATAAAATTTTTCCCATTTTGTTTTGTTTTTATATTCCGTTTTCGTAATTATTATATGATGCTAAATATGCTACTGCATCAAGTAGGTTATCTTCTTTATGATTATAAGATTGTCTAGATAACTTTAAAGCTACAAGACACATATACATATCTTTAGCTGTAAAATGTTTACCAGTAGATCCTGAAGCAATCATAGCTGCTCTTTCCATACCTTCACTAAAAGGTCCGTATTGACGTTCTTTTTCTTCTGAACGTAAATTAATAATTTCATTTGCTTTTTCTAAAATATTCATTTGTTTTTATTTTTATTCTGCTAATATAAAACTTTTTTATTTAAAAATTATAATCGTTATCAACAAATTCTGGTAAACCATTTTCATTTATTGTAAAACTAAAAGTTTCAAAACCTCTATTTCTACTTCTTTTACATTCTGCTGTTATCCATCCTTTATTAACTCCATTCTTTTCTAACTTAATTTGTGTTTCTGCTTTCTTCTCTAAAAAGCTACCAAGATGTCCAGTTGGTTTATCAGAACCATAATTACTATGTATAATTGTAACAATATGGCATTGCAGCTCATCTGTCCAACTCATTAACTTTTGTATTGTTTCATTACATTGCTCTAAATTGTTTACATCTGCAACTAAATCAGCAATACCATCAATGATAACTAATCCAATATCTTTTCCTTCTAATTTGTCATTTAAAATGTAATCAATAAAATCAACTCTATCTTTATAACTCATTGTTCTTAAAGCATAAGTATAATAATTATCATCATCTGGCATATCATTCATTAGTATTGGTCTACGAAATACTTTTTGACAATGAAACTTTCCTTGCTCTGTATCAAAATGAATTATCTTTCTGCCTTTTCTATGTCCTTTTATTAATCCACTATATTTATTTGTATCACTTTGATATGCTGATACAAGTAAACTAGAAAAAAATGATTTCATTGATTTTGGTGGTGCTTGTATAAAAGAAAAATTTCCGTATGTACCAATTGGAATATGATATTCTACAACATCTCCATTATGATTTATGTCATTGTAAGTGCCACAACTAATTGCAACTGGTGGATATTTAACATCTTTACTAATATCAACATAGGCATCATCCTCCATAAGCTGCATAAACATTCTTTTTGTTTCATCATCTTGTGTTTTTGTTTTGTTCGTCATCTATATATTTTTGTATTTTTTTCTTGTAAAATTTACCAAGTATATTATCATTTAAGAATTTATCATTTTCTAAAACGTTTTCAGTAAATTGTAGTTTTGTTTCATAATAACTCATCATTGTTTTATTATAGCAAATATATATAATTTCTCTATAACAATGTTTTATGTCCCAATCTTTCGTTTCCTTGTTGCTACCAGTGTATTTCATCCAGTTACTTTCAACATAATCTATTCTTTTACGTTTATAGCCCTTAAGAGGTTTTCTAGTACGTTTATTAAGTAGTATTTTTCTACCAATATAAACCTGTTCTGTCTGTCTATTAAATATTCTATAAACAAAACCAATAGCATCTGCTGGTAAATCTTTTCTTGATTTTATTCTTTGGCCTTTATAGTTCCACATAGTGAAAAAAAAGGAGGTTTTTACACCTCCCTTGTAATTTAAAATGGCATATCATCTACAGAAACTGATTCTGTGTTTTCTACTTTTGATTCTTGTCTTTGTACAAAAGATTGTAAATCGTCTGATGCATAGTAAATTTTACCATTTGCAACATACTTTTTCTTTTCTCCATTATCTCTTTGTTCTTTTGATTGAGGAATAGTAAACGATACATTTTGACAGTAATTACCTTCTTGAAAAATAGAAAAGTTTAATTTTAATTTTTTTAATGCTTTACCATTTTCATCTTTTTTTGGTACTAATTCTCTTTGTGAATTGTACGTTAAGATGTCTTCAAAATATTGAGATAATTTTTTAATTTCATCTAATCTTAATTCAACATCTCCTAATAAATAACTTTTGTTTGCACTCATAATTTTACTTGTTTTTAAATTTATAATCCAGTTGTAATTCCATTATCAATAACACTTATAATGTGTCTAAATACACTTCTTTCTTGTTCACCAGTTACATCCACTCCGTTTAAAAGTAGCCTGTAATAGTCTTTCTTGTCTGTTGGTTTTAATTCTATACTATTCATATTATTTAGTTAAAAGTTCTTTTACTTCTTTTGATATCCTGTACTTTTCTTCAACTTTAGAAATGTTACCTCCACCTTTTAAGTATGTCTGTACTTTCTTAAATTCAACAGTATCTTTATTTAACCAACTCTTTTCAGTTGATTTAGCACCTTTTCCATGTGTGTTTGTAGAATCAGCATCTTTTGTATCATCAATTAAAAATAAACCATTTAAACAATACTTACGCGCATAAGATGAACTACTACCAAAACTTTGTGCTATGTCCATACCTTTTCTGTTTGGGTCTATACCAGCTTGTGCTTTAGTATGTACTGAATCTTTACCATCAGATATAAATGCCATTGCTTCAACAAACAATACTCCACATACTTCTCTTACTTCATCAGAGATTGTTAATGTACATTTGTATTTATCTAGTAGAGGTTTAACTGCTTCTAGGATATCTTCACAACTTCGATAGTTGTACTTTCCAAAATTGTTCCTTTGGTTTTTTGGTGCTTTTAATTCGGCTTGAATCTTTCTTAATTTTTCCATAATTTAATCTATTGTTACATTTAATTTTAAAATATTTTTAACACCATCAGTTTCTTTTACTTGATAGTTAATTGACACATCTGTGATGTTGTGGTCTTGATTTGTATGCATCTCAATCGTTGATTTTAATGCATCCCATACTGAATTGTTTACTCTCATAATTTATTATTTTGTGTAAAATTAAATAATAAAAACATATAAAAGTGTTAAAGAAATGTTAAAATTTAAAAAGGAGAGTTTTTATACCCTCCTTCTTAATGCAAATGATAAAAAAAAACAAAACTAAAAAAATACTTTATGGGAAAGATAATTTAATTATATGTTAAATATATAACTATTTAAAATATAAATAAAATGTTGTTATTAACAAATGTAGTATATAAATATAATATCATAAAATTATATTATTTTTAAATTTATTTACTATTATTAATATTATTTATTTATTTGAATATAAGATTATAAATAAAAAAAATGTAAATTTATATATTATTTTTAAATAAAAAAAATAATGTTTTATTTTATTTTTTTCTTATTTTTTCTAATGTTCTTGCACCGAAGTATCCACCATAAACAAGCATTAGTAAGTTACCAAGTAAAGATACCCATTCAGAATCTATTTTGAATGATTCTAATGAACTATCAAGTATAATATAAATAAATAATGTCAATGTTAAAAAAGCTAAACTTAAAGGTCTTATATTTTTACTTAACCAACTATCAGACATCATATCATATTGCCAACGTTTGGTTACCTCTTGCATTTCAATAACATCTTGTTCAAGTTCTTTAACTAACATTTCTTTTTCTACTTCTGTTAGTTCTTTATTACTAAAAATAGCTTTCACTATATGAGATATTTTACCACCTGTGATTGCATCAAATACAGGTGACACGTTTTTACCAGTATTTACAAGACTTCTTAATAGATTTCCAAAGAAAGTACCTTTGCCATTGTTTTTTAGTTTTTTGTTTTCCATATTAATATGTCCAAATTACTTTTTGAGATTTGTCTTTATCATCATCAACGTGTATAAATGTATCTGCAATACCAATACGATTAAAACCAACTTGCATAAGAGCATTTAAAACTCTGTATCTAGTTCTACTATCAGTTGTTCTTATGTCTACAGCTAGACCTTTAATATGACTTGAGGTAGGGTTTTTTATAGACTCTGGATGTTCTGGACTTCTATAAGCAGAATTAATTACAAATGGTACTTTAGCAAACTCTCTTGCTTTGTCTAGTTTAGCAAGAAAGTCTGCATCCATTTTATATTCTACTTCTTTAAAGTATTTTGTCATCGTTTTTTTTACCTAGATTGTAAATTTTCATAATTGTATAAACAATAGATACTAAAAGTAAGGTTAATTTTAACCATTGTTCTATATCAGAAAAACTAACCATAAAGGTTATAAAGTTTAAAGCACCTAATTTAATATCTTGCATATCCACCTTAATTACATTTTGTGTGAATTGTAGTCTAATCCGTAGAAAGAATGTACACCATTACCTTCAATGTCTATTGCGTAAGACTTCCAACCATAAGGGTGGTCTACTGATGTTACCTCTGGAGTTACTACCATACCTTCTTCATCTAAAACTGCTTCTTCTTCTATTGTAGTAATATCATCATCGTGCCAACATACGTCAATATGCCAACCTTCTGATAATACTGGAGCAGTTACTTCTTCTCCTTCTTCGTCATATTCCCCTTGTTCAAGAACAATATTTCCTAGTTGTACAATAGTACTTTTGTGAGTTGGATATTCGTTTCCATCTTCATCAGTTGCAGTTCCAAGAGCATCAATTTTACTTTGTGCTTGTTCTCTTGAATCAAATTCGTATTTTGCTATTCTCATTACTTATTTATTTTAACTTTTGGTTATAACTATTAGTTATTATATTATCTGTATAGTTTTTTTAATTTTCTTATCTTATTTCTTTCCTTATGTAAAGATTTACTCTTGTTGTTATTATAGGTGTAATTGTTACA
>Ga0228651_1000358_pt1 | contig 17710 bp, 13 predicted proteins | sample 63DmetaG_FD_183018 | JGI IMG/M metagenome (GOLD analysis project Ga0228651, IMG submission 183018) | Seawater microbial communities from Monterey Bay, California, United States - 63D | ecosystem: Environmental > Aquatic > Marine > Coastal | place: USA: California | collected 2016-10-24
GTTTTCTATCTAATTCTCTCTTATTCTATTACTTTTTAAATCAAACTAACAAGGCACTGTCTTTTACTATGGCAAAAAAAGATGATATAATGACAATCAAAGAATTGGCTAACTATTTAAAAATTGCAGAAAAATCTGCCTATCGCTTTGCGTCAGAAAAAAAGATACCAGGTTTTCAAATTGGCAATGCTTGGCGATTTAGCAAAAAGGAAATTGATGCCTGGATAGAAAAAGAAAGTAAAACTAAAGACAAATAATATGGCGATTAAGAAATCAGAATTATATAGCTCATTATGGAAAAGTTGCGATGAAATTCGTGCTAGCGGTGGAATGGATGCGTCACAATATAAGGATTATGTTTTAACTCTACTTTTCGTTAAGTATGTATCCGATAAAGCAGAAAAAAACGACTCTTTAATTCAGATTCCAAGTGGTGGTTCTTTTGCAGATTTGGTTGCATTAAAAGGAGATAAAGAAATTGGAGATAAAATAAACATAGCTATAAAGAAGCTGGCTGAAGCTAATGATCTAAGAGGAGTAATTGATGTTGCAGATTTTAATGATGAAGACAAGCTTGGCAAAGGAAAAGATATGCAAGATTGCTTATCTAAGCTTGTTTCAATTTTTGATGATTTAGATTTTCGTAATAATAGTGCTGAAGGTGATGATTTGCTTGGTGATGCCTATGAATATCTAATGAGACATTTTGCCACTGAAAGCGGAAAAAGCAAAGGTCAATTTTATACACCAGCAGAAGTTTCTAGAATTATTTCTAAAGTAATAGGAATTGATAAGGATACAAAGCAAGATCAAACAGTTTATGATCCAACTTGCGGTTCTGGCTCCTTGCTTTTAAAAGCTGCAGATGAAGCTCCTAATAGTTTAACAATTTATGGACAGGAAAAAGATTTAGCTACAACGGCTCTAGCTAAAATGAACATGATTTTACACGATCAAGCATCTGCCGTTCATGATATTAAAAAAGGAAATTCATTAACAGAACCTGCTCACATTGAGAATAACAAGTTAAAAACTTTTGATTTTGTAGTTGCCAACCCTCCATTTTCAGTTAAAGCTTGGCAAAATGGCTTTTCTAAAGATGAAAGCAATAAAACAATTAATGACCCATATTCAAGATTTGAACATGGCACTCCTCCTGCAAAAAATGGTGATTATGCTTTTTTATTGCATATATTAAAATCCCTTAAGTCTGGTGGTAAAGGAGCAGTAATTCTTCCTCATGGAGTATTATTTCGTGGCAATGCAGAAAGCTTAATTAGAAAACAAATAGTAAAACAGGGATATATAAAAGGAATTATTGGTTTGCCAGCAAACTTATTTTATGGAACTGGCATTCCTGCATGTATTATTGTTTTAGATAAAAAACATGCAAATTCTCGTAAAGGAATATTTATGATTAATGCCAGTAATGGCTTTATTAAAGATGGCAATAAGAATCGTTTACGATCTCAAGATATCCATAAAATTGTTGATGTTTTTAGCAAAAATATAGAGATAGATGGCTATTCACGCATGGTACCAATATCAGAAATATCAGATCCAAAAAATGATTATAATTTAAATCTGCCTCGCTATATCTATAATAAAGAGGATGAAGATATTCATGATCTTATTGCCCATCTCAAAGGCGGAATCCCAAAAACAGATATTGATAATTTAACAAAATATTGGAATGTTTTTCCAAATATTCGTCAAATATTATTTGAAGAAAAAAGTGATAAAAATTACCTAATTTTTAAATTAGAAAATCACCATATCAAAGATACAATCTTGGATTCTTTAAAATATAAAAATTACAAGTTAGAAATTCAGCTAATATTGAAAAAATGGATAAAGAAATATGAGTCATATCTACAAAATATTAATCAAGAATTTCGTCCAAAAGATATAATTTTTAAAATTTCAGAATCACTACTTTTAGCCTTTAATGATGCTAAGCTGATTGATAAATATGATATTTATCAACATCTGATGGATTATTGGTCGGAAATAATGCAAGATGATATTTATCAAATTACTGGTGATGGCTGGCAAAAAGCTGCTCAAATAAGGTTAATTATTGATGATAAAAACAAGAAAAACAAAGAAACCCCAGATATTGTTATAGGCCCAAATAAGAATCCCAAAAAATTCAAAGCAGAACTGATTCCTCCACCACTCATCATTAATAATTTTTATAAGAAAGAGCATAATGAGATTATTGATCTTGAAAACAAGAAAGAATCCATAACTGCTGAAATTGAAGATTTAATCACAGAAAATAGTGGCGAAGAAGATTTACTAGAAGAAGTAAAAAATGATAAAGGGAAAATAACTAAAACCAATCTTACTACTAGGATCAAGAAAATCAAAAATGATCCTGATTTTGATGATGAGATAAAAATCTTGTTAAAAGTACAAGATTTAATAAATCAAGAAGGTGAATTATCAGTAAAAATTAAAAACAGCCAAACTGATTTAGATAAAAAAATAGTGGCTCATTATTCAAAATTATCACTAGATGAAATTAAGCAATTAGTTATTTGCGATAAGTGGTTTGCAAAAATAAGTGCAGATATTGAAACGGAAATTGAAAAGACAGTTCAAAACCTAACCTCTCGTTTAAAAGAATTAGAAAATCGCTATAAAGATCCAATGCCTAAATTAGCACAAAATGTTTCTAATGCCACCGCAAAAGTTGAAAAGCATTTAAAAAATATGGGTTTGGATTGGTCATGAAAGAAATGAAGGTTGGATATAAAAATACAGAAATTGGTTTAATTCCAGAGGATTGGGAAGTAGTTAGCTTTAATCAATTATCAAATCCTAATGATAAACATTCTATCACAGGTGGGCCATTTGGTTCGAATCTGCAATCAAAGGATTATACTTTAAGAGGTATAAGAATAATTCAATTGCAAAATATAGGAAATGGAAAATTTCATGATGATTATGAAATATTTACATCTTCTAAAAAGGCTGATGAATTAAAATCATGCAATATCTATCCTGGGGAAATTATTTTATCAAAAATGGGAGATCCCGTTGCAAGAGCTGCCATATTACCCAATATAGATAAACGCTATTTAATGTGTTCTGATGGAATCAGGTTGAATGTTGATGAAAATTATTATGATAAAAAATTTGTCTTTTATTATATTAATTTTGAGAAATTTAGAAAAATTGCAGAATCATTCTCAACGGGATCAACTAGGAAAAGAATCGGTTTATCTCATTTAAAACAAATACCCTTCCTTAAACCCTCTCCAAAAGAACAGCAAGCCATTGCCTCAGCTCTATCAGATATTGATGAGTTAATAGCGAATCTTGAAAAATTAGTTCAAAAGAAAATTGATATAAAAACTGCTACAATGCAGCAACTTCTAACTGGTAAAAAACGACTTTCTGGTTTTAACCAGAAATGGTCAGAAAGATATATGACTCAAGATTCTTATCTAAAAGCAAGAATTGGTTGGCAAGGGTTAACAACGGCAGAATATAAAGAAACTGGAAAATATATCCTGATCACAGGTACAGACTTTAAAAATGGAAGAATAGATTGGGATAGTTGTTGTTATGTTGAACAGGAGCGTTACGAGCAAGATAAAAATATTCAGATCCAAGAAGGAGATATATTACTAACCAAAGATGGAACAATTGGTAAAGTTGCTTATGTAGATAAACTTCCAGAACTTGCAACGCTTAATAGTGGAGTTTTTGTGATAAGACCACTCAATAATAGTTATTATCCCTTGTATTTTTACTATGTTTTAAGGTCAAAAATATTTGGTGATTTTCTTAATAAACTTCAGGCTGGATCAACAATTAATCATCTATACCAAAAAGATTTCATTCATTTTTCATTCGTTGCACCACAAATAGAAGAGCAAAAAGCAATAGCAAAAATTCTTTTTGATATGGATAGAGAAATTGAATCTTTGGAAAAGCAATTAGAAAAAGCCAAATTAGTTAAAATTGGTATGATGCAGGAACTTTTAACCGGCAAAACAAGATTAATAAATAAAGAATAGCTATGAGCAAAGTTGGTAACTTAGAGATAGTAACTCAAAACAGAATTATAGATTTATTTCAAAATCATTTGCATTACAGCTACCTGGGTAATTTTCAGGATCGCATCAATAATAGCAATATTGAAACTGAAAAACTAAAAACTTTCTTTAAAAAGAAAAATTATAGTGATGCTTTGATAAATAGAGCCCTTAGAGAGCTGGATAATGCCAAAATTATAAGTGATGGTCGTAGCCTATATGATGCTAATAAAGACATATATCGTTTACTGCGTTATGGGATAAAAGTTAAAGAAGAATCTGGCAAACAAAACCAAACTATTTGGTTAATAGATTGGGATAATCCGCAAAATAATGATTTTGCTATTGCCAGTGAAGTAACACTAAAAGGCAATAAAGAAAGGCGGCCTGATCTGGTTATTTATATAAATGGCATTGCAATTGCAGTAATTGAATTAAAGCGTTCAATTGTAAGTATTGGTGAAGGTATAAGGCAAAATATCAGCAATCAACGACGTGAATTTAACAGAGATTTTTTTAGCACTATTCAACTAGTCATGGCTGGAAATGACAGTGAAGGACTGCGCTATGGAACAATTGAAACCAAAGAAAAATATTATTTAGAATGGAAAGAAAAAGCAGAATCCCACAATTATAAATTAGATCAACATCTATCTCTTATTTTTCAAAAACAAAGACTCCTTGAATTGATTCACAATTTTGTAATTTTTGATTCAGGAATTAAAAAGATTTGTCGCCATAATCAGTATTTTGGCATTAAAGAAGCTCAAAAATTTATTAAACGCCGTCAAGGAGGGATAATTTGGCATACTCAAGGCTCAGGAAAGAGTTTAACTATGGTTTGGCTTAGTAAATGGATAAGAGAAAATATCAAAAATTCCCGAATTTTAATTATTACTGATAGATGCGAATTAGATGAGCAAATTGAAATAGTTTATAATGGCGTTGATGAAGATATTTATCGTACAACTAGTGGTTCTGATCTAGTTAACGCTCTAAATGGAACAGAAAAATGGTTAATCTGTTCTCTTGTTCATAAATTTGGATCTTCAAAAAAAGATGATATTTCAGATGAGGACATTGATAAATATATGGCAGAGATTCAAAAAAATATGATGTCAAACTTTGAGGCAAAAGGTGATATTTATGTATTTGTGGATGAATGTCACAGAACTCAGTCTGGTAAATTGCATAGTGCAATGAAAAAAATATTGCCAAATGCTGTATTTATTGGTTTTACAGGAACTCCATTATTAAAAGAAGATAAACAAACAAGTTTAGAAATTTTTGGTCCCTATATTCATAGCTATAAATTTGATGAAGCAGTTAAGGATAAAGTGATTCTTGATTTATGCTATGAAGCAAGGGATATTGATCAAAATATTACTTCCCATCAAAAAATAGATCTCTGGTTTGAGGCTAAAACTAAAGGTTTAAGTGATTATGGTAAAGCACAGTTAAAAAAGAAATGGGGAACTATACAAAAGGTTTTTAGCTCTAGGTCAAGATTAGAGAAAATAGTTGCAGACATATTGCTCGATATGGAAACAAAAGAAAGGCTAGCAAATGGTCGTGGCAATGCAATATTAGTTTCTGGAAGTATTTATCAAGCATGTAAATTTTATGAACTTTTTGATAAAACAAACCTTTCTGGGAAATGTGCAATAATTACATCCTATAAGCCATCTAATAGCGATATAAAAAATGAAGAAAGTGGCGAGGGATATACAGAAAAACTACGCCAATATGATATTTATCGTAAAATGTTGGCAGATTTCTTTGATGATTTGCCAGATGCGGCTATCAATCGTGCTAGTGAATTTGAAGAAAAAGTTAAGAATAAATTCAAAAAACAACCAGGTCAAATGCGTCTTTTAATTGTAGTTGATAAATTATTAACTGGATTTGACGCACCATCAGCTACATATCTTTATATTGATAAAAAAATGCAAGATCACGGCTTATTTCAAGCAATTTGTCGAGTTAATCGTTTAGATGGTGATGATAAAGAATATGGATATATTGTTGATTACAAAGACTTGTTTAATAGCTTAGAAAACTCTATTAAAGAATATACTTCTGGAGCATTTGATGGATATGACAAAAATGATGTGACGGGTCTGCTTGAAGATAGCCTATCAAAAGGAAAACAAAGATTAGATGAAACTAGAGAAGCAATTAAGGCTTTGTGTGAAGATGTATATGCTCCAAAAGATACTCCTGCTTATATAAAATATTTTTGTGGTGAAGCTATTAATAAAGATAGCATAAAGAATAACGAAGCAAAAAGAGTCGCTTTATATAAAACAGTAGCATCTTTTATTCGTGCCTACGCTGTAATTGCTGACAAAATGATTGAAGCTGGATATTCAAATAAAGAAATAACAGAAATCAAAAATGAGATTTGGTATTTTAAAAAAGTTCGTGAAGAAATAAAAAAGGCCAGTGGTGATTATATTGATATGAAATCTTATGAGCCAGCAATGCGTCATTTAATTGATTCATATGTAAGGGCAGAAGAAAGTCAGACAATATCTTCTTTTGAAGATACAACCCTGGTAGAGCTTATTGTTACAAAAGGAGAAGATGCGATAAATGAACTACCAAAAGGTATAAAATCTAATAGAGAGGCAACAGCAGAAACTATTGAGAACAATATTCGTAAAGTTATTATTGAGCAGCAACCAATAAATCCAAAATATTATGACAATATGTCTGATTTGCTTGATAGCTTAATTAAGCAACGCAAAGAAAATGCTGTTAACTATCAAGATTACTTAAATCAGGTTATTGATATATCAAACAAGATTTATAAGCCAGAATCAGGATCGTCATATCCTAATTCTTTAGATAGTGGAGCAAAAAGAGCAATTTTTGACAATCTTGGCAAAGATGAGTCTTTAGCTTTAGAAGTTGATAGAATTATTAAAAACACTAAAAAAGACAATTGGCGAGGCAATAATTTTAAAGAAAGAGAGCTAAAAAACGCCTTAAAAAAGGTAGTAAATGAGAATGATATTGAAAATATTTTTGAAATAATAAAGCAACAAAATGAATATTAAGCAAAACACCATATTTGTTAATAATCTACCTGTTAAAATTGTCAGGAAAGCTATAAAAAATCTGCATTTGGCAGTATACCCACCAGATGGACATATTAGAGTTGCTGCGCCAAAAATTCTAAATGACGATGCAATAAAATTTGCAGTTATATCAAGATGGAGTTGGATTAAAAAACATCAAACATCGTTTAATAATCAAGAAAGACAAAGTAAAAGAGCGTTTGTATCTGGTGAGAGTCATTACTATCTTGGTAAAAGATATTTATTAGATGTTGTTTACTCGAATAAGAAGCCTTCTGTTAAAATCAAAAATAAAAAAACAATTACCTTAAATGTTAAAAAAGATAGTTGCCAAGAAGTAAGGGGTAAAATTCTAGAGAGTTGGTATCGAAATGAATTAAAAATCTTATTGCCACAAATTATAAAAAAATGGGAAGATAAAACAGATCTTAAAGTAAAAGAATTTGGTGTTAGAAAGATGAAAACAAGATGGGGAAGCTGCAATCCAAAACAAAAAAGAATATGGCTAAATTTAGAATTAGTTAAAAAACCAATTAATTGCTTAGAATATGTAGTAGTTCATGAAATGGTACATTTTTTAGAAAGAAAGCATAATAGCAATTTTACTTCTCATTTGGATAGGATTCTTCCAAATTGGAAGAATTTTAGAGATGAATTAAATGGTAGTCCTTTGGTAGCTTAAATTACAGAGTAAAAGATACTTGATATAGATATTGTATTATTTTAATACAAATAATTAAGAAACAACTTGCGATTAATAATAAACTAGATAATATTTTACGTTAGACTAACTTAGTTAAATGCCACATAATTAGAAGCGTTAGTTATATGTTATCTTAAAAAGCCCAGATCTTCTGGCTCTAGATGTTCTAACTTCCTCCCTCTTTTTCCACTGTAGCATCAATTAGGTTATTCTGTGGAGCAATTTTATTGATTTATCGTTGATAAAAAGAACTTTTGCAAGTAAAATTTTGCTCTTTTACTTCATTTTTCTAAAATGAAAGAAATTTAGACTTTTTTAATGTGCGTAGGATTTTTATTTTATCTACAATTTTAACATTTTTGTTTTTTGGTTTTGCGATGTATAAATACACGCACAATCCAAATTCAGGAAGAACACTTTGTGGTTATAACTTAAAATATCCAGAAAATAGTGAAAAATACTTAGGTTTTTTTGCCAAAACGGACTTACAAAAATTTGTTAATTTAGACGAGAATATTATCGATTTAAATGACAAAAAGGTAATAAGTAAAGAAATGGTAAAGAAAGGGCAAAAAAGATGTTTACTTGCATTTTCAGGATTTTTGCCAGTAATTTTTTGGGTGTTTACTTGCTCCCTAATGACTCTTACTCCTTGGGGGTGGAAATTAAATTTTTGGAAGAGAAAATTTGATTCAATGGTAAGAAGAAACATAATAGTTCCATTAGTGGTTATCTTGCCACTGGCAGTATTAGTGTTTTTTGTAATTTTTTTATATAAATTATTGATGAATATTTATTGAATTTAAACGATGTCTTACAACGAAAACGATACAGCGTTATATATTGAGATTGATCCGAATGATAGGAGTAATGTTAAAATAACAAAAGATGATAATTTTATAAATTCAGATGCACAGCTATCAGGTACGGCTGAAGATGTAATAGGTAATCTTATAGATGCTGCTTATGATGTAATGGATGAGCTAGTAGATCAGTATGATAATTCTGGAGGTTTTGGTAAGGTTTTTGCGGTTGGTCAAATGGCTATTATTGGCCTTACTTACAAAACATTAGTTAATTTAAAGGATGAAAGAATTGCTAATGGAGATGTGGGTTTTAGGGATGAGATAGTTGCAGTGGGTCAAACAATAGGTGAAGGTATTGTTAGCGGTACTGCGGCATTAGCTGGCAGATTTATTCCAACCACCCCTGGTAGTCCAGGTAAGAATTTTATAAAAAAAGCTGGTGCCGATATAGCTCTTGGAATTGCAGCTGGAGAAGCGTATCAGAAATTAAAAATACCAGGAACTGATTCAACTTCTAAAGAGTTAGTGGGTGATTTACTTAGAGACACATATGACTCCATAGATAGATTCTTTTTTGCCGATGATTCTGGTAAAAAAATGGTCACGGATCAGGACACAAGTAATTTGAATAATTTAGATAGCTTTTCTGATGTATTGATTACAGACCAGAGTGCACAATCAATAGATTCTTATTCAGTAAAAGAAGGGGATACTATTTCAGGAATAGCTCAAGATTTGGGTTTAACCACCGAGAATCTCATTGCAAATAATCCTTGGTTAGAATCAGAGGGTAGAATAACAGATAATGGAAATCATATTTTAATAAAAATAGATGAAAAACTTTCTATCCCAAAAGATGAAATAACCTCAAATGTTACTATCAATAATAATATAGATGACTCAAAATATCTTATCAATTTCGATAATAACTTAATCAATTATTATGATGATAATGATGGATGGAGCTTTAATAATTTTAACGACTTTAACTTTGACCTAGAAATAGATTTTGACGCTATAATAGATGAAGTTATATCTCCACAAGTTACCGATCCTTTTCAACTAGACAATTCTTTCTTAGATCTTCAAATTAACATCAGCCCAGATTCAAACAATGCAACTGCTGATCCAAATGATGCTTTAACAGGGACTGTCCTTCCTGGAGGAGATTATTGGGGTTCTATGTCAAGTGATATTGCTAATGTTGATGATTACAGCAATGCTCAAATGACTCGTATAGCATCTAATGATCTGAGAATTGCAAATGATGAATTATCTGATAATACTGTCGATAATATTTTAAACACAACTGCTAACCAGTTACATCAACAACAACAAATTCAACAACAAACTCCAGTAGAAGAACCCGGTTTTTGGGACAAAGCAAAGGAAGTTGGAAAAAGTCTGTTTTCTGGTATTACCAACTTATTTACAGAAGCACCAAAAGTTCAAAATGTTGACCCTCTAATATTGGATTTAAACAATAATGGGGTTGAGCTTATACATTTTGATAATTCCATAGTTTCATTTGATGTTGATAATGATGGATATAAAGAAAATACTGGTTGGGTAGATGGAAATGATGGAATATTAGTTCATGATAAAAATGCCGATGGTGTCATTAATGATATTACAGAAACCATCTCTGAATATTATAATGCGAATGATAGTAGTGTTCTAATTGATGATCAAAATAGATATTTTGCTGATGGTTTAGAAGCATTAAAGGCTTTAGATAGTAATGATGATAATATATTTAATAATCAGGATGATTTGTGGAGTACTTTAAGAGTTTGGCAAGATGAAAATGAAGATGGTTTAACTGATGAAGGAGAAATCAAAACCTTAGAAGAGCATAATATTGAATCAATCGATTTAAACAGACAAATAAGCTACCGAGAAAGATTAGAAGGAAATCCTATTCTTTCACGCTCGAATATGACCATGACAGATGGCACAACAAGGGAGGTTGCTGCTGTTGATTTCGCTACCAACCCTATTGGTTATGAGTGGAACGATGTTTATGAACAAGGATCAAAAATTACTACAGAAGATGGACAATCTAGCTCTTTTGTTGTTACTGGTCAAACTGGTCAAACAGTAGATTTGGCAAATGAGGGTGTAAACTCAGCATACGGTAATATAGGAGACGATACTCTAATTGGTGATGCAAATGATAATTGGTTAATGGGTGGACTCGGAAGTGATACGCTAATTGGCGGTGCTGGTGATGATGTGATTATGATTGATGCCGAAGATTTAAATGAGAATATCGATGGCGGTGAAGGAATGGATGTCGTTAAAGTTATTGGCGATGATTCTGTTTCATTTAATTTAGATATAAGCAATGTAGAAGTTTTAAATAAAGCGCTTTGCCCATTTTAGGATCGCTTCTTAGCAAGATATTCTCCAGGCAAATTTTAACCTCATTTAGTGAAATTTTATTCATATAATTTAGATAAAAAGTTTAAAATATTTGAGCTTATTAACTTGATGTTAAGGGGTCGCCAAGCTATACTATGCCTAGCTTAAGGGCTTTTTATAAACAAAAAAATAACGAAAAATGACTTACTTAAATCAAGCAAATAAAATTGAAGTTACCAAAGAAAAATATGATTGGGGAGTTTTTAGAAAAATCTCGGTAGGAATAGATTTTTCAGTCATCATCTACCCAAAAAATTGGCAAGAAATTGATAATTTAAAAACAGGTGAATCTCTTTTTTATAAAGATGACCAAAGCGCCAGATGGGATGTTAAATTTGATGGCCAAAGCTTATTTTTTAAAGATAGAGATTGTCATAGCTGCAAAGTTAAAATTAACAAATCAGAACTTTTAGTAAATTAATTTAACCGCATCTTTCCTCAAACTCCTGATTAAAATTATCAATCTGACGAAGCGTTTCTTCACTTAGAGAATTTAACTCTGACTCAGTTATTGTAATAGGATTTGCCCAAAGGCATAGATTATTTACGGACGTATTTTTGCATCCGGCGTTTAACAGTAGAAATGCTATCATTCCTACGATTAATTTGCCTCTTTTTAGATTTTTTTGCATCGCTAACGTTATTTTTGAGTTGCTTAATTTTTTCCGATTTTTTGCCCTTAAAAAATCCAAAACCAAAAATGGTACAAATTCCTGCCAAAAATATTATTGATTTGACCATTAGTCCTTCGAGCATCTTCTTTTAATATTGATTCCTTTTTCAAAAACTCCTATCCCAAGCAATCCACCACCTGAAATAGAGATGGATCCCAAAATCTAGACAATTTTTTTTGATTTTTTGTGGAGTTTGATGATGAGTAAAATATAAAATTTGTTAAAATTTTATATTTTCTTATTTTATCAAATTTTTTAATTAATTAAAATAATTTGTTATGAGTAATAAAAGAAAACAGCATTCATCTTCGTTTAAATCTAAAGTGGCAATATGTGCTATTAAAGGAGATTATACAATTCCAGAAATTTGTTCTAAATTTTCTATTTCTCCTTCATGTGTTCATAAATGGAAAAAATATGTTTTAGAAAATATTTGTGAGTTATTTGATTTAAATGATAATTCTAAAGGTAAAAAACATAGTGATAAATTTAGTAATTTATCTGAGGAAGAAGTAAATAAGCTTTATGCTGAAATTGGTAAGTTAAAAATAGAAAAAGATTTTCTTGAAAAAAAGCTAGAGGGCTAAGTTTATCTGAGAGGAAGAATATGATTGATTTATCATATAGACCTAAACTTAGCCTTGTTTCTCAGTGTAAATTATTAAATATTAATAGATCAAGTTATTATTATAAATCTGTAGGATTAAGTGATTTTGATCTTGAGATAATGAGAAAAATTGATAAAATTTATTTGGATTTTCCTTTTTATGGTAGTAGAAGGATTACTGCAACATTAAATAAAAAATTTAATATTGTTATTAATCGTAAAAAAGTAATGCGATTAATGCAAATAATGGGAATTGAAGCAATTTATCAAAAATCTAAAAAAACTACAATAAAAAATAAGGAACATAAAATATTTCCATATTTATTAAGAAATATTAATATCAATAGGATCAATCAAGTTTGGTCTGCTGATATTACATATATTCCTATGAAATATGGCTTTATGTATCTGATTGCAATTATTGACTGGTTTTCAAGATATATTATTAATTATAAATTATCCAATTCTCTTGAAATATCATTTTGTCTTGAGGCATTAACAGAAGCTATTGATAATGGTAAAAAATTACCAGATATTTTCAATACTGATCAAGGAAGTCAATTCACCTCAGAAAAATGGACAGATATTATTATTAATAATAATATCAAAGTTTCAATGGACTCAAAGAGAAGTTGGGTTGACAATGTGATAATTGAAAGGTTTTTTAGATCGTTAAAATATGAAGAAATTTATATTAATCCTCAAAATGATGTTAAGGATTTAAAGTTACAAATAAAAAATTATATCAATTTATATAATAATGAAAGATTGCATCAATCTTTAAATTATAACACTCCATCTGATATTTATTATCAGAAAGTGATAATATAGAAGATTTAGAAAATTTATCTAAAGATAAATTTAAATAATATTTGAGGCTTTGCCTCAAACTCCAGGATATTTATAAAAATAAGAAAAATTATTTGCAATTTTTTTAAAAATAAAATATCCTAAATTTACTAAACAGCTAGGGATAGCGATGATAGTAAAATGAGAAAAATTGATAGAAATTTATTTCAATAATTTTGTGGAAAAAATTCAAAAAAGAAAATTTTTCCAGAAAAAAATAGATCGATTTCTATCAACAAAATATTCAACACTCCACAAAATTAAGAAAAAAGTTGTCCTAAGGATTGGGTCCACTTCTGGAAATAATTGTGAATATTATCATGAAGTACCATTAGTTATATGTCAGAAAAATATTGGCAAATCAGATGAGTCCTATCTAGAAATAAAGTCGAAGAAAAATAATACTTTCTTTTTATTTCATGTGTTTTTGCTGAATAGCATGACAAATTCTGATGATTTGAACAGCATCATTAATGATTTTAATGGTAGCAAAAATAGATATATAAGATAATTACTTATTACATCTGGCCTCTGATTAAAATTATCAATTTGGCGCGGTAGTGTCGAGATGCTTAAAGAATTTAACTCAGACTGCTGTGGTTAAGATGATATCCAAAAACACCTGCCCATAACGATCTATTTTGGCCTGTCCAACCCCACTAATATCAAGCATTTGATCCAGAGATTGTGGTTTTATTTTTACCATCTCAATTAATGATTTATCATGAAAAATGACATAAGGAGGAAGATTTTGTTCTTTAGCAATCTCTAATCTTTTCTCCTTGAGTATTTTAAATAAATCATTTTCCTGATCAGTATTTAATTCTAAATCAATTTTAATTTTTTCTTTATCTGTTTTATCAGATTTTAACTTTTCTTTGCTAGTTTTTATCTTAACATATTTACCAAGCTCTATAGTTCTTTTTTCTTTAAGAAATTCAAATCCTTGTTTAGTAATTTTAATTCCGCCATGACCAACCATATCTACCTTTAATAGATTTTGAGCCACTAACTGCCTAAAGACACTTTGCCATTCTTGTTTAGAATATTCTTTACCAATAGCAAAGACTTGTAATTTATCATGATTAAAGTTTTTTATTCTTTGATTGTCAGCTCCAATTAAAACATCTATCAAATATGCTATACCAAATATTTGACCAGTTCTATAAACGCAAGATAGTGCTTGCTGCGATATAATAGTTGCATCAAATGTTTCTGGCTTGTTAATACATATATCACAATTATTACAAGGCTCACAGCTATCACCAAAATATTCTAATAATATTTGTCTTCTACATCTTGTCGCTTCGCATAATCCTAAAAGATAATTTAGCTTTTGCCTTTCTATTCTCTTTTGTTTTTCTGGGGCTTCAGAATTTTCAATGAAGTTTCTTTGTATTGCTATATCACTTAATCCATAAAACATTAAAGCATTAGATGGTAATCCATCTCTTCCAGCTCTGCCTGTTTCTTGATAATAGCTTTCTATATTTTTTGGAACATTCATATGAACAACAAATCTGACATCTGGCTTGTCAATACCCATACCAAAAGCAATTGTTGCAACCATGATGATATTTTCTTGCTGTTGGAATTGTTTTTGATTTTCTGCTCTTTGAAAAGAATCCATTCCTGCATGATAGGATAGGGCGTTAAATCCTTCTTTTTTGAGAAATTCTGTCATTTCATCGGTTTTCTTGCGAGAAACACAATATATTACTCCTGATTGATTTTGATGATTGTTTTTGATAAAAGATATTAGTTGTTTTTTAGGGTTATTGGCTATCGTAATTGAATAATTTATATTTGGACGATCAAAGCTATCGATGAATATTTTTGCATCTTGTAATCTTAGCTTTTCTATAATGTCTTTTCTTGTTGTTTCGTCTGCTGTTGCCGTTAGGGCTATTCTTGGAGTATCTGGAAATTTATCTGCTAATATTGCAAGATTTGTATATACCGGCCTAAAATCATGACCCCATTGTGATACGCAATGTGCTTCATCTATGGCAAAGAGAGATATTTTAACATCTGATAATAGGTCTAGAAATTCTTCCATTAAAAGTCTTTCTGGTGCTACATATAGTATTTTTAGAGCATTTTCTTGAATCATTTTTTTGATTTGAAAGACTTTGCTACGCGATATGTTGGAGTTTATAGTTTCTACGCTAACTCCATATTGTTGCAAAGCTTGTACTTGATCTTGCATTAATGCTATTAGAGGTGATATTACTATTGCAAGACCTGGTAAATGTAGAGAGGGTATTTGATAGCATAGTGATTTACCTCCTCCTGTTGGCATTAGAACGAAGCTGTTATTTTTCGATATTACATTATTTATGATATCTTCTTGCTGTCCTTTGAATTGATTATAGCCGAATATTTCTTTGAGGATTTCTATTGGATCTTTATTTATGCAATGATTGCTAGATTCTATCATTTAGGGTAATAATTTTAGATATTCTTTCTCGTTAAATCCTAATATTTTATATTCTTTGCTAAATATTATCGGTCTTTTGATGATGGATGGTTTTTCTATGGCAATGGTAATTGCTTGAGACTCATTTGTTGGCTTTTGATTATCTGGTAATTTTCTATAGGTTAGTCCTTTAAAATTAATTACTTTTTGCCAAGTAAATTCTTTGATAAATAGCGCTATTAGTTCTTTGCTTACTCCATGCTTTTTATAATCATGGAAGCTATATGTTATATTATTTGTTTTTAACCAATTGATTGATTTTGCAACGGTTGAGCAGTTTTTGATTCCGTAGAGCGTGATCATTTGAGCAATTTTATTTAAAAATTATATTCTATTTAATTTATTGAATATTTCAAATAGTTTTGCTTTCTATCAATGAACAAAAACCATTTAATAGTTCCATTTGCTTAATGTTCTTTGGATTAGCTTCTATTAAATTTGGATTCATTACAACTATCGCTAAACATTGAGCCCTTGAAATCGCTACATTTAAACGATTTTTACTATATAAAAACTCAATATTTCTTGGCAAATCCTCGTAAGAAGAAGTAGCAAAAGAAATCATGACAATTGGTGCCTCTTGTCCTTGAAATTTATCAACAGTGCCAACTTTTGCACCTTTTGGTAAGATTGATGTTAGATAATTAACTTGAACATTATATGGGCTAACAACCAATATATCATCAATTGTAATAGCTCTTTTAATTCCGTCTTTATCTGTAAATTCCTGTCCAATTAGCTCTTGATATTTGTCCTTTATAATTTCTGCTTCCTCTACGCTTTTTTGTGAACAATTGTGATGATTGGCATTTATGATATGAATTCCTTGATTTGGTAAATCGCTATTTTGCAACTGAAGCTTTCTTAAAGAAGTGCTTTGATCTGATTTTAATCTTTTGTCATAAAAACTTTCAGAAATAAAATCACAGATCTCTGGTCGCATTCTATAAGTTTTATCAAGAAAGATTCCTCTATTACTAGCAATGGTTGATTCATCTTGTAATAAAAATTCTAAAATTGATTTTCCTGCTTCTCCTGGATGAGTTCCTTGAATTGGCTGGCCAAGTTGCATTTGGTCACCAATGAGAATAATATTTTTAGCACTATTTGACATAGCAATAATATTGGCTAACGCAACTTGTCCTGCCTCATCTATGAATAAATAATCAAGCTTATTATCTAAAGTCTCATCACTAAAAAGCCATGCAGTACCCGCAATTAAATCATAATCCATTGGAATATATTTATTATCAGTGATGGATTTTATAATTTTTCCTTCAAATTTACTGCTATTATTTGAATCTTTCTTGATGCCAGTAAAATCAATATTTTGATCAATAGCTAATTCTTCTACCTTGTGAGCTAAGTGATCTATCGGCTTATGAGAATTTGAAGAAATGCCTATTTTTTTACCGGATTTTAACAATCTGGCAATAATATGGCTTGTCGTATAAGTTTTTCCTGCTCCTGGAGGGCCTTGAATGAATAAATAGCTATTATCAAGATCATTGATTGCATTTAATGATTCATCAATAATATTTTTATTTTTATCAATTACCTCTTCACCTGATTGCTTTTGATGGAACCTTGGCAATGCCCTTGATAGAATTTCAAAGGCAACATCCTTTTCTTCTTTTTGGTTTAGATATTTATCGGCTATTTTATAGAGAGATTCTCTTATAACTTCAGTTTTAACAATTCCTGCGGAAGAAATAGATAAATTATCAGATAAATTTTTATTGGTACTTTTAATTTTTACAATTAGATTCTCTTCGTCAATTTCAAATATTGTTCCTATGTTTTTTAAATCTTCGCAATTTGTAATCTTACTATATTGTTTAGCTTTAAATTCTTGTAGCGGAAAATTGTAAGAATAAATCAGTGATCTTTTTTCAGAAACTGGATCACCAAATTAAGACCTTTGCATAAATCATTGATTTTTCTCTAATTTTCCTTCAGAATATTTTTTTGAAGGAAATTTTTGGAAAAAACTGTATTTTTTGATATTTTTGACAATTTATTGGCAAAAATATTGG
>Ga0228651_1000362_pt1 | contig 17478 bp, 16 predicted proteins | sample 63DmetaG_FD_183018 | JGI IMG/M metagenome (GOLD analysis project Ga0228651, IMG submission 183018) | Seawater microbial communities from Monterey Bay, California, United States - 63D | ecosystem: Environmental > Aquatic > Marine > Coastal | place: USA: California | collected 2016-10-24
GATTTATATTTTTACAAGATACGCTACGCTTAAAATCTTGTAAAAATAAAATCTCAATTCTTAATAAAATTATTAAGGCAAAATTTGAAAAAAATTAAATTGACACAGGGGATTGGACATTCCCATTTAAGTCAACAACTTCAAATTCTTCTCAATTTTATTTATCTTATTATAATATTTATTTGCTTCAAATTCTGTGATATTGTGCATTTCTTCTTGTGCATCTTTTGGATTATTAATCCACTTCTTTAATCTTGAAACTTCAATATTTAATTTTTTGATAAATTCTTGATTGAATTTGATATGAATATTACCATTTTTAAATAATTTTACTGTAGCAAAGATTTTCATATTTTCTCCTCTTAATATTCTGGCTTTGCCATTTTCCCAATCTGTTGTTGGAATTGGATCAAATATTATTCCTAGATTTCTGGCACAGACTCTAATATCATTTAAAATTCTGTAAGCTGTGTTGCTAGAATAACTGCAATAATTTAACTCTCCTGATGGGTAGGGCACTCCATTATAATCACATCTGATATTATTACCATGACCCTGTAATATTATTCTATAATCAAGATAATAGTGAGAATGATCTTGTTTAGCACTAATATATCTCCATCCATCACTTTCCCAAGTTTTTTGATTTGATTTATAATTTCTAATATTTTTCTGATCTGTTAGATCATAAAATAAATCCATTAATTGCTTATCAATATATTTATTAGTATTCTTTATTGCCCAAATTACTATTGAGTAAATATTATCAAGATTAAAATCAACAATATTAATGATTTTTGATGATATATATTCCCTGTTTTTAAAGGTTAATCTATTTCTTAATTTATCTAATTTTTCAAATAATTCTCGCCAATAGATAGTTTTTAAATTCTCTATTTTGAATTTTAATGATTTTTTGATATTTTTTAGATTTATTTCTAATTCTGTAAATATTTGATGATCTAACTGTTCTAGCTGTCTGTAATTATTCAAGAGATTTTGCAAATCAATATTATAACATTCAAACAATGTTTTAATAACATCATCGCCTTTAACTAATGAATTATTGATATTTTCCTTTACTCCTTTTGTAAAATTTGTAAAATCTATTTCTTCATTATCTTTGATATTAAATTTAAATGTTTCTTCAAAAAATAGATCAAAAGGATCTCTATGAGAAGAATATCTATCAAAAGATAATTTTACAATTTCTACCTCTGCTCTTGCCTTTCTTGGTGCATCCAAAAAGTCAAAACACCCCAAAGAATGATCTGATAATTTTCTTTTTTTGATAATGTCATTAATTTCTTGATCATTTCTCCATCTTTTTGGCACTATAAAATAAATATGATCACAATTAGCTTCTTTAATGATTTTAATCATCCATGTTTTAAACTCAGAATAGGGTGGATTACAAAAGATATAATCAACCTTTTTATCGATTAATTGCTGATTATGAAAATCACGACCTAAAACAATAATATCTGGACTGGCACAATCTAATAATATCTGACTCTTTTCTATACCATATTTTGGGGAAGATTTTAGCTTCATCAGAGTTTGCCCATTACCACAGCCAATATCTAATATTGATCCATATTGTAAATCTTGATTGATTTTATCTATCATATGGTCAGTTGTAGGGTAAAATTCAAAATCCTGATCCTCCTCTTTTAACCTTGTTACTATTTTATTGATGTTCATTTTTATTGATTTAAATTAATTGATTATATCTCCTATATACCCAAGCAATCTCTTTTGTGATATTCTTGGCTACATTTATTAATAGCGACCTTTACCGATACTCCTGCAAGAGATAAACTTGCAAAAAATAAGAATGTTATAAATATTGTTGTTTTCATGATTTATTGTTTTAAATATATATATAGGATACCTATTAATTAACTTGTTCTTTAGAAAATAGGTAACAATGACCAAAAAATTCATAACCAGATTCAATTAATTCTTCTTTTGATATTTCTTCTGATCTATTATCTACCTTTATTGGCTTGGTAAAGAATAAATACCCCTTTTCTCCTTTTTTTACAATTTTTCCTTCCTTTTTCCATTGTCTAAATGTTTTTAGTTCAGAGTTAATTTTATAGATTTTTTCTTTCAATATTTCATTTATAGTCATATCCTGACAATTTTGATTTATATCTAATTGAATCTTCTTGGCCTTTTTTGCTAGATTTAGTAATTGTTGTTTATTTTGATTTTTTATTTCTGTCATAAGATTTTGATTAATTTAGTTATAAATATAGGATACCCCATATAAATATAATAATCAAGTAATTAATATCAAAATAATGAACTTTATCTTGACAAAATAGATAAATATAAAATACCCTTATAATTTACAATATCCAATCTTAATTACATGGCAAAATTTCCAATAGAATATATTATGAAAGTTTCTGATGAAGAGTTGGAAAAAATTAATCAATGTAAAATTAACAATAATTGGAGTTTGGCAGAAACAATTAGAAATAATTTATTAATAGGGGGGTTAATGGAAAATAGGGATGGATTGCTGGATAATCTGACTATTCTAACAAGATCAGAAACAAGAATTTATAATCATCAGGTAAAATTTAAATATTCTATAGAAATGGAAAATAGGATTAAATATTTTCAAGAAAAAACAGGAGCCTATAAAACCTCTATAATTAGGAATTTCTTAAAAAATGCCAAATTAATATAATAATTCAATAATAAATGAATAAGGAAAATAACAAAAAAATCCAAAGAAACAAATCAAATGAAATTATTAAGAAATTTACAATGGATTTTACTGAAAAAGAGTTAGAATCATTAGATAGTTATTCTATCAAAAATGGAGTGCCAAAATCAAGAATCATCAAGAAATTATTACAAGAAAAAAATATTATCAATTCCAATAATTAATTAGATGATATAATTATCTCTGTTGATTCTCTTAAAATATTCAGTTTTTCAATTGGATTATTATCCAATTGGAAAGTACCTAAAACTGCACTGATATCATTTTGATTAATATCATCTTTTGAGACATATTCTTTTATCTTGTGAATATCAGATAACATTCTTTTTGCTATAAATTCCATATTTTCCACATTAGCCAAGATTAATTTTTGTTTTAATTTAATGTCATATTTTATAGTCATAATTAACAAATTTTAGTTAAGCATCCATGATAATTAAGGTCGTCAGATGTAAGAGAAAGAAAGTTTGAATTGCTGACATTAAAAAAGGTAAATCCTCCAGATTCATCACGATTAATTTCCCAATTATTATTTTGATTATCTGTAATATTAATTATCTCAAATTCTTCAAGAGCATTTAATTTTTTAATTAAATCAAGATTTAATGTAATATTGCAATTATCATCAATATAGAGGACTAAAATATTTTGACCTTCTAATTTTAATCTTATTAATTGAACAGGTAATTTTTTCATAATATAATAAATTCTAACTTTTTATTTCTCATAATATTTAAAATAGCATTTAAATATTTAGTCTTTTCAGGTTCGTCATCATACATTTCTAACATAGACTCCAAATCCTCAAGATATATTATTTTATGGCATAAATCATTGCTATCACTAGCAACAACATCGCAGGTAAAAAGATCGCATTCTTTAATATCCATTACATTATGATCAAGGTCAGTAAAATCTTTTAAGTAAGCGTTTTTATTAATTCTCATCGATATATTATTTGATACTTAGCAATCTTTTAATCTCCTGATTTATCTTTTCTTGATAATCCTTGATATTATCAATTATTGGCTCTGATCTTAAACATAGATCATTATAATTTTTTAAATGATCAAGATCAGATAAATTATGAGTTGCTTCATCAGTAATTTTGTCAATCTCTCTATTAAAAAGAGATTGAGCAATTTCAATTTGATATTTATTGAAAATAGAATTTTGATCATTATTATTTGTCATGTTCGTTTTATTGATTTTCATTAATTGATAAATAGGTAATGAAATTTAATTGCAGTTAAATTTCATTACTGAAAAAAGAAATCTATAAATTACCTATTAACCTAGTAATATTATAGCTTCAAGCCTTATAACATACAAGTCTTTCTTACAAAAATATCTATCTTTTTTCATTATTTTTTACATCAAAATCCATAAAGAAATCCATCTGTTTTTTTAAATTATTTACTCTTTTTTTTACAATATCACAATATTCTTTTTTGACTTCAAATCCAAATGCTTTTCTATTTAGTTTCTGGCAAGCAACAATTGTAGAGCCAGAACCAAGGAAAGGATCAAGAATTATATCATTTTCATTACTGCCAACAGATATTAATTTACTTAACAAGGGTAATGGCTTTTCAGTAGGATGACCAAATTTAGATGGGTTAGTAACAGAACTATAAACCTTGCTACATATTTTGGAATCGTAGCCATTAAAACAAGCTCCATTTTCTCTGATATGGATAATATATTCAATATCAGGTTTCCAAGAATATTTACAAAATGGAATGGCATTTGTTTTATGCCAGATCAAAACATTATAGATTAAACCTTTATTTCTTGCCCAATTTAAAATATCAGGAATTTGGGAATTAGAACAAAAAGCAAAAATATTAACTTTCTTCAAAACCCTAGAACATAGATCAAAAAATCTATCTACATCATAGCCATTGCAAATTTCTGATAATTTTTTACTACCATATAATTTACACCCAGAAAAGCTACTAGAGCCACTATTTAACACATAGGGAGGGTCAGTCACTATTAAATCAATGCAATTATCTTCTAAACCCTCTAAAAGAGTATAGCAATCACCTTTTACAACCTTATCAGATAAATATGATTTAATTTGATAATTTTCAGGAAAATTATCATTAGCAATTACACCCAATTTGTTAATATCATTATTAATTTTTTTCACATTATCATTCATCACCTTTTTTGTTAAATTGTTTTTTTCATTAAATTTCATTCTCAAGCCAATATTATCAATTTGATCATTGATCACCTTCCCCAGTGGAATAAAATCATTTTCATATTTTTTCATAAATTAAAAATTAAAAGTTAAATATCAGATCAAACCAAAAATCTGACAATCTCTTCTCATGACTTAAAGGGGGAAATGAAATCAAATAAAAAAAATCTTTTTTTGATTTGCGATGAATTGCTTTAGCAAGAAGAAAAAAATATTTTTTTTGTTTTATTTCATTGGGGGAATCCCCCTCCTAAATAGCACAAAAAAACAGACAAAAAAGACAAAAGAAAAACCCCTCAAAAAAACAAAAATATTCCATCAATGACTTAATGAAATAACATATAAATAATTGACGGCTGAGCCGAAAATAACCCACACACCAGTCGCACCTATGGTGGAAATGGCAGGAGGGTAGGGAGAGTGGGGGATTAATCTGATTAATTTAAAAATAATGAAAATATTTTTTTTAATTAATCAGATTAATCTAATAAAATAAAAATACCTATAAAGCCACAGAATATAAGTGATTAATCACATTAATTAAATGATTAATCACATTAATCAAATTTCAATTTTTTTTAAAAAACCATTTTTTACCATTTTTTCATAATAAAAAATAGGGTATAATTTTGACTTATTTTGATTAGATTTTTTTCTAAAATGAGGGGTAATTTTGAATATCTAAAATAGAAGGAGGCTAGCTTTTTTTATTGAGTTTTAAATATTTTCTCCCCTGTAAGAATATCTTTCTTTGGCAGTAATAATTTTTGTTGGAAGATCAATATTATGCCTATAATAAATTTCTCTTCTTAAAAAAGACATCTCTGTTTCATATTCTTTTTCAGGGATTTTAATCCACCAAGTTTTTGGTAAATTGCCTCCACCATTGCTCCATTTATACCCTCTTTCTTTTAAGATATCCTTTTTATCATATCCAGAATCTATAGCACAAATTAAATATTCCTTTTGACGAGCATTTTCTTTTAACTCCTTAAATGCTTCTTTATTTGACGTGAATAAATTTAATGTAGCATAGCAATCAATAATTGCTCTATGCCCATCATAAAAATAGCCCATTTTAAAGTTAAGATATTCTAATTTAGAACTTTTATATCCAAGAAGTCGCCAATTAACCCCATATGATGAACAAGCAAATGATTTTGATTCAATTAATTTTCTAAAATTATCATTTGTCTGTAATTCCATGAAATTTCTATCAAAATAAGCATTATGACAAATTATTAAATCAATATCGATTAATTTATCCTTTAATAAATCCCAGTCAATCTTTTGTCCTTTTACATCCTCATTGGTAATGCCAGTTATTTTTGTTATTTCATCACTTATAGGATTTTTTGGCTCATTAAGATAATTAATTTTATCATCTATCTTTATAAATCCATCTTCATTGGTAAAAGAGGTAATTAATATACCAATTTCAATAATTTCATCTGACTTTGGATTGAGGCCAGTTGTTTCAAGATCAATAATTGCTAATTTAAATATTTGTCCTGAAGGAGTTTTTTGGGGGATATTTTCAGGTACGCGATAGAATATTTTTTGGTTGGGGGAGGTTGTCATTAGCTATTATTTTAATTTAATTAATATTAAAGTCGTACTTAATGGCATCTTGTACGGATAATCCAGATATAAATACCTTACCAGTTGAATTTTTTTCTCCAATTCTTATACCTCCATCAAGAAAAAAATCCATACCAGGTTTACTATTAAATCCTCGTACACAAAAAGTATCTTCAATAGTGCTAATAATTTTTGGTGAAAATCTACGATTGTCAATTGCTCCATTTTGTATTTTTTTCTCGCCAGCATATTGAGTAATATAAATTCTTTTATTGTTCATGTTGCATTCTCCTTGTTTTATTTTATCAAGCCCTATGTTTTTCATATTTGTTTTATCAAATCCAAAACCTAAAAAATAAACATCGTCAGAATTATTAAATTTATCCCAATATTTTTTTATTTGGCTTTTATTAATTTTTCTAATAAATTCTATACCATTATCTATATCTCCATATACATGACTTTCTTCTATAGTTTTTTTAAATAATTGGTATGGGATTTGATCAACTCTAGTTGCAGTAAAATACTCAAATACCTCTTCTAGAAAAGTGTCGTAATTAAAATTTATTATAGAAATATTAGACAATTCAGATTCTAATGCTTGGAGTATTTTATAAAAATAGATTGTCTCTTTTGGATAAAGAGTGCTATTATTTCTTATTTCTTTTAAAATATTGGCAACAATATCTTGAGCCTGTTTTTTAATTTTATCGATACATACTAATTGTTTTATTTCATTTGGTATAAATAACTCTAAGTTTTGAACAAAATTATCAATACTATCAGGATTGTGAAGTTTAATTAAAATAGATAATGTAGCGGAACATTTAAAATCATCACTATGACTAGATTCATATAAATTATAAATAAGATCATATATCTTATCTTTATCTTTCGAGGTAAAGTATTCAATTTTACTTCTAAGAGAATGTCCTTGTGTAGAGGTTGAATTGTAATTTGTATCTAGGTTTGAGAAATAATCCTTTATTTTTTCTAGCAACTGCTCTCCTGTTAAATATTTTTTTATTTGCTTACTAGCTCCTGCTCCAATAATAAATAATTTTTTTCTTTCAGAGGTCATTATAAATTCACTTATTTAACAATTTCAATTCTTTTTCCATCATGAACCATTTCGTGATGTTTACCCCCTAAATCTAAATAATTCTCCCTATTATGCAATTGCTCTTTAACATGATCAATTCCATAATGTTTATGTAAATCATTAAAATCTGATAATAGTTTAATATGATCTTTATTTTCTGGATTATGAAATTGTGGTAATATTACTTTGGCATTATATTTTTTAGCGGCGTTGATTGCTTTTTGTTTACCTGTATTTTGTGATTTTTCTTCTATTTTGTTACTTGTTTTATTTAGTTTGAATCTGTCATTATCTGCAGCAATGACGATATTTTTATCTGTAAATTTTTCTTGTAATTCTTTTAGAGTTTTTTCAATATTTCCTGCATCAAAACAGGCTATTGTAGGGCAATTTGTAGCATGGTTAATACTTATCGCAGTTGCAACACCTTCTGTGATGTAGATTGTTTTTTCATTTTCTTTTATTGAACCTTTGATGAGAAAAAAATTGCCTTGCTTTTCTGCTCCCTTGAGGAATCTTTTATTGCCTTTTTCATCTATTGATTGAATAGTTCTTATTTGATTATCCTTATTTTTTGCTGATATTAATAATCTATTATCTTTTGTAATTACAATATCATTATTTTTGATTATTTTATCATTATTATTGAGGTTTTTTTCTTTAAGGTAAGGATGATTTTTGATGGCTTTTTCTCTTAATTTAAGATCTTGATTGATTTTATTATTTTTATGGTAATTAAATAATTTTTCTGCTTCTTTAGCCTTTTTATTATATTCTATTATTTGTTTTAATTTTTGTTCCTCTCTTTTTTGTTTATATTCTTCCTTATGTTGCTCTTTGGGTTTATATTGGGATTTTTGGTCTAATTGGTCTTTTACTTGATTAAGCTGATGATCTTCTATTTTAATATTACCAATTCCCCATTTTTCACTTTGGTCAGATCTAAAATCTTTAATTGATCCTGCTTTACCATGCCAGATAATTGATGCTGATAGATTTCTGCCAAATCTTTGATAATGACCTTGATTGCTAAAAGCTTTGTCAATTGCTTCATCTAATCTTGTTAAATCACTATTATTGAAGTTATCATGAATGAAATTTGTAAAATGTTGTTTGATTTCATGATCGGATAGATTATCTAGGATTTGTTGTCTTTTTTCATAATAGGATAATTTATTTACTTTACCATTTTGGATTTTCCTTTTTGGATTTTCTTCTATATTTAGATTGTTTTTAAGGATGTCTTTTGCAGATTTATTTTTGAAATTATCTGACTTTGTTAAATTAGAATTAATATTTTCCGTTTCTAATTCTTTTGTTCTTTGTATATCTCTTTGTCTAGAATAATATTTATTAAAATTTTGATTATTTTTAAGTGCTAATTGATATTTATTATAAGATTCATTGCTTAGATTTAATTCTTTAAAGAGATTTTCCTGTAAGGTTATTTTCTCTTGCAACAGAGAGTTGTTATCATATCTAGCATTAATTATTGAAGTTTCATCTGATTTTTTATTATCATAATTATCTGCAATTTGTTTTATTAATTCTTCCTTATTATCTGTTATGATATGAATATTATCTTTAGCTCTAGTGACAGCAACAAGAGTGTTTCTAGCATCAGCTAGATGTTTAAAATAGCTCTCAAGGACAATAATAACATTATTTTGGGTTTTACCTTGGGATTTATAGTTAGTAAGGCAGTAACCATAATCAGAATGGGATAATATGTGATTATGATCATTATTATTTAGATCAATATTAATGATTTGGTTATTATCATCTAATTTGATATCTATCTTTTTATTTTGATGATCAATTTTAGTGATAGTTGCTATTGTAGAATTGATTATTTTTGCTATTTGTTCTTTTGTTATTTCTTTACCCTTATATTGATTAGCTTCTTCTATTTTTCTGGTAAAGATGATTTTTTCATTTAGGGAGTATTGCCTTATTTCTTTTTTGTAGATTTCAATATTATCTAACAAAGAATTGGCCTTATTTGGATTAAATATGACTAATTTACCATTATTATCTTTATCCTTATTATTAATAGATTCTAAAAGTAAGGTTTGATTACTATCATTTACCTTAATTATTTTAAAATATTCATTCTTATTGATATTTAATCTTTTATTGGCTTTGTTAAATAAGAGGATATGACCTTGCTCATAAAAATAATAATTTGATTTTTGGGCAATTGTTAAATTCTCATTAGTGAGGATAATTTGATTGATAGAATTAGATTTGTTATCTAAACCTTGTCTAACATATTGATTAATCAAATGTCTTGTTGAATTAGATGGAGTAATTAATAGGGTGTTTTTCTGTTCTTTCTTGTCTAGATCATGATATAATATTGCAGCTGCCTTTGCTGTATGATCATTGGTTACAAAATATTTGTCATTTTTCTTGTCATAATCTAAATCAAATAATTTTGAATGATTACTACAATCAAGAAGATTTGATCCTACTTTTTCAAAGACTAATTGGAAGTCTTTAGCATATGAGCTATAAGCAATGGCTTTTGATATTGGATTATTTTGTCTGACAATATCTGTCATTTTAGCTATTTTCAGATCTTCCTTTTGTAAACTATGAAATGGTAATCCTGCATCAACGGATAATATTTGACTTTTATCTCCTAAAAAAACTAATTTTAGATTTAATATTTTAGATATATTAAGTAAATCATGCATTTGACTCGATCCAATCATTGATGATTCATCAATTAATATTGTTTTATTTTCAAATAGTTTTCGTTCTTTTTCTATTCCATCTATCGTTCCTCTGCCATTAGCATAACCATTATATTTTTTTAGAAAATATTGTAATGTATCAGCTTTTCCAATTACTGATTCTAATTCTTTAGTGGCAGATCCACTAGGTGCTAAACCTATTATTTGATAATTGATATGATCTGGATTGGATTCTTTTGCTATTTTGTTAATATGATTTAAATATTCATCTGCTTTACCAATGGCAAAGGTTTTACCCACTCCTGCATAGCCTTGTATGATGCTAAATTGATCCTTACAGTTAATTATTAATTTAACAGCTTCAAGCTGTCCTTTGGTTAATTTTATATTTTTTTCTTCCTCTTGGAGCTTAAAATAATGTTCAATATCTTTAACCCCTGAAATTGAATTAAATTTATTTTTACCTTCATAACAAATAGAAATAATTGCCTTTTCTTGCTCTAGTGACTGCCTTGTGCCATAGCAAATTTGATTATTAGAATTGCTAATATCTGTTTTAATTAGAAATTTCTTATTTATTAATTTATCGATTGTTTTTTCAATATCAGAAATACTAAATATTTTTCTATTAGAAAAGGAAATGATAGAGGAATGATTTATAATTTCTTCTTTAGAAAAATATAATTTTCTTTCACTTAGATGCTCTATAACTTTAGTAATAGATGTTTTGACATTTTCTGTCTTAATATCAGTATTGCTAGAATTAGAGGAATCTTTTGGATTTTTAGATTTAAAGATAAGTGATTTAATATTATCTATAATCTCTTCTTTAGATAAATTATATTTTGAATATAATTTATCTAATCTATTCTTTATTACTTGTTTAATATTTTCCACCGATAATTCCTTATCATTTCTAGTTAAAAGATTAGCTAATTCTTTTGTCTTGGCATTTGGATTTTGATTTAATTCAAGGGCTTTTTGATTAATCTCATCTGTTCTAGTAGAAAATTCTTTACAAAGCTCTTTATCTGATCCTTTAATTTCAAAGAAATTATATTTTTTATCAGTAATTTCTACCTCATAACCTAATTTTTGAATTTGATTGGCAAGATTCATACGGAAGATCATGCCAAAATGCATCTTATTTTCTATTATCTTCTTAAATTCTAATGATCTAATATTGCCATCAGGTCTTTTTGTAGCATTAAATATTGTACAATGAATATGATCATCAAATTCTAAATTACGATTTAAATTCTCATATAGAAGTGAAGCAGAAAAATTACCTGTTTTAATCAATTTTATCTTGCCAGATTCATCTTTTATTCTAGTAAATGTATAATTTCTCTCAATATAATCTAATGTTTCTTTAGTGGCAGTAAAAAGAGCTTTTTTAATTCTTTTATCACCCCCCTCCATATTATGCTGAAGACTTACTGATTTTGGTGCTGAAAATGTTAAATCTCTACCCATATCATGCTCTAACTCTCCATCCTTGTTTTTTCTTCCTAATTCTATATATTCTCCATTTGCTGTTGTAATCTTTCCCTTACAAAGATTAGTGAAATCTTCCTTATTGAATTTTTGATCAATTAATAAATCATGAATCAATGATCCTGCAAATTGTTTATCATCAAGCAATTGTTCCCTTGCTAAAGAAAAATATTTGGTATTTAGATAATAATTTACATCTGATATGTTAGAAGTTGAGAGCATTTTGCTTGATTATTTAGATTTTATTTGTTTTATTTAGTTACAAATTGCCTTTGGCAAAGGAGCAATTGCTTGAATGATATAATTTATCAAATTCTTCTTGGGTTTTGTAATTTTTTTCTACCAAGAATTCTTCAGCTTCTTTAAATAAATTTTCTATTTCTTTAGATTTGTAGTTTTTTTGGTTTTTCATAAAAGACTGAAGAAGAAAAAAGATTTTGATGGATACGCTCATCATATCCTTTTCATATTGATTAATATTTTTCTTAGATACATCTTTATCTTCAAAAATTCTTGCTTTGATATATTCACTTACAGTCATATTTGATTGAAATGCTTTTTCTTGTACAATCTTTTTTTGTTCTGGCAATAAAGCTATACCTATGGTTTGATAATTATTTTTTTTACTCATAGTTAGAAAGGGTTAGTATTAGAATTTTCAGAAGATGATTCATCATCCGACTCCTCTTCCACATCATTTGTGGTATTTTCTGTTATATCTTCTTCAAACTCATCTTCTTTATTTACATTACTTAAATTAGTTTCACTATCCTCAGATATCTCTGTAAATGTTAGATCTTCTGTTTCAGTGGGAATTGTTACGATATCTTGATTATTACCCTGCTCTTCTATAAATAAATTATCCTCATCTTGCCAATCAATCTGGTTTTGATTTTCTATTTCAAGGATAATGCCAACATCGGATGATTTATAATGCGTGGGATTTATTGTTTGATTATTGTAAATCATATCTTTTGTGCAAAGAATACCAAATTTGTTTTTTATGTCTTTTTGCAAGTTAAAATCTTGGTAATTTTTGTTAAATTTAATATAACCTTTTGTAGCGAGTATTGATATTCTTTTAGATATAGCGTCGCTATTTCCTAAACCCATTTTATTTTCAAATTTCTCTGCAAATATTTTATTAGTATAGATGTTGTTTTCTTTTGCCTCTGATCTGATTAAATCTAAGATTATTTTTGATTTTCTGTCTCTTTCTTCATCTAATTTTTGACTATAATTTTCTTTAATAATAGGTTTTTCTTCTGATTTGTTATTTTTAATATTACTATCAAACTTTGATAATTCTTTATCTTCAAGGAACATATCTGCTATATCATTTCTATTTTTATAATTGATTTTACTTTTTGATATAGGAAAGCCATTACTAAGACTAATATAAAATTCTAAATCTTTTAAATTCATTATTTGACTTGGTATTACAAGACTTTCTAGCTCTTTATTTTGTGAAATATTTACTCCATCTCTATATTCATTTGCTCCAAATGATAAATTTTCTTTGGTTGATATATTTTCTTTTTTTCCTAGATTATTACTACACCAATTAGCAGTTGTCTCATCTGGAGTGGAAAATGTAACTCTATTTCTGCAAAGACCAGAAATTGACTGAGCATTATTATGACCATAAATTTCCTTTAATTGTGAATATAATTGACAAGTAATTAAAAAAGATCCTCCATATTTTCTGGATTCAGCAAGACCTGTTTGTAAATTTGGTAATTTTTGTAATGAAGGTAACTCATCTAGAATGAACCACAATGTTCTTTTGATTTCTGGATCAAGATTCATTAATTGTAATATAGCAATATCAAGCCATGCTGATATTAATGATTTGACATTATCATGAGAATCTATCTTGGAAGAAATAAATAAAATAGAATCATCTTTATTGTTATTATTAATCCAATCTTTTATTGAAAAATCTTGATCATGATTTTTAAGATCAGTTATTATCGCTAATGAACTAAGATAAGAAGCAATAACAGATCTAATAGATGCAATTGTCTTTTCAGAAGATTCATCAGCAATTGATACTGCATTGGTATCTTTTAGAAATTTACAGAATTTTTCTAAATCATATTTTAACAAAATATCAGTTAAATCCTTATTTGTAGGATTATCTTTTATTCTTTTTAATTTATTAATTACTTCAATGGTAATTATTTTGGCAGATTTATTCCAAAAAGGATCAGTTTTATTATCTTCTATTAAAGCATTAACAATATTAGTAACATCATTCTTATTGCTAATTTCAGTAAATATATCCCAGTAATTTGATCTAACATCAAAGGGGTTTAATATTATATCTTTTTGAGGATCATAGAATTTTCTAATGAAACTGCCTGATCTATCATAAATAACCGCTTTTTGCTTTTTCTTTCTAATTTGCTCTATAATATCGCTTGTCATTTGTGTTTTACCACTTCCAGAACCTCCTGTAATTATACTATGCTGGAAATGAGTATTATTTGGAAAAGCGAAATCTCCTATTTTATAAGGAAAGAAATTAAATTTTTTAAGGTTAAAGAAGAATAATTGTCTTTTTAGCATTTTATCAGACACAATATTCTTGCCCCTGATCATCTTGTCTCTTGCTCTTAAAGAACCTTTTAAATAAAAGATAACCAATATGGTAAAGAAGCTAATGATAAAATATTTAATTCCAGCTATTAAAGATGATTTAGTAAAGAAGATTAATTTTGGTAAAATTACTCTTTCATACCAAATAATAAAATTTTCATTACTTGTCTTTACAATATTTCCGTCATATTCAACAAAACTAACATCTCTAGCTAGGGAAAATAAAGAATCTAATAATGATTTTAAATAAAATCCCATTAGATCCAATCTAAATGGATATGAGTCAGCATTACTCTTAAAATAAATAATCATACCTAAAATCATAAAGACAAAAGACATCCACATCATTCTTTTAAATGATTGAGCAAACATCTTCATAAAATTAAAACTTATCTGTGAACCTCTGATGAATTTATATGACATTAATATTTTGTTGATTTTAACTTAATTAAAGGGGGGAAATTCCCCCTTTTTGATTGCACTATATCTATAATTAGCTTTTTCTGATTCTGTGCATAATCAACAAAAATAAGAATAAAGTAGTAAATATTGCTCCTAACTTGATAATAGAAGGAATTATCAATAATTTAAATGTTACTGCTGTAAATATGGATAGAATAATCATAGCAAACGCCAAATCCTTATATTCTGTAAATTCATTTTCTTTTTCATCTTTGAAATCCAAATATAAAAATAGAAGAAAACTGGAAAATAGAAGAAAATATACAAAATATATCGGATCATAAGCATTACTATTAGTGCTATATGGAAATATGAAAGAAGCAGTAAAAAGAAACGATATTATAGCATAAATTGCTATTCTTGATTTAGGAATATTGGAAAATATTTTGTTAAATTGTAAAAACATAATAAATTTAATTTAAAGTTAATAAAATCAAGCTTTTAGCTTGTTTTTTGCTTGATTTTGTGGTATAATTACTTGTAGAATTTAATTAATCAAATTCTAAAAAATTTAAGTTAATTAATTAGATATGAGTAATAAAAATCCTTACCAAAATTCAAAAATTAATAGAAGAAAAAACAGAAATAAAAAAAGGCTCAAAGCCCTTTCTTTCTTTTTATTATTACCAATTATCATATCCATATCTAGTTTTATCATTATTGGTCATATTTTCTCATTAATATTACCATTTTTATTATCTGTAGTTATCTGCCTAAACACTATTCCTGCAATATTTACTGCCTTTAACCTCAAAAAACCAATTTGGTTTAAATATCTCAAAATCTATGGCATCCATAGAAGAGAATTGAGCGAGGAGGAGATAAATAACATAAAAAGATTTAATCAAGGGTTAAACAAAAATAATTCTTCTCAAAACTGGCAAACTCGCAATATAATCGACAGAGAAAGAAGGTATTATAGTTAATTATCAATCTCTGGCCTTTTTATATTATCTATATTTGGATTGTCAGAAATTTCTTTAAATCCTCCCTCAACCTCAGATTCTATATTAGAATCAATATTTTTATTGATTTTATCACCTTCTTTAGCAATTAATTTTTCATTTTGATTAAATCGATCTTCTATTTTGCTATTTTGATCAAATGATTTGGTATCATTAGCAAAATCTTGCTTCATATTATTAGAGGTAGAATCTATATTTAATGGATCAAGTAATTTATCTGTTTTATATTCTATAAAATCAGAGATAAATTCCTGCTCTTCCTGACCATGAGAATTAGCAACAATATCTTTAATTTGCCTATCAAATAAACCTCTATCATCTTGAAGATAATCAATAAATTCATTATTAAGAGATTGCTGATGAGCAATATCTGATGAGGTAATTTGCTGTTTTAAATCAGCAATTCTTGTCGCATTATCAAGATACTGGCTCGAGCTCTTTTGTTGTTCTAAAGATTGATTATAATGATTAGAAACAGATTCATTAAGTGAATTTAACTCTTCATTAGAAGTGGTAAATGATCCTGATTTGGATAGGCGGTCTATTTTTAATAAAGTATCTCTAGCCTCTGCTTGTATTTCCATTCCTGCCCTACCCTCAATACTAACACCATTACCAAATAATTTAACTCCTCCTGAAGTACTTGTACTAAGAGAAGCATTAAGGGAGTTAGTTGTAGCATAAGCATCCTGCATTTCCTGACTGACATCCTTTGTCCAGCTTTCACCATTTTGAACAGCATTTTGATAATGTTGTGCTGATTCAGATAATTTTGACCAAGAGCTATTCATTGATTCTGTTGAGGAATTTCTAAGGTCTTCGCCTGAAGTTAAATATGATTCTTGTTGATTAGTTAGTGATGATGATATATTTTTGCCATATGATAAATTAAAATCAGCAAATTTATTTTCAAGGAGGGTGCCATCATAGGTTTGAGTGCCATCTTGATTGGTAAAAGTTCTTATTCCGTCTGCTCCTGTGCTAATATTGGCTATGTCAGATTTATTGGCATTAACATTACTCCAAGAATGATTACCAATTGATGTATTGCCAAGATTATAATTTCCTGATGTTACTTCTGCAGCAGTTGAATGTGCTGTTTGCATTACTGGAGACATCATCATTCCTGCCATATGAGTTAAAGAATCAAAGCCATTCATTAGCATTTTTGCTAAAAATGGTATCATTATAACAGCAAATCCTGATAATAATGATAATTGAGTATTGGCATCATTAATAGCATCAGTATTTGCAATTGAGTATCCTTCGTTTATAAAATTTTGAAATCTTAATTTTTGAGAATAGACCATTAATCCATTTAAAATAGCATATAATGGCATCCATAATTGTAATTCTAATAGCTTCTTACAATAATTGACCAATCTTTGTTCTGCTCCTATCAAAAACATCAAAGGAATTAATAATATATAGCCTGCATAGAGCAATATTTCAAAGAAAATTCTCCATAAAACGACCGTTTGTTTTGCCATTTCTCCTGCTATATTCATCATATTATTTGATTGAAGCGATGACACTGCTCTTGAATAATTTTGAACATCAGTTGCTGTCGCATCTTTGATAGCATTTCTAAGGACGGTGTGGAATAATAAATCTCTTGA
>Ga0228651_1000371_pt1 | contig 17140 bp, 23 predicted proteins | sample 63DmetaG_FD_183018 | JGI IMG/M metagenome (GOLD analysis project Ga0228651, IMG submission 183018) | Seawater microbial communities from Monterey Bay, California, United States - 63D | ecosystem: Environmental > Aquatic > Marine > Coastal | place: USA: California | collected 2016-10-24
TCGATGACACTCGCCACGCCAGTCAATGTTTCAGCCTGAATTGGCCCTGCCAGAGCGACTGTGTAAAACACGGCCATAGACCACGACCCTGCAAAGGCCCTCACTCTTGAGCCCATGCTCCGCGACGCAGCGATGTTAAGCTTATGACGTCCCATCAGTGCTCTCCCTCATCGTTTAGTAGAGCTGCCACATCCGCCTCTTGAGGCAGAGCTGGCATCATCGGCTCTTGGCCCCAGAGCCATGTTGCATAATCTGTCTCAGCCACCATCGTTTGGGTCTGGGTGATAACGTCTCCACTTGCAGAGGGTGGCGTCACAAAGCAGGCCACGGGCGCACTCAGATCGTTCAGCACCAAAGTTGAAATCACCGCATCCGGTTTGAGGTTGTAGCGAAGCTGACGCACAAACCTGCGCTTTTGCTCAACCGCACGCTCAATCAACACCAATTCGCGCGTGTGCTCAAAAGGAAGCCAGTTTTGATCCACAAGCATCATCGCGATCTGTTGCAACACAGGATAGCCAGCCTTTGATTGCTCAAAGGAGGCCATCACAATCACCTTGCTGCCCTGGACCATATCCGCCAGTTCAAGTTGGCCCTTAAAGACCCGCTCAAAGCGTGCTGTTAAGTCCGCATCCGCAAAGAAGGACAGATCAGACATATGCTTAAACACAAAGCGCGCGCCAAGACGCGTAGGCGCATGTGACTTATACTCTGCAATCAAAAGCCCAAGAGCTGCGCCCTTACCGCCACGGTTGGCAATGCTCTCGAGCTTATGGCTGCGCCGCGCCGTGATCTCTTCCTTGCGCTCAAGCTTAAAGGCCTCTGGAATGAGCAGCGCCTCACTGAGGGCAAAACCCTTGGCGCTCTTGCCATGGGCCGCGCCGCGCAGGCTTGAGGCCACCACAGCCCACCAACGCTTACCTTCCATAGCTGGCACCCATTTGGTCAGATCAGCCTCTTGCCAAAGGTAGTGCAAAAGCCCCGTCAGGCCGAGCTTCTTGGGATTGCCCACCGCTTCGGTCGCAGTGCCTGCGCCCATCTCGGGCATAGCGCCGCGCGCTGCGCGCTTGCTGAGAGCAAAATCAAGCTTCAACAGCGTAGTGTCATGCTCAGGATCTTCTTGTATGGCGCTGCCTTGAAGTTCAGACAGCCCGGAAAGATGCTCTGGGGCCTCAAAAGAGCCACACTCAGGCGCATGTTCAAACCCGGTCCCAGGCATCCGCTTCACAATCAGGCGGTCCTTGAGGCGCGCGATATACATGGCTGGCTCAAGAGGTGAGCAAGCGCAGTAAACCGGCGTGCGCGCAGCCTGGGCGCGTAGCAGCGCCTCTTGCCCACTCTCTGAGTCAGGCGTGTAGCGCACATCCGCAATGATCACGGCTTCAACCATCACGCGACCTCCCGCATGGTCGCAGGGACGCCCGTTAAAAATCTCTGTGTCAGAACCCCGCCCTTGCGAAGGCGCTCTTCAACAGGCAGCTTCGCAAGCCTGCGCAGCATTGGCCAAACAGCTTCAGGCTCAAAGCCCGCCAAGATGCACACCAGTCTGAAATCACGGCTTGGGTAATCCCCAATCCAACGCTCGGCCGTAATCCGCGCAGCCTTGTGGCGACCGCCCTGTGCACAGAGGTCAACCACCACGCTCAACAGCACATTCTGCCAGAGGGCAAGCTCCGCCTGCCCTGACGGATCCGTTCTGTGCCACGCCACGCGCGCCACCCCATTACTCTGAGCCATGCGCAGGGCAGCACTCTCTCTGGGGTGCAAATAGCTTTGTGAGGTGTGCATGTTCATGCTGCAACCCCCAACACGTGAGGGTGGCGAGGCAGTTTCGCTGCCCAAAACGCCTCGCCGTCCTCTGCGTCCCAAAGAACATCACAAAAAACACAGAGGAAGCCAGCTTCTAGTCGAGCGATCACCCCGACGCAAGAACTGCACGCGAGAGCCACAAGGCTTGCGAAGCCTGCGCGCAGGTTCAGCGCTGTTTTTGGAAAAGCCAGCTTACGCATCGGGCTCTCCCCCATTGGCCGTGAGCGCGCCTGACCACATCGGGGGTTTCAGAAGCTCTCTTGTGAACTGCTCAACCAAGACGACAAAATCTACGCGGCCTCTGTGCAGGCTCTGCTCTTTTGCGAGCAACCCCTCAATCGCCTCCAGATCAACACCCTCTTGGCTGAGAAGGACGGAGCTCACATGACAGATTTCTTGCGCCATCGCCTCATGTGCTGAGCCATTACGAAAGCCCTCTTTATAGGAAATGCGCATAGGGCGCAGGCTGCCCTCACCGTAGCTGATTTCAATAGAAACCACCGCGCCGGCCGCGTCTGAAGCATGGTCACTTGACCAAATGATCTGACGCTCTTCAGAGCGGGGCCGCGCTGGCAAGACTTTGCCAATTGCGGCTTTTAGAGCTGATATCAGGGAGTTCATGCGCTGATACCCCCTGCATAGATTGCCTGAGCTGTGCTCGCCTGCTGTCTGCGCAGGGGGAAATAGTGGCGAGGCAGTTGCCGACTAGAAACCGCCTCGCCTTCCTCTATGCTGTAATCACCACAAAAACGAACAAAGAGGAATTCGGAATGAAAATGCCTAGAAAATCCAAGGCTATACTGGCGCGCCGCATCGATCTCGATGAACGTGAGCTGATCTTTAAGCAGTGCGATCTGGAGATGCGCCGCGCGGCATATATCGATGAGAACAGCAGTCCAATTCACCCACGCAGTAAAAGCTATATGGCCGCCACGCAAGCCATCAGCACCAAGCTTCAGTATGCGCACAGATTGCCGTTCTTGTCCCACCGCTTTATCGGCCTGGACGAAGCATGGTTGACCGTCATTGGATTCAGGCTTGGACATGAAACCAAACACACGACAGGAGGCCTCAGCATGGCTTGCGCCGCTGCGGAAAATGTCCTCAAGCTGTCTCCCGACACGACCAGGCACTGGACGATTGAAGACCTGTATCGCGTGTTTTGCACGACTTCTTTGGCGGATATTTGGGCGGACAAGTACCGCAACGTGTTGTATCAAATTGACAACAATGGACTCTAGTCGAGTGCCTGATACCGACCGGAGTGGGCTTGATTGCAAGCCGCAACGGCCAGCCCATTTACGCCCTTGAGCGGGCGTAAATGGCCAGAGGTTTAGAGTCTCCAGAAACGTCATTCTTTTTCTCCCCCGCTTGCCTGCAATGCACCAGCCCACTCAGGCGGGCGGCGCAGCTCTTCAATCAAAACCCCAACAAGGCTCGCAAACTCCATCTTGCCCGTGCGAATATCGACTTCTTTTGAAAGCGAGCGCGCAAAGCTCTCAATCTCAACATCCTCATGCTGAAGCAGCACAGACAGCAGGATGCACAAATCAGACACCAAGGTTTCTAAATCAGAGCCCGAGCGATAGCCGCTGTCGTAAAAAATCTCGACCGGACGCAGCGCGTCCTCAGCATAGCCAATCATCACGTAAATCTTTGTTGTCGGCGCATCCACATTGTAAGGCGGCTGCCATGTAATCTTGCGAGTCTCTGAACGGCGGCGATCCGGCAGGCGCTGGCGCGCCCCTGCTTTGAATCTGTCAGGCATCAGGCGTCTCCTTAAACTCAGCGGCTTCAGGGTGATCGTTGAGATAGCTATTCAGAGCGGAGCGCGCTGTTTCAACGAGCTTCATACCATACTCCGAAGGCCGGGACTTATGTGCAACGCGCTCAAGAAATTCTTCAGAGCGCAGCTCAATAGTTTTCTCAAAGACAAGTTGCCCAGCGTTGCCATCGGCCCCCGCACTTCGCGCAACATAAAAATCGATCGTTTCAACCAGCTCCCCCAGACGTTTCGACTTTATCTCATGGTTGCGTAAACCAAACACAAGGTTCAGCCGATGCCCTGGGCGGGCGGTTAACCGACTATACGGGCCAAGCATTGCCTCCGGAACTGTGCGCAGGATTGAGCGCGTCACATCATGGTCTGGCAGAAACCTCTGACCATAGGGATTGAACGCAGTGGCGGTGCGCATAAACAACCACGGAAGATTTCCGAAAGTTGCTGTATTCCAGCGGTACCAATGCTCAGAGAAATAACCGGCCAAGGCTTTTTGAGCCAGTGAGGAGCTGATCTGCAAACCGATGTCTTCTTGTAAAATTCCAACAGCCAAATTGAAGTTATCAACAAGGAAACAACGACGCTCTACAGCCTCGGCCGTAAGCTCCAACTGGCTCGCTGAGAGATGCGATGCTCGAGATGGATCAAGCAAGTTGCACCCTAGAATTCTCTCCAGGTTAAAGGCAAACCCTTCAACCCGTGTCAATCGATGCCGACCATGTGGTTTCTGCTGTGGTTCGGAATTTGTGATATTGACGAGAAGCATCGCCCCATTGCACTCAGGGCATTGCCCAAAGCGCTGAGTGCCCTTTCCGTCACGGCTTTCCTGAACCCACGGCGCTTGATTATGTGTCAAACGCTCAAACATCTTCAGCTCCACACGTACGACCCTGCCAGTGCCGCCGCCCAGTCTCACAAACTCGCTCATAGTTTCTCTCCATTTCAACGTGCCATTGAAACGGTAGTCTGGGCAGATATTTGCGTTCAATCAAAAGCATAACCGAGCTCACAATACTCCAGCGCTCGATCGGGTATTCCAAACCATCCTTTACAAAGATCGCGTGGCATTCCGCACCACAGCACTCACACATCGCTTGCACCACACGCCGCAGCCCACCGTAGGACGCCACGTGCTCCATAGCGTCTTCAGCGTGTGCAACCTCTGGCTCGACAACACGCGCAATCCACTCAGGTGTGACCTCTGGTAGAAGCCCATCGCTGCAGATCTCCAAGAAGGCGCGCACGAGCTCACTCGCCAAGATCGTGCAAGCGCGCCCTTCAGTTCCTTCAAACTGAAGCTCCACCCCAAGATGCGATGGGCTGCTGAAAGGCGTATAGCCCCCTATGTCAAAGGGATCATGCATGTGGCGCGACACGGCATTTTGTTTGAACGAATATGATGAAGGCAGGCATTCTCACTCGCCTGATCCCTCCGTGGTGACGGTGTGCGCCGCATCGCAAAATCTCAAAGGAGCAAAACCCTCTCTGCATTCCGCGATGATCCCCAGATCTGGCTTAGCGTTAACAATCTCCCGCAATTTCTTGCGATACTCAGATGCTCTGTGAGCGTTTTGCTCCACAGACCTTTCCGAGCAAGAGCCGTCACCCAGTTCACTTTGTAAGGATGCATCGTTCTGTTCAGTCATTGCTTTCTCCTATGATGGGTTTGTGAAAATGGATCATGCGCTTAGAGGTCCCCAAGCTTGATGGGTTGGACCAAGGCGCAGGCGCCTATTGCCAAGACCCTTTAATATGCATATATTATCAGCATGAAACTTGAATGGGATGAGGCCAAACGGCAAACAACGCTTCAAGAGCGCGGCCTTGATTTTGTCCATCTTGAGCGCTTTGATTGGGAGACCGCCATGGTGTCCAAAGATTTGCGCACCGACTACGGCGAAACCAGAACCATTGCTTTTGGCACGATCGACAACCGCCTCATTTGTCTGGTTTACACAATGCGACCCCATGCCTTGCGCGTAATCTCGATGCGCAAAGCCAATGCCAGAGAAAGGAAAGTCTATGACAGCTTCATCACCCAAACCAATGATTGATGAGCACGGCGAAGTTCGGGAAATCACCATGGACGACCTCAAGCACTTTGCACGCTTGGGCCGCCCCCCGCTCCCCAGCGAGCTGCGCAAAAAGCGTGTCACAATGATGCTCGACCCCGATGTCATCGAGCGGCTCAAAGCCGATGGCAAAGGCTGGCAGACCCGAGCCAATGCCTTGCTGAGAGATGCTCTGGGAGTTTGAGTGTTGACAACTATAGTTCTTAAAGCCTGTTTTACTGGCTTGCTTTGAAGCAATATGACCGCCAAAATCATGCACGTGATCTTGTGAAAGGACCACGCCGCTCGTGAAAGAAGCTTGTCTAAATCGACCCAATGGCCCCCTGATATTGGCTGAGGAGTTTTCCAAACGTTTAGCGCCTGATTGGCGGGAAAAAGGGTATCGCTTTTTTTGCCCTGCCTGCGGTCAAGAAGTTCACCCATACGGTGTATACAGTCCTCGACCTGAGACGCCACGTCGTTTTGACCACTGCAACGCCCCGGAAGATCTTTCTCCGTTTGACGACTGCACTCTGGCAAATCGTCTTCACGGGCAAGGCCTTCCACCGCCTCTCGGTTGGGATTTTGAGCAATCCGGTAATCGCAAACGAGAATTTTTAGATATAGGAATGGACTTGGCTGTTCGCTCCTATCTTGTCTGCCACCATCTTTGTGGAGCAGGCAATCTCTCGACGTCCAAGTATCTCGCTCTAGTTGAACGTTCTCAGCAGCATAACATTTGGGCATATAAAGACTTACAAATGTGGATGCTCCCTTTTGTTTTTGTGTTGCTCGATCAGTTTCAGACAGAGTCAGAAAAAGCTTTCCATTTTGCTTTGCTTCGAAACGGTAAAGCCCGCCAAAAATTTTGGACAGCTCCACACCATTTCGAAGTCCAAAAAGTGTTTTCTGACTCCAACAAGCCAATGTCTCACGGTCTCGTAAGGAGTGCGATATCTGAACATTTATGGAGCTATATTTCACAAAAGACATCATGGCTCTCCACCCCCGCACGCGTAAAAATCATGCGCGGCTGCGAGCGCATCCTGAATATTTGAGCCCCTCAACATTGGTGGATATTCTGGCTCGTTGTAAAAGTCGGCATGCTCACGGATAAGCAGACAGAGGCCTTCCAATGCCCCTGCAAAGGTCTCGCTCAGAGACAGTCCAGAATAGGCGGCATTTCCATTACGCATGATGTCGCTCAGAGTGCATAATGCGCTGGACGGGCTTGAGGCTTCGATCACAAAACCAATGTAAACCAATCCACTGACATAGCGCTGGCTGGCACCACAATACCCGATGAAGACGTATTCAACTGAATCAAACAGTTCAGCATCCACAATTGCGGCAACAACACAGCTGAAGCCTTCCGTATCGCGTTCAATATCTGACAGGTCTGATGCGACATCAGGCGCGCGCGTGACCACCGTGTTCGCGCAAAAATAGCCCAAGGCATGCGTTAACCCGGAAACTGTCGCCTTGTCTAAATACCCAGAGAGATAGCTCTTCTTATGCTTGAGGTGTTCTACACCCGCTTGAGACAGCCGAGCGGCAATATCAGCCTGTGACATCCCTATATCAAGGGAAGGTAGATACAGCTCACGCGCCACTGAACTGTTCGGTTCAGAGTCATCTACAAATGCCTCAACGGCACCAACCAATGCGTGAGAAAGTGTTTCAAATGCATGTCCAGCCGTCTCAAGTGACGTGGCCTGACAAACATACTTATCAAGGATTAAGCCCTGACTACGGAGATCTTCCAAGCTGGCTAAGAACTGTTCAATTGTACCGCCGATAATATGACGACGGCTTTCAAACTGCGACCACATCGCTTCGTCGCCGCCATCCTTGTGAATAAGCTTGCCGTGTAACAAGATTGGCCCCTGTGGTGTCATCGGCCAAGTTGAGCTTCGAAGGATTACAAACACTTCAGGGCCGCCTGACGCACCATGTGCAACGGCAAGCGCACGGCGGCGCAGAAACACATTCGGCGGGCAATGAGGGTTGGCCTCAACAGCCGCTTCAAGGCGCGCTTCAAGAGCACCAAGGTCCGCAGGGGCAATATCGTGCGCAACAGCAAGGCTCATGACTTTGCCCCCACGTTCAAACTGCGCGCTGCCCTATAAAACATCAGCACCAGCAAGAGGCCCGCTGGCAAAACCAAGAGCACAGCATAGGCAAGCGGGTTGTCTGTGAACTCTGTGTTGAGCGCGCTCAACACGCGCCACTGAAGAACCACGACAATAGCAATCACCATAGGAACAGCCGCCGGAAACATTGAACGACCAAAGGCTTTGCCGCGCGCGCGCGCATAGATCCATGCACTCACCACGGCGAATGCGCCAAACAGCAAGACACCAAAGACGCTATACTCAATGCCAAACACAAGGCCGGCCGTGCCAAACAGCCAGATGTCGCCCATACCCAAGCCTGAAGGGCGCAGGCGCTGCACCATGATCGAAGGTATGATCCAGACAAGCCCCCCAAGCAGAAGGCTGAACCATGATGATCCCCAGGCCAGCGCAAGGCCTGCACCACAGAGCGCCACAACAGGCAAGACCTCAAGCTTGATCTCAAAGCGGGCAATGTCTTCACACCATAAGATGCCAAGACACACCCCAATCAGAAACAGTGCGACACAAATCAGCATTACTCCTGCCCCTCAGTCTGGGGACGTGCGGGGAAACTGACTGGAAGTGCTGTGCAGAGTTCACGCACGAGGCTGCGCTCGGCACAAGAGCCCCTGCCACGACGCGCCAAGGAGGCCGCTGCCTTATCGGCCTTGGCAAGGCCAAGCAGTTCGGATTGATAATCGGCAATCCGATTAAGCTCGACAACATCGGCATTGATCAAGCCAAGCGCCTCAAGAGCTGCGGCACGACGCCCATCCGTGTTCTGCCCGTCTTGGGCATAAGCGCCACTGCCCGCCAAAAGAACGCCAGCGCAAAGCAGTGTTGTGCAACCAGCTCTGAGGCCAGTCCAAGTCGCGCCCATAGTGCATGTTATAGCATTTAACATCCCGTGCAGCTCCCTGTTGAAAGGCTTTGGAAATCACCCCGACCAGAAGAGGTAATCTGGCGCGCTGTGATCAGATTAGAGTCAAGATGGCGCAGACCAGCCCTGCCCGCTGTCAAAGTATCCGCGCTGACAGTGGTGCTCGTGATGTCACCTGTGATCCGGGCGGTGTTTGCTTGAAGTGAGGACGCAGTCACATCCCCTGAAACATTGGCGCTGGCTGCTGACAGCCCGCCCACAACCGCGACATCCCCGATAATCTGAGCTGTGCCTGTGAGCGACAACCCCCCTGCTTGCAGAGACCCTGCAATCTCGGTGACGCCTGTCAGCGTATTGGCCTCTAAACCTTGAGAGATGTTGATCTGGCCCGCATCCAGACTGGCAATATTGCTCACATCATTGCCACCCATGTCCAAATCTGTCTCCATGCGATTGAGCTCGGGAAAGAGCACATTCTCTGTGCGGTGCAGGTATGGCAAAGTGCTCTGATCGCGGCGCACCACATCCAGAGCCACCAAATCCCCAACGGCAGGCTTTGCCGTCGCAAAGCCGCCTGTCATCCAGCTCAGGTCGTAGTTCAAAGACATGCCGCGCAAGAAGTCCGGGGCCTGGCTGTGGATCAAACCCACGCGCTCAATACCCTCACCGCCTTTTGGGATGGTCATGAACGCCGTCTCACCGGCGCGCACAGCACCCCGCGCAAGGATCACAACCTCATTGGCCGAGCGGCGCAATGCCGCCACCGAATATGTACGCCCCGTTGCGCTTTGCGCCGAAACCCCGGCATCCAAGACGCCAAAGGCTTCAAGCTGGGCTGGCGTTAGAACCAGAGCCTGCCCTGTGATCAGAACCTGCGCTTGGCCCAGAACCAGATTGCGGCCCGCTTGTGCAAGATCGCTCAAATAGCGCGCATCAAGCTCAGCTGCGCGTTGACGGGCATAGGCTGAGCTGATCTGGATCAGCTGTGTGCTCACCACAATCGCCAACATCAAAACAAGGGCTGTCTCAAGAAGAGAAAACCCGCCGCGACTTCGCTTTATGCGCAGAGCGCCACGAGCAGAATGGCGCACCACTCTGGAGTTTGAACACTCTATCAAAGGCTTCAGCATCCCACACAGCTCCCTGTTGTAACCTGCGCAAAGCTTGCAGCCCCTGCGATGAGCTGATCTGTACGCACGGCCGGGCTGACGCTTGCGCTCTGAGCCAAATTGGCCTCTGTTGCGTTCAGACGCTGGGCAAGCAAATCCGTGAGGGTGGCCGATGTCGTGGTCAGGCTGTTCACCGTGCCCCCGGCGGCAAGGGTCAATTTGCCCGATGTCGTAAGGCTTGAGCTCGCCCCAAGCGTCTCAGCTGTCAGTGCACCAGACATCGTAAGAGCCCCAATCGCCCCGGTTCCAACCACCACGGCATCCGCGCGCGCCGTTATTGCCCCCGCAGGGTCCATAGTGTTGAAGCGCAAATAGGCTTCTGTTGCACAGAGATGGGGCACCCCAAGACAGCCCGCGCGCGCACCCCTTGCTTGTTGTGTGGCCACGTGATCTGCGTTTGTAAGCCTATGTGTGGGCAAGCCAAGGGCATCACTGCCAAAGGACGCGCTCGTTTGAAGCTGGTTCAGGTGCTCATGGCCGACCCGCGCGCTGCGCAGCACATAGTCTTGCTCAAGCTCGGCTAGGGCGGGACTGGCCACAACCAATTGGCGCGCCGTAAGGCTTGCGCCAAGCACAAGCTCACCCGCCGCGCTCGCTGAGTTCAACCCAAGACGACCCTGATCAGCTGCCCTTTGAACCAGCGCCGCCTCTACATCCCGAATAAGGCGATCCTCAACACCCGGCTGCAAAGACAAAATCAAAAAACCTGTCACCCCTTCACGAGAGTCCGCGGCCGTCACACCAAGCGCCACATCAAAGCCCGCCATAGAGATCAAATAGGGCGTGACACTCGCGCCACGACCCGCAATGGGCGCGCGCCAACCGCTTGCCAAGAACGTGCTGCTATGCCCAGCCGGGAGAAGAGCCGCCTCACTGCCCAACCCCGCCAGAATGGCCCTGAGATTGGTAGCGTTTTGTGCCACGTATAAGTCGTAATCCGCAGCCATGTCTCCCAAGGCTGTGGCCAGCGCCGCCGCGCGGGCGCGCCGGTCTTGCTCGGCCACAAACGTGAGCGTTTGCGCCAGAACCAAAATACCGAGAAGAAGTATAAGCCCGCTTCCAAGGAGCAAGGATCCGCGACGCGCTGTGCGTGGTTGAAGAATATGCAGAGCCGCGCGCGCAGACGCTTCCTCACTTCTATGACCCAAGCGAAAGACTGCGCGGAGCAGCCCCGTCCCAGAACGGCGCAGGCCCTCAGGCAGACGTCTCTGCCCGAGCGCTCTGCCCGCGATCAGCCCGTGAGAGGATATGATCCGCGCGAAGCTCATTAGAAGGTCAGCGCTACGGTGTTGGTTGCATTGTCACAAGCCGCTGCCACCGCCGCTTCGCTCAGAGGGATCGCCAAAGCCGTTGAGCCAACCGATGCGCTGTCCAAACCCGCCCCGCTGTCGCGGAAGGCCATGACAGCCGCTTCACAAGCATTCTGAGGAAGATCCGCAACGGTGATGGTAAAGTCACGCGCGCCGTTGCCAGCAATCGTGATGGCCGTGTCAAACGGTGAGGTAAAGACATAGTTGCCTTGGCTCACGCGTTGTAGCTCCCGATCCGAAAACCCTTCCCCGCTCAAAAACACCAGGAGAGATTGGTTAGCGTAAATGCCTGAATACCCGTGAGCGGTTTCGATAACGGCTTTGGCGCGGGTCAATTGCGTTTGCAGACTTGCTGCGCGCCATGAGTTCATCAGGCTGTTGAAGGTCAACAAAAGACCCGCCACGACGACCACAAAAAGCAACAACACAAGTCCAGAATCCAGCATACCTGCACCACGGCGCCCACGGCGGGCAAAGCGCGTCTTGGCAGGCATAGTTTGAGGTGTTTTTGGTGTAAGTTTTGAAGTTCGCGAGATCATAGGAGGTCTCCTTATAACATTGAGAAAATTGACATAATGGCCGTGGCGACCGCGCCCATCTGGGCTGCTATCGCAAAGAGAAGGAGGGTGTTCAGAACCCGCACCTGCGCTTTGACGCGCTCTTCTAAAAGCTCAAGCCAGCGATCGAGATAGGAGGCGAACTTGTCCACCCACCCATCCGTGCCATCCAGAGCCTGCGTGACCGTGATCAAATCGCGCGCCGGGAACTGATGCCCCGTCGCCGCCATGGCTTCACCCCAACGACCTGAGGTGAGATGGCTTGAGATCGCTGCGATGCGACTGCGTGTGTAGGGCGAGGCCGAACGCCCAAGATCATCCAAGAGTGAAGCGCTCAAAGTCTGGCCCATTCGGCCAAGCTCGATCACCGTGTAAATAAAGCCAGCCCCCTGGGCCAATTTGTAAAGCGAATATGGCGGTATCAGGTCCATCCAGTTGCGCCCCTTCCAGCTCCATCTTGGCACGCTGATCCAGATCACAATTCCGATGGCGGCAAGTGGGATCAACACCCAAGCAACATGGCTCGCAAACCATTGAGACGCCGTGCTCAAGAGGGAGACAAACCAACTCATCTGAATGTCGCGCCCAAGGCTCTCAAGGGCTGGAAACAACTGCACACCCATCACAAAGAAGGTCACCGCCATGAGCGACGTCAGAAGCATCGGTAAGGCCAGAGCCGAGACAATCGCGCTGCGAATTTTATGTTGCTGGGCGGCCAGTCGAGAGGCTGCGCGAAACATCCGCTCAGAATCTGCCTTGCCAAGCGCGTTGAACACCAAAGCCTCTGGCCCTTTGACATAGCGCGCCACCCGCGCGCCAACATCGCGGCGCACAATACCCGCTTCAATATCGCTCAAAATGAGTGCAACCGTCCGCTGCCCCTGCCCACGCGCTGTCTTCGCAGCCGTTTGCAGAGCCGTGCTGAGGGCAATATCCGCAGCAAGCAAATCCGCAACCAAGCGCCAGACCTGCTCGCGCACCTGCGCTGAGAAGGCCCGCCTGCGCCACAGGAGAGCACAAAAGCGCATAGCCGTCTTTGCATGGTGTAGTGTCTCGCTCAGCACTTCCATCACTCAACACTCCCCGTGCGCAGCGACAGACGCTGGCTTGGGTTGAGACGCTTGCTGAGATCACCCTTCTTGGACAAAGCATCAAAGGGATCGAGCTGCCCTTGCAGCACAAGCTCTGTCATCTTGGCTTCAATCTCGATGCCACCCATGCCGCCCTCGTTCTTTGGGCGCAGCCAATGCGCATTTGCGCCATTGGCGTCATTGGCGCGCACGTAAGCATTGAACGCATCATCCGGTTCAATCACTTCCCCCACAGCCACAAGACGCTGATAGCCTGCCCAGGCTTTGACGCCGGTCTCGGACATATCCTTATGGCAGTGCTCACAACCCTCGCAGTTGCGCAGGTAGATGTCGGCAAACGCGCCTTCCAAGGGCTTGAGTGCGCGCGCCTGTGCCTCGCTGAAGCTTTGCTCTGAAAGCGCAAGCTTACAGTGATCACATAAGATCGGCACAAGGGTCTGCTTCATAAAGATGCGAATAATGCCCGTTTGGCTGATCTCTTCAGGCGGCACCCCAAGCGCAATCATGCGAAACGCAATCTGAATCGCCTTGCCCACGTGCAGCGTGGAGTAAACCGCATGGCCCGATTGAACGAACTGCAAGAGCTCACGCCCCCCTGCCCCGTCACGGATCTCAGAGAGCATGCCAAGGTCAGGGTTGATGCGCACAAAATTGCGAAGCGCTTTGCGGTAGTTGGCGCTGCGCTCAGTCTCCCCACCTGCGCTTTTGAGCGGAATTTGCATAACCCCATCGCGGCGGATGCGATATTCCACAGGATCTTCCAGTGTCACCAGAGACAGGCTTCCGTTGTAATCGTCATAAACACGTTCAAGGGCGCGCACCAAGGTTGTTGATTTGCCATCCCCGGTCTCTCCCCCAATGATCACAGCGCCTTTGAGGTTTTGGCGCGCGCGCTCAAGCGCGCCTAGGATTTCTGCATCAAACCCAAGGTCTTCAAGCGAGCCGGTCTCGGAGGTGTCTTTGTAAAACAAGCGCGCCGTGATGCTTGCGCCCATGCTAACATCACTCTCGTGATAGCTGGACTGGATCCGCAGCTTGACCACATTGGCAGGCAGAGGCACTTTCTCCGAGGCCGAGATAGAAAACGACTGAAACTCATAGTCGGAAAAAGTCGTCTCACCCGCACCGCCGTCTTGAGCATCAAAAGCCGCTAGTATTGCGTGCATCCCTTCTTCAGCTGTCCAATTGTAGCCATAGCTGATCTCACGGCCCGCCACACGCAAGCGCACGGCCGTGTAAGTGTCGTGCTTGATCACGCGCAAATCACTCGCCTGAACATCGCCAGCATGTTCAATCAAGCGCAGAAAGCGGCGGTGGCCGGCTGTAAGCTCTTCTTCACTGACACGGTTTGTGTCTTGGCTATTGCTACGGCTCGTAATGGAGTAAAACTCGCTGATGGCAGGCAGGTCGCGCTCTTCATAGCGTGGGGCCTCGCTCGGGATGACGCCCATCTTTTGATACTTGCGCAAAGCCCCCAGAAAATCGCTGTTGTGGCGATAGCCGCGCGCCACATAGCAAATACCGTTCTTATGCAGCGCGGCCTTGCCCGCAAAATCGGGATAGGCGCGCATGTCAAAAATGCCGTTGCTCAGCACCGCCGCCAGCTTCGGGCGACCCAAGAGGTCTGAGAACTTCGGCAGCATCACTCATCGCCCTCATTGTTGAGGGTCTCAGGCTCAGCGGCCGTTTGCGTGGTCAGGGCGGTGTTTGGCTGGATTGTGTAGTTAAAATTGACATCAATCGCTGAGCCTGTCTGCGTTGGGGCCACGGGCAAGGGAATGGTTAGGCCTTGTGGATCAACGGCCAGAACAACCTCTGGGCTGACGGAGCTGATACGCCAGTTGCCGGGAAGGCTATCGCCCGCCTTGACCACATATTCCTCACCAAGGCCCGAGCGCAGGGTTGCCCAGTGAAACGCACCATCACCACCCCGCTGATGCCCTGAGAGCTCTACCATATACTCCCGCGCGCAGACATCCGTGCCCGCGACGACCTCAAGCAGATCCATCGTTGGCGTGACGGCCTGAGGGGTGGCTGGCGTTTGGGCAAACTCGGTCGCGAGCTCGGTGGAATCTTCGGCTGCCTCTGTGCCCGCCACAGTCGTGGCGGGTGGTGGTGTGCCTGTGTCTGGTGAAGTTGTATTGGCGCGCTGCCGCTGCGCGGCATCAAGGGCGTCTTCATCTTGGGAAGCTGTGAGCAATGCGCGCAGCTCACGCTCTTGATTGAGAATGAGGTTCACGCGCTCTTGGCGCTTGGCGCAAGCCGCGATGGCTTCATCTTCAAGCGCCATGATGCCAAGGCGATCCGCTGCAGTGAAGGCTCCGAGATAGGCTTCTTTGAACACACCAAAAGGACAGGAGAGAATATCAAAGCTCGGGGCGGTGCTTGCCGTTGCATCTTTTGGAGCAACAGCCGCCGTCGCGGTTGTGCGCGTAGTCCCAAACCCTTCGGCAAGGAGCGCGTTTGCGGGCAGCATAAGAGCCGCCACGGCTGTGGCGCAAAATAGCTTACTCATTGGGGCTGCTTTCTGTTGTGGCTGTGATTGCGGCGGCGAGAACCGCAGGCTCAAGGGCAAAGGCTTCGCCCTCAGAAGGGGTGATCACAATGCGCGCATTCTCTAGCGCCCAGCGTCCATAGACCGTTGCGGCGGCGCTATAGAGTGTTCCGTCCGCATCAAAGCGCAGGCCCACAGGGAGAGAGGAAGGGAGAGAGGCAGGCAAGGACACAGTCAACGCGTCTGTTTTGCCAAGCTCACCTCTTGTGATGATTTGCAACTGCTCGGCCAGCGCAAATTTATCCCCTGTGAAATGCACTGCCAGATCACGATCAAGCTCAACACTTTGGCCATGCCCATCCTGCCAGAGCAGGTGCAACATATCCCGATCAACCATTGCCGTTGCGCGCGCAGCCAGCGCCCCTTCGTCTGTGAGACGCCAAATCTCGTTCAGCCCGTCCACAACGACGAACTGGCCTTCGAGATAGTCGACACGAAAGAGCTCACCGTGGCGCTCACTTGCACCTGCAAGCAATTGCGCCACGGTCTCCGCCTGCCCCGCCTGAGGGAGAGACCAGGCAAGGCAAAGAGAAAGAGCTGATGACGTCAGAAGCGCGCGCATCGATCAGCGATCCTGTCCAGGCATGGGCTGGAAGTCGAGATCAAGCCGCACGATTGGAGGCTCTTTGGCCTCATACTCAGGCTTCATAACCCGCGTGCCCGGATCCTGCTTGATAAGATCAAGATAATACTTTGCCGTTTGCTTCTTGTTCACCCGCGCGCCAAGGCTTTTGGCCGAAGGAAAATCAGGGCAGAGCTCCCAGGTCACAGCGGGAAGCTCGGTCTGCAGGTGGCCCGTACGCATCTCCCAGAGGCGAAGCTTCTGGTACCAGTATGTTGTAATGCCACCTGTAGACGCGTCATAGCTGATGTGTGCTTGACCAATTTTTCCGTCTTTGCCTTGCACTTCAACTATAGGAAATTGAGTTCTCAAATACTTACTTGTGTGGTTTACACCATCATATTTATATTCACCCTGCTCATATGGATATCCCATACTTGGAGTACCGCCGCATGTGATTCTCTTCCCATCTTTCGTATGCCAGAAAATCTCCACTTCACCGCCTGTGGTATCTTCACGCCCAATTCCATCGTAATCCATGTGCACCACATACGCTGTGCCCCCAAGCAGCGGCTGCACGTGCTCGGCTTTGACGTTCTGGAAAAATTCGCCGTATTTGTGGATGTCGCGCGTCCCAGCTGTGGCGGCACTTGCGCCTAGGGCTATGACGGTGGCGAGCTTGGCGATTGATTTTACTTTAGACATGGATCTGTCCTTTCGTGTTCTGAGTGGCTGTGCGCAGGGCCGCTGCAATCACAGGCACCTCTTTGATTTCTTCTACGGAACGGCCCTTGGCCATCCATCCCAGAGCATAGCAGAGCGGCTCCAATGTGGCGCGGTAGAAGCGCCCGAGCGGGCGACGCTGAGAGCCGCGCATCTCAGCTCGAATATCGGCTGTGCGTTCACGTACGATATGTTCAATGCTTTTACGCACAATCCGAGCGCTCTTGCTGTCTGAGCCGTAAGCTTTGCGGATCAAGGGCAGCGCCAAGAGGTGATACCCCGTTTGGTGATAGACGCTCATGTTCTTGGCCGCATGGGCCAGCCAGATGGCTTGGCGGTAGCTGCCAAAGCCATAGGCCGCGTTCATGGCTGTGCAGATGATTTTATTGCCTGGGCCTTCTCCTCCGGTGGGTCCGTTACCAGTCGGCCCATTGCAGGCGCCGCAGCCGCCATCAACAGGCGTGCCGCCAATACCTCGGCTATCACCGGAGCGGTAATCTCCAATGCCATCGTTGTTTACATCAACCGAGCCCGCGC
>Ga0228651_1000408_pt1 | contig 16253 bp, 2 predicted proteins | sample 63DmetaG_FD_183018 | JGI IMG/M metagenome (GOLD analysis project Ga0228651, IMG submission 183018) | Seawater microbial communities from Monterey Bay, California, United States - 63D | ecosystem: Environmental > Aquatic > Marine > Coastal | place: USA: California | collected 2016-10-24
TTTGCAGTGAAGGTCACTGTACCTGAAGTATCGTTTGAAGATGTTCCGTTAGAGAACTCAACGTAAATACTATCAGCACCAGTTGTACCTGCAGTACTCCAGTTCGCCATCCAATCCGTAGCACCGATCGTAGCATTCGCTGTATCTACAGAGATTGCCGCGACTGCATCAGGATGAATGCTTACAGTGAATGTAGAATCTTCACGCTCACATCCTCCAACCGTTACTTGCCAGTCGTAGAAGTATTCGTACCAACTACCACCACCATTACGATCACCTGTAATAACTACTGAGCTATCACCTGACCAATATGGATAAGTAGCACTTAAGTTGTCGTAAAGACCACCTGTAGTCGTACCATTCAACCACATCTTATAACTACCGGACGGTAAAGATGCACCCAAATAAACTTGCTCAGCAGCATAGCCAGTGGCAGTAGTTGCAACCGTAATGCTGTACAATTGAGTACCTGCAGCATCTTCAATAACTATAGTTGAGTTCCCTGCTCCTGAAGGGAACAACGTCACGCTATCCACAGAAATACTACTGTACGTAGTGAAGCTTAATCCATAAGCTCCGGTATAACTGTATCCTGAACCAGGCGACAATTGTCCAACACTTTCTGTGTAGTTAATAGAGCTCACAGTGATTGTGGTGTCCATCATTACACTTGATAGCATGATTGTAGAATCTGCATCAACCACGGCAATAGTATCATTGCCTGAAGCCCACATTACTTTTCCTTGCGTAGGATTAGTAACCGAAAGGTTTACGTCATCACCTGCACAAATAAACTCAGGATAAACTGGAGTTACTTGTTGCGCATCAGTAATATCTATGTTAGATGTCAAAGTATCGTTTCCTGGACGACCATCACCCGTTAGTTGCGTGTAAGCAACTACAGTGTAAGTACCTCCAACAAAATTGCTGATGTATCCTAGTTCAACAGTGTCTTTTCCACCGAATGGAACAGATAAACCTGCAGGAGACGCAGTCATTGTAGTACCGAAGATCTCAACGCTTACAGTCAATGAGGTTAGCGTATTTTGGCCGTTGTTTGCGATTTGTACGCTCACCATTAAGCTATCGTCACCACATACTCCATTCCCTGGGTTCAGTAATGCAGTTAATGCAGCATCATCTCCAATAACATCGTACTCATCAGCACCGATATCAACTGTAGTTGAACCTGACATCGGACGAGCATCGCCATCGATATCCACAGTCACACCTACGGTGTTGTCACCAGCATCATTCGCTAATGGACCGTAAACATGAAGGTCAGTGGCCGTAGCAAAGATTGGATCACCTTCAACTGAATTCATATGCATCGTTGAGTCCATGCTTTGCAACTCACCGATAGAATCGATTGTAGTCACAGCATATGGGCTACTTACATAACTATAGCCTAGGTAAGTACCTGTGCTGTAGTATAAGTTGTAATCAGCAAAAGCGCTAGTGTTGTAGTTGTATAGCGCATACGTACCACCAGTAAAGATGTTGTTTCTAATGTTTACACTACTACTGTTGTAATAGTCACGTAAACCGTATGATCCGCGTGCAGTATTATGGAATACGTTAACGCTATCACCATAATACACAATTAAACCGTAGTTACCTGCGTCTAACATGTTATTAGAAATTTCAGAAGTAAACGAAGCAGCAGCTGTAGTGGACGTGTAGTACGCCCAAATACCATAATTGACATCCGTCACATGATTTTTGCTCACCTTCAATCCATCAACTTGATACGGATAGATACCGTATGCAAAGTTCGAGCGGAAATCAGAAAGCTCATTATCGCTAATCTCTACATTATTCGCGTAGTATACGTAGATACCGTAGTAATATTGCTTAGTTAATGTATTTCCAGAGATGACTACATTTTCATTTCTTGCTGCTGAAGAGCCGTAGAAACGTATACCGTAGTAACCACCTGTTATATCATTATCAGTAATGGTAATGTTCTTCTCTCCTATAGTGGTTGAGAATACCGATGTCGAGCTATTTGACGCTACAATACCATTCACTGTACTTGACGTTGATGTCGTACTTCCCATAATGGTGTTACCAGAGATGGTAATATCGCTTGCGCCATTCAGACGGAAACCATTATTGTTCGGAGTGTAGATGAACAAGTCTTCAAAGTGCATGTACTTAGCTCCTTCAAGAACAAACGCAGCGTCAGTACCTACAGTTATTGTATCACTTACAGAAGTACTTCCCTTGAAGGTAATGGTATTCGAAGAAGAAGATCCGTTGATCTCTCCTACATAAGACGATGTAGAGAATGAACCGCTCTGTAATTCGAAGGTTACTGCGCCGCCGATACCACAAACGTTCAATACACTCATCACACTATCTAGTGTAGCAAAGTCACCTGTAGGACCTACAGAATACGTACCTGCTGCTAAAGGACCCGTACATTCAGTAGTGAATGTAAATGGACCTTCCCATGCAGTATTACAACAGTTCTGCACATAGAAGTCGTACGTTGTGTTTGGAGACAAACCAGTTAAACTGTAAGGCGCCGTAACGTTCGTATCTACTGTACCTGACAATGCACCAACACCTGTACCCTGAATAAATCCTGTAGTACCGTATTCAACGTTGAAACAGTTTGCGCCTGTATAATCCCAAGTCAAATCAGCAGACGAACTGGTAATGTTGCTCGCCATTTGATTGTAGTTGATACATGCTGGGATTGCTTCAATCTCAACACTGTCTATGTATGCATAATCAAACGACGATGCCTTACCATAGAATCTAAACCCTACTCTCTTATCTCCAGCTTGAACCGCGCTTGAATCCAAGTAGACTTGGAATTGTTGGTACGATGTGTTACCGTTTAAAGAGATGTTTTGTACTGTACGAGCAGTCTCATAGTTACCCATTGCGTCTGTCATTACAACATCAAAACCACCTGGGTATGAGGTTGAACTTGTGCGTGCCCAGAACTTTACCATTAATCCACCTTGATCAATATCTTCAATCATCGGCGCACTAACAACGTTAGTATCAGTACCACCAGAGTACATGATAGAACGTAAAGAGTAACTACCTGAATAAGCATAGAACGAATAGCCATATGCGTAGGTGTAAGACGATCCACCATCGGTATCGTATACCCAACAGCTTGGTAGGTTTGCGTTCGAGGATGTACCTGAGTAAGCAGGCGCTGTCTCAAAACCATTCGCCCAAGGAGCAGTAGTCGGAGAACACGGAACAGTAATCGATAGTGGACCTACCCATGGAGAAACAGAGCCGTTCGTTGCCATACAGTTCGACTGGATGTAGAAATCGTAAGTCGTTGCATCGTCAAGCGTATTGATAGACCACGAAGTACCTGTTACTGTGTCCGTTGGAGCACCTGTTCCTTGAGTAAAGCCTAACGGCCCCCACTCAATAATGTAGTTGGTCGCTAAGGTAGTATCTACCCACGTTAAGGTCAATGAGGAATCCGAAGTCGCCATACCAGCAAAATCTGCAGCTGTAGGACAGTTTGGAATATCACGGATTTCGATTTTATCGAAGTATGCACCGTTGTAACCATACGTATACCCAGTATTAGAACCTCCAAATGCGATTAGTACAACGTGAGCAGCATCAGATGCTACGTTATCTAAATCCAACGAGTAATCTGAATACGTCGTGCTGGTTACTTGAACCGTATCTACAATAGATAAGGAAGCAATGCTCTTATTCGAATCGATAGTAGCTACAGCAATATTACTTAAGTAAGCAGCTGATGTACTTACAGAACGTGCATTGAACAAGATTTGCTGTGTTCCATTCTCTAAACCTGCGATACGTGGAAGAATCATCATGTTCGTATCACCCAAAGCAGTCTGTGTGCTAAATTGACTATAATAAGTTCTTAAGTAAGCGTAGGCAGAATCTGTAGCCGTATTCCCGTAGAAATAGTATTTATCTACATAACAGTAGTTAAATGTATAAGCAGATAGGTTCTGGTGTTCCCAACAATCCGGTAAATCTGGGTTCGCAGTACTACCTGAACCGTCAGAATAACCGAAGTCCTCTGAGTAAGGAGATGCAAAGGCACCACACTCTGTTTTGAATGTAAATGGACCTACCCAGTTTGATGTTCCGTCACCTGTTGACGTACAATTCGACATTACATAAGCATCATAATACGTGTTTTGAGTAAGACCCGTAGCCGTATAAGATGTAGTAGTGGATGTGTAAGAAGTACCCGTTCCTTGCGTGAAGCCCATTGGACCTACCTCTATGTTGAAGGCTGAAGAACTGGATGACCAAGAGATTGTACCTGTAGTTTGAGTTGCCCCTGTCAATGAAAGACCGATTGGCTCAGGACATGGTGGGATATCTGTAATACTTACATCATCGATACAGATGTAATCAAACACACTATTGTGTCTTAAGAAAAATGCAACACGAGCATCACCTGTAGTAGCACCGTCTAAATAAACCGTGTACTCAGAATATGACGTAGAAGGCGCATACACTGTATCTATAATACGTAATGAACTAGGAGTTCCCGCAGCATCAGTAAGGCCAATCATAACCTCACCTGGACGACCAACAGATGTAGTTCTAGCGTAGAACTTCAGTTGCTTCGTGGCAGAATCTAGTCCTTGGATCTCCGGCATAACAACCATAGTTGTATCGGCATACTGTGTAGCTGTGCTTGTACTTGAAGATCTGTACGCATACAAGAAGTTTGAACCAGAATTCGCGTAGAACGAATAGTTACGGTTATAGATGTATGGATACCAGAAAGTACCAGGAGCACTAGTGTAGAAATCCCAACATTGCGGTAAAGACGGGTTGAAAGCCGAACCTGTCGTAGAATTATCAAAATTCTCGCTCCATGGTGTTGCAAGAGCAGCACATTGTGTGAATTGACCCAAGCTTGCTGTTGCTGCTGAAGAATCAGTAGTTGAACATAGCGTGGTTACAAGGAAGTCATACGACGTTGCAGGATCTAATCCTGTGATGTACGCAGTATCTGAATAGACCCACATCGTATCACCTGTTCCTGGTGTGAAGCCAGCTGTATCGTATTCTACCAAATGGTAGGCATAAGCAGATGCACCTGCATCCCATGATACTGCTGCATCATAAGCACCTGTCGTAACTGATAAGTTTGTTGGCGCAATACAACTCGCAAGCGAATTACACTGAGCAGAGTACTGCGTTGCACCTGCAGTCATCAAACCACCATTAGGCGAAGAATAAAGCGTAGTACCGTAAGCATCCTTTACAATGTAGGTACACTCGCTAGCGTAAGAACCACCCGCTTGCCATATAAAATGAGCTGTGTCCTGGTAAGCAATGGTTAGCGTGTATGAAATGAAACTACCAGTAGACATACCATAAGTGGTTGTTCCGCTCGAAGTAACGACATCCATGTCATTACCGTTCCATCCATCACCGTAAGAATCGTACAATTCTAGAGTAACCGTACCACATACTTGAGGAACTGGTGCAGTAGCACAATACGCAGTGTATTGCGTCGAACCGGCAGTCATCACATTACCAAGCGGTGAAGAATACAAAACTGTACCAGAGGCATCAGTAATTTTGTACGAACACTCACTGGTATACGAACCACCAGCTTGCCATGCAAACTGAGCTGTATCCAAATAATTTACCGATAACGGTATTGAAATAAAGCTACCCGATGATAGGGTATACGTAGAATCACCTCCTGTGAATTTTACGTCAATCTCGTTGCCGTTCCAACCGTCACCATAAGAATCGTACAATTCTAAGTTAACAGTACCACAAACCTGCGTTTGTGCTAAAAGCGTACTTCCTGAAAAGAAGAGTGCAACGAGCAGCAACGAACGAGTTAGTAATTGTTTTTTCATAAGCTTTTTAAGCATTTAAGTTAAGCGAGCTCCTTTAATCGAAAAGGAAATTGAAATAGACTTTGTTTACTAAATGCGATAATAATGAAAATCAGAGCGATACGCAAAAAAAACGTGTATATATTCGCTCTTTCTCTCTTTTTATCAACACAAAAGGTGCTCGTTCATCATGCACAAAAAAAGCCCCGACCAATGGCCGGGGCTTGAAGTATGATTTTAGAGTGTATTACTCTACTGTGATACGTTCTGTAAGAACTCCTTCGTCAGTTGTAAACTTGATGAAGTACACGCCAGCCGACTCATCGCTGAGATCGAATTGGTTGTTGTATAGTCCGTTAACAGTAACTACCTCATTAGAGATTACCTGTCCTACCATATTCACGATGCTGATTTCAACATTCGTAGCAGATGCAGTTGCAAATTCTACGTTGAACAGACCGCGCGTTGGATTCGGGTAAATACTCAATGTTCCGTTCAGGAAGTCTTCATCTACACTGATCTGGTTCACATCGAATGTGAAGGTCGCAGTATCAGAAGAACACGGTCCGAACGCAATTACAGTAACTGTTTCACCAGCGTTGTTTGCAGTGAAGGTCACTGTACCTGAAGTATCGTTTGAAGATGTTCCGTTAGAGAACTCAACGTAAATACTATCAGCACCAGTTGTACCTGCAGTACTCCAGTTCGCCATCCAATCCGTAGCACTGATCGTAGCGTTAGCATCATCTACAGATATTGCAGCAACTGGATCTGGATGAACCATAATAGTAACTGTAGAATCTGGACGCTCACATCCACCAACAGTAACTACCCAATTGTAGAAGAAGTAGTGGTAGTTGGTCAATGATCCTTGAGTAATACTCACCTCGTTACCGGAAGTGGAGAATGGATAACCCGTTACACCAAACTCACGATAAAGCCCACCACAAGTCGAGGCACTTGCCGTCATTGTATAAGATCCAGGTTGCATACTAGCACCCAAGTAAACCTGCTCCGCAGTATTACCGGTAGCTGTAGTGCTTACAGATGAACTCCAAACAATTGCACCAGTCGCATCTTTTATATCTATGGTAGTGCTACCAGCAGCATTAGGGTAAAGAGTTACACTATCAATGATAGACGATTGATTAACCGTGAACTGAAGACCTGGTCCCATAAAGTTATAGTTACCACCACCAGAACCAATACCACGAACATTGCCTGTTGTATCCATTGAGGCAACAGCAGAAAGCGTGAGTGTTGTATCCTGAGTTAAGGTTAATGTCATCGTTGAATCGGCATCTACAACTCCTAATGTATCGCCATTCGAGCTCCACATTAATGTTCCATCCAATGGATGCGTAATTTCAAGATCTATAACATCCCCTGCACAGGCAAATTCAGGTAAATTCATGGATACCTGTTGAGCATCTAAAAGCTCAACTGTTGCTGAAAGTAAATCATTATTAGCTCTTGTATCACCAGTTAAATCGACTTCAGCATCTAAAGAGTAAAAACCTCCTACTCGCTGACTGACATAACCTACTACAATAGCTTCACTTTCTCCTAAAGCAAGTGTGTCTACTGCATACGTGCCGGTAATACTCTGACCTGCAAAATTAACAGTAGCGTCAACTGATGTCATTAAGCTAACACCAAGATTAGTAACCTCGATTATAACCTCTACACTATCACCACCACATGCAGCACCAGAAGGACTTACAATTGCAGTGATTGCCGCGTCATTATATACTACATCAAATTCATCAGCACCGATATCCACGGTTGATGCAATTAAAGATGGACGAACATCGCCGTCAATATCATGGGTTACACCTACTGAATTATCACCAGCATCATTCGCTAAAAGACCAACAACGTGTAGGTCATTTTGAGAAAGGAATACTGGATCACCTTCAACCGCATTCATATTGTTCAACGTGTCAAGCGTTTGCCATTCACCCAAAGAATCAATTAATGTAGTTGTGTAGGCTAAGTATGTTCCATTTGAATTATAAACATTGTAGTCGAATTCATTATTAGAACCAAACCTAGCGTATACCGCATATGTATTACCGATGAAAATATTATTTCTAGCATCAGTGTTACTACTGTAGTAATTATAGAACCCATAATTACCCCGAACAGTATTGTGATGTATTGCTACGCTATCACTGAAGTAACTATAGATACCGTAGACATTAGCATCTAGCATATTATTAACTAGCTCGTTGTCTGTACCATTGACTTGATAGACATACATACCGTAGTTAACACCACTGATATGGTTTTCATGCGCCTCTACGTTGTTCGAGTAGTAGAATCGAGCGCCATAGGCACTAGATGACCTGAAACCACTAACGGTATTATTGTTAAAGGTAACTCCATCAGTATAGCTTAAGTTAACGCCATAGTAATATTGTAAGCTGAATGTGTTATCCGATACATGAACGTTAGATGAACGATTCATTGAAGATCCATACAAGGAAATTCCATAATACCCTCCGATTAATTCGTTATTCACAATAGTCAGGTTACTCTCGGAAGATCCGTTGTAATAATATTGACCACTACGAGAAGCAATCGGCATACCAGCCAATGTCGAAGTAGATGTCGTGGTAACCTGAATTGTAGAATTCGATATCGTTACGTTATCAGTTTCGTTAAGTACAACTCCGTCACTACTCATATTATATATGAATAAGTCATCCAGAATAACATTTGACGCACCAGATAAAGATATCTGAACAAGAGTATCGGAAGCACCTGAAGCTCCGGTGAAAGTAATTGTATTTGCAGTACTTGAACCGTTTACAGACCCTAAGGAATTACCTGCAACAAAAGTTCCAGTTTGTAATTCAAAAGTCACTGCACCAGCAATACCACAAACATTCAACGTACTAAACACACTGTCTAACGAAGCGAAGTTACCTGTAGAACCAACGGTGTATGTTCCAGCTGCTAAAGGACCTGTACATTCAGTGGAGAATGTAAATGGCCCTTCCCATGTACCAGGACTACAACAATTTTCTACGTAGAAATCGTACGAAGTGTTAGGGTTCAAACCGGACATCACGTAATTACTTGTAATGTTCGAATCAATCGTACCCGATTGAGAACCAACACCCGTGCCTTGAATGAAGCCGGCTAAACCGTACTCAATAGTGAAACAATCATTTCCAAAGTAGTCCCAAGATAAATCAGCAGAGGTATCTGTTATACTTCCGATCATGTGATTGTACGTTCCACACGACGGTAGATCAGCAATGGTTACACTGTCAATACGTAAATCATTCCATTGTCCGTTACCTTCAGGTAATATGAATGCTACCCTTGAATCGCCCGACTGAACAAAATTGGTATCAAGGTACACGCTATATTTCTGCCATGAAGTATTCAATGTAACACCAGCGGCAGCTCTTGCCGTAGTTAACGAACCTGAAACTCCTGAAGTTCCAACTTCCAACTCTCCATAATAGCTAGCAGAATTTAGATATCCATAGAATGTTACTTCTGCCCCTTCTGAAGCTAAATTTTCAATAGGTGGTGAGGATAATAGTACAGTATCGCTATTCATAGCTAAACCCCAAAACTCCATATAACCACTACCGTAGCTAGTTCCATAGGTATTTGACATACCTCTGACATATGATGCACTGATTCCACGGTCCTGAACCCAACAATCGGCAAGATTTGGATCAGTAACAGAACCAAATGTCGAAGTTAAATTCTCAAAACCTTCAATGTATGTTTTAGCAGTAGGCAAACAAGGAGTTGCAATGGTGATTGGACCTACCCACGGCGACATAGAACCGTTCGTTGACATACAGTTCGACTGAATGTAGAAATCGTAAGTCGTTGCATCATCAAGCGTATTGATGGACCAAGAAGTACCTGTTACGGTATCCATTGGAGCACCTGTTCCTTGCGTAAAGCCCGATGGGCCCCACTCTATGATGTAGTTCGTGACCGCTGAGCTGTCTACCCACGTAAGGGTCGCAGAAGAATCTGAGGTAGCCGTACCTGCAGCGTTAGTAGCAATAGGACAGTTTGGAATATCACGAATCTCTATATCATCCACATATGCATACGCGTACGAGTATGAGTAATTCGGCACAAATTCAGGTATAATCATAAATACAACACGCGATGCATTTGCAGCAACATTGTCTAAATCAACAGTATATTCAGTATATGTAGACGTATAGTTGACTGTATCTATGATATTTATTGAACCTAAAGACGCGTTTGAATCCGCCGTGGCAATAATCATCTTTGTGGTGTAATAAGCAACACCTGCAGATGTTCTGAGGTTAAAAAGTACTTGTTTATCATTTCCTGATAAACCCGCTATTTTAGGTGAGAACGCTGCGAGTGTATCGCCATCTGCACTGTTTGTAGACGTTAGACTTGAATAACCATAGAAACGAAGCGAGTTAGTTCCATTATTACTGTAGAAAGACGAATTGTAAACGTATGCGTAAAAAGAGGTTGAAGTACCTGTCTTAGCATACGCCCAACAATCTGGTAAATCAGGATTCCCTGTATTACCTCCTGCCTGAAGCTCAAAACCAGTAGTGTATGGTGCAACTTGATCACCACATTCCGTTTTGAATGTAAATGGACCTACCCAGTTTGATGTTCCGTCACCTGTTGACGTACAATTCGACATTACATAAGCATCATAATACGTGTTTTGAGTAAGACCCGTAGCCGTATAAGATGTAGTAGTGGATGTGTAAGAAGTACCCGTTCCTTGCGTGAAGCCCATTGGACCTACCTCTATGTTGAAGGCTGAAGAACTGGATGACCAAGAGATTGTACCTGTAGTTTGAGTTGCCCCTGTCAATGAAAGACCGATTGGCTCAGGACATGGTGGGATATCTGTAATACTTACATCATCGATACAGATGTAATCAAACACACTATTGTGTCTTAAGAAAAATGCAACACGAGCATCACCTGTAGTAGCACCGTCTAAATAAACCGTGTACTCAGAATATGACGTAGAAGGCGCATACACTGTATCTATAATACGTAATGAACTAGGAGTTCCCGCAGCATCAGTAAGGCCAATCATAACCTCACCTGGACGACCAACAGATGTAGTTCTAGCGTAGAACTTCAGTTGCTTCGTGGCAGAATCTAGTCCTTGGATCTCCGGCATAACAACCATAGTTGTATCGGCATACTGTGTAGCTGTGCTTGTACTTGAAGATCTGTACGCATACAAGAAGTTTGAACCAGAATTCGCGTAGAACGAATAGTTACGGTTATAGATGTATGGATACCAGAAAGTACCAGGAGCACTAGTGTAGAAATCCCAACATTGCGGTAAAGACGGGTTGAAAGCCGAACCTGTCGTAGAATTATCAAAATTCTCGCTCCATGGTGTTGCAAGAGCAGCACATTGTGTGAATTGACCCAAGCTTGCTGTTGCTGCTGAAGAATCAGTAGTTGAACATAGCGTGGTTACAAGGAAGTCATACGACGTTGCAGGATCTAATCCTGTGATGTACGCAGTATCTGAATAGACCCACATCGTATCACCTGTTCCTGGTGTGAAGCCAGCTGTATCGTATTCTACCAAATGGTAGGCATAAGCAGATGCACCTGCATCCCATGATACTGCTGCATCATAAGCACCTGTCGTAACTGATAAGTTTGTTGGCGCAATACAACTCGCAAGCGAATTACACTGAGCAGAGTACTGCGTTGCACCTGCAGTCATCAAACCACCATTAGGCGAAGAATAAAGCGTAGTACCGTAAGCATCCTTTACAATGTAGGTACACTCGCTAGCGTAAGAACCACCCGCTTGCCATATAAAATGAGCTGTGTCCTGGTAAGCAATGGTTAGCGTGTATGAAATGAAACTACCAGTAGACATACCATAAGTGGTTGTTCCGCTCGAAGTAACGACATCCATGTCATTACCGTTCCATCCATCACCGTAAGAATCGTACAATTCTAGAGTAACCGTACCACATACTTGAGGAACTGGTGCAGTAGCACAATACGCAGTGTATTGCGTCGAACCGGCAGTCATCACATTACCAAGCGGTGAAGAATACAAAACTGTACCAGAGGCATCAGTAATTTTGTACGAACACTCACTGGTATACGAACCACCAGCTTGCCATGCAAACTGAGCTGTATCCAAATAATTTACCGATAACGGTATTGAAATAAAGCTACCCGATGATAGGGTATACGTAGAATCACCTCCTGTGAATTTTACGTCAATCTCGTTGCCGTTCCAACCGTCACCATAAGAATCGTACAATTCTAAGTTAACAGTACCACAAACCTGCGTTTGTGCTAAAAGCGTACTTCCTGAAAAGAAGAGTGCTACTAACAGCAACGAACGAGTTAGTAATTGTTTTTTCATAAGCTTTCTAAGCATTTAAGTTAAGCGAGCATTAAATATCTCAAATAGGTTTGCAAAAGGCAAGAAAAAGCCCGGAGAATTTACAAAGCGTAACAATGATGCCCTTAGCAAAGAGAAAGCCGCAAAGTTGATTGAAAAATTTACGATATCAATAATTCAAGGCGTTGCAAAAAAAGCTATCAACAATATGATTTTAAATCATTTGTAATCAATACTTTATAGAATATGTCTTTGCTAATAGTTTCTGCCAAACTCCTGCTTTTAACAAGCAGATTATGATATACTCTACCTGAATTCTTGTAACTGAAGGAAACAAAGCAGAGGTCAATCTTAAGCAGCTTTTTGAACTATTTTATTTAACTCACAGTTATTTCCTTGATTTTTCGACTTTTTTGATGTGATTAGGTTCTTTGAATACGCATCCTGCAAACCTTCATTGTTGTGACCATTTTAGATTGTTCATTATCCCAATAGCGAAGGCAAGAATGAAACTCAGAAACCATAAAAAAACCCCAGAACGCATTGCGTTCTGGGGTTTGCTTCTCTCGTGAACCCGACAGGATTCGAACCTGTGACCGTCTGCTTAGAAGGCAGATGCTCTATCCAGCTTAGCTACGAGTCCTCACCATACCTTGGTAAAGGTATTCTCAATTGCAGTAGCCGAAACAGAACCCCGAAGGATTCTGCTCGGGCTTAGTCGGGAAGACAGGACTCGAACCTGCGACCCTCTGGTCCCAAACCAGATGCGCTACCACCTGCGCCACTTCCCGAACTTGCAATATCAATGAACGTTTGTTCTTTGCGGAAAGACAGGGACTCGAACCCTGGGATCACTTACGCGATCACAGCTTAGCAGGCTGTTGCATTACCACTCTGCCATCTTTCCATTGGGGAGCGCAAATTTATACCGAATTTCGGTTTGCGCAAGGGTTTAATGCTAATTTGTGTAGTGTTGATTCAAATTAATCAAATTCACCTTTAGAATCTTCACAGTCCCCACTCCTAGTATGAAGTATTCTCTAAGTCTACCTCTTTGACTACGAAGCGTTTTGGACCGTTTTTACTTCCTCAGGGTATGAGATTCGAACGTGGTAAACACCGCGCATAAATTTCTTAAAGGCTTCACGAATAGCATTTATTTCCTTCAGGGTGATCGCAGCATTATCTAATTGGCCCGTGGTCAACTGGTGATCAATAACTTTATCAATCATTGTACTCAACGCTTCCTGTGACTTTTCAGGCAAGGAACGCGTACTGGCTTCAACCGCATCTGACATCATCACAATAGCAGTTTCCTTCGAGAACGGTTTTGGTCCAGGATATTGAAAAGAATCAAATTTCTCTGAATCCGGGTGATCTTCCTTGTGTTTTCTGTAGAAATACTCCACTATTGAGGTCCCATGGTGGGTGCGGATGAAATCGATCACAATGTCAGGGAGTCGATGTTTTTTGGCCAATTCTATGCCGTCGTTGATATGTGCAATTATAATTTTGGCACTTTCTGTATGACTCAATTCATCGTGAGGAGAGGCTGAGGAACTTTGATTTTCCGTGAAGTATTGAGCATTAGGAATCTTTCCAATATCGTGATATAAAGCACCCGTTCTCACGAGCAAGGTGTTCCCTCCTACTAATTCCGTAGCGTGCTCAGCGAGATTAGCAACTTGCATCGTGTGCTGGAAGGTTCCTGGAGCTTCTTTTGACAGGCGTTTAAGCAATGGATTATTAGTATCCGATAGCTCAAGAAGTGTGAGATCCGAAACTACGCCAAAGGTACGCTCGAAGAAGTATATAAGCGGGAATATAAAAAGAAGCACCAAAGTGCCAATAAGTGATGAACCTAGAGGAATAGCAGCTTCTGCGTTCCACTCCATTTGGCGGATGAGATGAATGGAAAGGTGCACGATAAGCAGGATACCCATGATTTTAAAGGTGCTTTGGAACAATTGACTTCTCTTATAGATGCCGCGGATGTTGAATAGAGTGATGAGGCCAGCAGCGAATTGGACCGCAATAAAATGCACAGCGCCACTGACAAATGGTGCAACGGCAAAGAGTAAAAAGACATGAGAAATTAAGGCCAATCGGTCATTAAAGAAGCTTCTTACAAGGACGGGAAGTAATACCAATGGCACCAAGAAGACATTTAAAACAGAAAACGAAGAGGCCCATAATGTCGCTATACCAGCACCTGAAATTGAAAATAACAATAGGTTGAGACTAGAACTGTGCGCTATGATTTGAGCGTCGTACGCATTTAAATAAAGTGCTAAGCCAAGGAACACGAGAATTAGATAGAGCAGTGAACCCGCTCTACCCTGCCAATTAAGATCATTCGCGATGCCATCGAAATTCGCTTCAAGTGCTCTGAGCATTTCGAATTTTTCAGCGGTGATTGTTGCTCCACGCAGTACGATAGGTGTTCCTTTAGTAATGACGCCTCTGAAGATCGTAAGCGCATTTAATTTTGCAGTTAATGCACTATCTGTTAGCGAAGAATTCACAGTGAAAGTTGGGCTTAACTCTATACTATCCGGCAGTGCATATTGTGCTCGTAAATATTCTGGTGAAATGCTGTTTTTCAAGCTTATAGGAGTTCCATTAGAAAGTAATACTTTATGGTTATCTGAGGGATATATTAAAACGACACCTCGACGCTGCCATTCTATGAATTCCGCCTCTGGTATGAGCGTGGAATCGATCGTTGCACGCCAATTGTCTATCTGAACACTGTAGTTGTAGTATAAATCTTTGTCAGCGATTAATTTTTGTCGATCCTCCTCCAATTTCTCTGGAGATTTTGGGATCGCAAAGTCTGTTGGTGCTATCAAATCGTCTTCGAGCCATACCTGACCCAAACGGTAATCGTATTGAAATTGGGCTTTGAAAGGAATGCTCACAAACAGCAAAGCGATGCATAAAGTGCTTACTATGCTGAAATAGACCCACTTCTGTTGTTGCTGTATCCAATTCGATGCTTTCATACCAAATACCTTCGTTTCTAGAGCACCAATTTAGTAGTTTAGTGGGGTCTTTTTGACACGAACCCAAATAACATTACAGAAGATGAAAGAAGTTGTGATCGTAAGTGCTGTCAGAACCCCTATGGGCAGCTTTGGCGGAGCACTAAGTAGCGTCCCTGCCCCAGCTTTAGGTGCTGCGGCGATAAAAGGCGCGTTAGAAAAAGCCGGTTTACCTGCAGATGCCGTGGAAGAAGTCTACATGGGCAATGTTTTGCAAGCCAATGTGGGTCAAGCACCTGCGCGTCAGGCGGCGATGGCCGCAGGAATTGGCAACCAAGTTCCATGTACCACTATTAACAAGGTGTGCTCCTCAGGCATGAAAGCCATCATGATGGGCGCTCAAGCCATTAAAGCCGGTGATGTCGATATCATTGTTGCAGGTGGCATGGAAAACATGAGTGCTGTACCCCACTATTTACCAACGGGTAGAACCGGAGTAAAATTGGGCGATATTTCGCTCGTTGACGGACTCGTTAAAGACGGGCTGACCGACGTCTACAACGCACAACATATGGGCGTTTGCGCAGAATTGTGTGCAGAAGAACACCACTTTACTCGCGAAGATCAGGATGCATTTGCGCTAGAAAGCTACCGCAGAAGTGCTGCTGCATGGGAGGATGGGAAGTTTGCAAATGAAGTGGTGCCCGTCGCTGTTCCTCAACGTCGCGGCGATGCGATCGTCGTCGATACCGATGAAGAATTTACAAAAGTGAATACGGCCAAAGTACCTCAATTACGTCCTGTATTTAAGAAGGACGGAACAGTTACAGCTGCAAATGCTTCCACATTAAACGATGGTGCCTCAGCGGTTGTTCTCATGAGTGCTTCTAAAGCGGCGGAATTAGGACTGAAGCCTATTGCAAGAATCACAGGATATGCAGATGCAGCGCAAGAACCAGAATGGTTTACAACGGCGCCTGCGAAAGCATTGCCAAAAGCCTTAGCTAAAGCGGGCCTCACTATGGATGCTGTAGACTTTTTCGAATTTAACGAGGCATTCGCTGT
>Ga0228651_1000410_pt1 | contig 16236 bp, 9 predicted proteins | sample 63DmetaG_FD_183018 | JGI IMG/M metagenome (GOLD analysis project Ga0228651, IMG submission 183018) | Seawater microbial communities from Monterey Bay, California, United States - 63D | ecosystem: Environmental > Aquatic > Marine > Coastal | place: USA: California | collected 2016-10-24
TTAGTTTCTTGCTCTGGATTTATCATATTAATAAGTTCTTTAGCATTTTCACGTTGGGCTAACTCTTTTTTGTTTAATTGCTTTATTTCCTCTTGAGAACTTCCTTTAATTAGGGCTGTCTTTATTTTATTTTGGGTATTTAAATTTTTTAATTCAAGGGCTTCGAATTCTTGACTTAAAGCTGAGCTTTTGACAGACGCTATGGCTTTAGGATTAAAGTTTAATGGTGCTGACTCAAATTGATAAAAAACAAAGACCATAACACCAACAAGAAGTATAAAAAATTGCATAGGAACTTTAAGTAAACCATTCATTATAAGTCCCATTTGACTTTCTTTCAGAGATTTTCCTGAGAGATATCGTTGTACTTGGGATTGATCTGTTCCAAAATAAGATAGAGCTAAAAATAAACCACCAGTCAAACCACTCCAAAAGGTATAACGACTATTGGGATCAAAACTAAAATCTAGAACTTCTAATTTTCCAGCTTTGCCAGCAATTTTAAGGGCATCAGTAAATGAAATATTTTCTGGAAAGCTTTTAAGAATGAATCCAAAAGCTATAAACATTCCAAGAAATATGATAAACATTTGTTGCTTTTGGGTTACGTTTACAGCCTTGGTACCTCCGATTAAAGTATATGTTATAACTAAAACCCCAACCAAAAGTACCATCAACTTTAAATTCCATCCTAAAACAACGCTTAGTATAATTGCTGGAGCATATATGGTTATTCCTGCAGCTAAACCTCTTTGAATCAAAAATAGTATAGCAGTTAATGTACGAACCCTTAAATCAAAACGATTTTCTAAAAATTCATAAGCTGTATAAACTTTTAACCTATGGTATACTGGAATAAAGAATAAACAAATAATTAGCATCGCAAATGGCAAACCAAAATAAAATTGTACAAATCCCATTCCATCATGATATGCCTGGCCAGGTGTAGATAAAAATGTAATAGCACTTGCCTGAGTTGCCATTACCGATAGGCCTACTGTCCACCAACGAGCTTTATTACCACCCTTAAGATATTCTTGAATATTCTTATGACTGTTATTTTTCCAAATACCAAAAATTACAATAAAGGAAAGTGTGCCTAAAAGTATTATCCAATCAATTGTTTCCATCAGTTGTAGAGGGTCATAAATAGGTAAAACAAAAGCCAATAAAAAAGATTAGTCCCAATTAATAGTATATAATTTAAGCGTTTCACTGACCGAAAGAGATCAAGTTAATAAATAAACGGTAGGCTCCTGGTACTCCAGAAGGGAGTTCGCGAAAGAAACTTAAACCAGTATAAATAATTTTTCCTTTTCCATAATTTGCAGCAAGAAGGCTTCCTTTGTTTGATTTTTCTCCTTTATCACTCATTGAAAATAAGGATTGATAGCGTTCGTCCCATTCATTTGCAAAGTAAAGACCACGTTCCTGAACCCATCCCTTGAAGTCTTTTTCAGTAATCTTATTAGGTTCATTTAATAGGGGATGGTCTTTTTTTAAAAAAATAACATCAGCATTTTCGTCTGTGACCCGATCTCGAGAAAGTTTTATTAAGTAAGGAGACATTATTGAAGAGTCGAATCCTCGACTAGTATTATACTGAATTATAACCGTACCTCCCTGATTAGCATAATCCCAAAGAATTTGATTTTTAAATGCCAATTCTTTATGAACATTAAAAGCTCTTATTCCAATTATCAGGGCAGGATAATTTAAAAGACTTTCCAAACGTAGTTCTTCAATCTCAAATTCGGTAACAGTAATGCCTATATTTCGGAGACTTTCAGCTACTTTATCTCCTGCCCCCTTAAGATATGCAACCTTACTTACTTTGGATTTTAAATCTATTTTTGATACAATAGTTTTATTTGGACTCAACATATATTGTTTGGAAATATGAGGATATTCGATCTCTTCAAGTGTCATATTGTAATCTTGAATTCCGTCACTAACAAGTCCTGAAAAAATTCCTGTATCACTTCCCTTTGGCGGAGTAACATTAAAGATAAATTCCTTTACTGCACCAGCACGATCAATTTTGACATCTTGTTTTTTTGGGAAAAAATCCCAATTTTTTGGAACTTTAAGAGTCACAAATCCTTTAAAATTTTGAATGTGAGCTCTAACTTGGAGAGACACTTTTTTAACTTTATCTTTTTGAAATAGAATTACTTTATCTTTTAACTGAATTGTAGCTTTAGGTAAGATTTGAAAATTTTGTAAAACCTCACCCGCTACTCGGTCTGTAGTCTTATATTTAAGAGGTACTTGAATTGGAATAAAGGTACTATTAATCATAACATGAAATCGAACTTTTATTGGATTTGGAGTTTCAGCTAAGCCTTTAAGGGATTCATTTTGAACATAATAGTTTCCCAAGTCACCATTTTTTAAAAGCCAGTAAGGAGTTGATATTTTGTTAGGTATTTGATAATTTTGACGACTTTCCCAAGGCTGATTTTGAACAAGTTTTTTTGAAATTTCAAGATTAATTGCGCCATCAATTTTTTCTAGTTTTATTGCGATAGGACTAGGATTCAATATTAATAATTGTGTTGGGAGAGAGGTTTTTACGACACCGGTTTCTTGAAAAGTATTAAACTGTAACCTAAGGCCTAAACAGTTTTGAATCAAATCACTTACTTCTTTCAGTTTAATTGCTTTCCAATAATTATCATCAAGTTTTGATATATCCTTATAAAGGGCAGCTAAAAAAGGAACACTTTTATAGGGTTTTTCTAAATCAAAATTAGTAATCAGGGTGTTCACTTTTATTTCGATTTCACTTGCTCCTTCAACACGACCCCAAGTTGTATCTATTTTATCTAGGGGATTAGAATTTGAAGGATTACTTCCATTAATCAATTCTAAATACTCGGTTTGACTCCCTAGACTTGGAGAACTTCCAAAACCCTGGGATTTGTGTTGACTTCTACTCTTAGAAGCAACTTCTTCATTTGTTCTTCCTAACAAAAAATCTATTGGGTTACTTTCTAAAGCAATCATTTTACTTTTATCAGCCCTTTCAAATTGAGCTCTTCCACCATAAGCCCACCAGGAGGTGTTATAAAATTGACGCTTTGGCTGCCAAAGACTTACTTCATCTAGTTGTTCTGGAAAAGCGTTAGGATCGTTTGCTAAATGAAAAGCCTTTTCACTAAGCATTGATGAACTAGTGTGATGTCCGTGGGTACTTCCAGGAGTTCGATGATCAAAACGATGAATGATTATGTCTGGTTTAAAAGCCCTAATACGATAAACGATTTGAGCTAAGATTTGTTCTTTGTCCCAAATTGATAGAGTCTCATCAGGATGTTTTGAATATCCAAAGTCATTTGCAGTTGTAAAAAACTGTTCTCCCCCATCAATCTTTCTCGCTTCAAGTAGTTCTTGTGTTCTTATTAAACCTAAACCTTCTCGTAACTCTGTACCGATTAGATTTTGTCCACCATCTCCTCTAGTTAACGAAAGATAGGCTGTACGAGCATTATAATGATTAGAAAAAAGAGAAATAAGACGCGTGTTTTCATCGTCAGGATGGGCAGCTACATATAATACAGAAGATAATGTATTTAGTTTTTTAAGCTGTTTGTAAATTTTTGCACCATTTTGACCAATTAGGATTTGAGAGCAAAGTGATATAATTATAATGGAAATTTTTCTCATCTAATATTTAATTTAATCCCAAAGAATCACGAAAACGTTCATCTCCGGGTTTATTTAATTTCCAATAAGGTAGTTTTACAGTGTTAATAATTCTGGCAATAGTTATTTGATCAGGATTCTTTAAATCTGTTTCTTCCCATCCCAAAATTTTGAACGGTGGTAGAACGCTAAATTTGATTGAAAGCTCACGAGAGAGCTCGGGATAAGTCATATGATATGTGTTTAAGCTATCTTTTCGGTCAAATTTAGTTTTTACGTTATATAATTTTATGGGTTTATGTTTTAATTGAAGGTATTCTAAAGAAGGAAGAATTTCAAAATCTCCTATGGGAAGAAGTTTGGGATAAGTTCGAATCCAAGTCCAAATTTCTTCTTCAGTTATAGCATCTTTAAATCTCAAATTTTGATCTGCTTCTCCTTCAAAATAAGAATGACTTTTTACTTCTAATCTACCTCTTCTATTTAATTGTAGATATGCCTGGCCACACCACTCTTGAATAGAAGTAGTGGTTTTTACAAGGGGCTTAGTTTGTTCTAGGTTAGAAAATACACTTGTCATTATTGAATAGGGATAGATGCCTGTTAAAAATTTTTTGGTACGGTTTAGTTTTAATACAGTATTGGTGCTTTTAGATTTTTTATTTGCTTTTACTTGTACATTAGGTAAAAAATCTTCGGTAACATATATTAAAACTGCATTACCCTCTCTTGGAGAACCATAACGAGATTGTTTTAGGGTATATGAATTTATTTCTGCCTTACCATCAAACCAGTAGTTTTTAAAACTTTCAGTTAACTCTATAGATGTGGAGTTAGATGAATTTGGATTTGGATTAGTACAATTATAAACTAATACTAAAAAAATGAGAGATAACTTTTTCATTGTATTAAGATATTGGGAATTTAGAAAAGCGACTAATTTTTAGAGATGATTTCTTTTATTTTTTTTAATACTTGAGGCACAGGAAGCCCAATTATATTAGAATAACTACCATGAATTGAAGTGATGTTTTTTATTCCAAAGGAATCTTGAATTCCGTAAGCTCCTGCTTTGTCTAATGGTGATCCAGTTTTAATATAGTTTTCAATTTCTAAATCATTAATCTTACCAAAAGTTACTCTAGAAACCTCATAAATCAATTCCCAGCTATCTTTTTGTAAAAAACCTACAGCTGTTATTACTTCATGAGAATCATTAGATAATGTCATTAACATATTTTTAGCTTGTACATTATTTTTAGGTTTACCTAAAGATTCATTATTATGCCACACAATCGTATCTGCTGTAATTATCAATTGTTTTTCTTTCACATTACTTATGAAGGCATCTGCTTTTTGATGAACTATGTGTTTTGCAATTTCAATTCCATTAAGTCCGGAGGGGAAATCTTCATCCACAGGAATAACTTTTACTTTAAAGGGCAGTTCCATTTGCTCAAAAAAAGCTTTACGCCTAGGGGAACCTGAGGCTAGAATAATTTTAAATCCGTTTGTATTAAGCATATTAATCTTTTCCAGCACCTATGTCTAAATTCCATTTACCTTGAACGCGAAGGACCTGTTCTATAATTTCACGAACACAGCCTTCCCCTCCTTTTTTATGAGAAACATAGTCGACTATTACTTTTACATCTGAAGACGCATCGGCTGGACAACAGCTAAGACCTACTTTTTCCATAACTGGGATGTCAGGTACATCATCCCCAACATAAAGAATTTCGTCAGGGTTAAGGTTGTAATTACCCATTAGGTCGTGATAGGCTTCTGTTTTGTGATGAGCACCAAGGTAGATATCAAAAATCCCCAAGGCTTTAAAACGATCACGAATTCCTTCATTTGTTCCACCCGAAATAATAACAATTTTATAACCTTGCACTAGGGCACATTTGATAGCATAGCCATCTTTGGTATCCACTGCACGATACATTTCTCCTTCTGAGGTCACCAGTACTTTCCCGTCAGTCAAAACTCCGTCTACGTCAAAGATAAAAGTCTTGATTTGAGGTAATATTGTTTTGTAGTTTTTATTTTTCATTATTATTTTGAATTGCTAAAGTAAATACTTTATAGATTGATTTAAGATCGGGACTCTCGATTAATTTTAGGTGTTTGTTAATTGTTTTCTTATCTCGACGTATAGCTGGACCTGTTTGGGCGTTTTTAGGACTAAGTATTTCCAATTTTTCGAAAGTTTCCTTAATTATTGGTTTTAAAAGTTCAAATGGCAACGAATTATTTTTACAAATTTCAGCTGCTTCTAGAAAAAGATGATTAGTAAAATTATTAATAAGAACAGCCGCTAGATGAAGTTGTTCTCTTTGTTTTGTATTCACATCAAAAACTGATGATTTGATGCGTTTAGCAAGATTTTTAAGAATAATGAGATCTGTTTTGACTTTACTCTCCACGCAAATAGGAATTTTTGAAAAATCAATATTCCTGTCATTGCTAAAACTCTGTAACGGATAAAATACACCAGCTCTTTTTTGTGTGATTTCACTCAAAGGAATACCTCCTGCTGAGTGAACTACAAAAGCTTCTTTTGGTAGTGAATTTGAAATAGTACTAATCGACTTATCTGTTACAGTTAAAAGGTAAAGGTCAATATTTTTAAAATAACCTATTTCTTTTACTACTGGCACTCCTTCTGAAGTTCTAGTTTTCTTGGAAGATCTATCTAACCATTGAATTATCTCTAAATCTTTATTCAAAACAATTGCTCTGTAAAGTTGTTTACCAAGTTTACCTGCGCCGATTAGAATAATTTTCATAGTTATCAAAAATACAAAACACCAATGAGTTGATGTTTATTTAATAGTTGAATTGTGATTGTAAAAATATTGATTCTCGAAATATAAAAACAGATTTAAATCTATTTAATATTCATCCAGTTTTTATTTATTAAAAGCCCAAAGGGTGATTAAATTTACTATACAAGACTTATATTTGTAATTGAAAGATGATGTAATTGATGAAAGAAAAATTTCTTAATATTTTATTTTCCACAAGACTAACTGCACTGTTTTTTATTCTTTATCCAACAGCTATGGCCTTTGGAACTTTTATTGAGAGTTGGTATAGTACAGATACTGCAAAAATTTTGATTTACAATGCCTGGTGGTTCGAGTTGATTATGGTCTTTATGGCAATAAACTTTTTTGGTAATATTTTTAGATACCGTTTGTATAAGAAAGAAAAATGGGCGGTTTTGTTATTACACCTTTCTTTTCTTTTGATTCTCACGGGTGCTTTCATAACTCGTTATATTGGTTTTGAAGGAGTTATGCCAATTCGAGAAGGGGTAACTGAAAGTAAAATGCTTTCTGATAAAACCTATTTGACTATTTATGTAGATGGGGACATCAACGGCAAGCCTCAGAGAAAAAAACTTCAAGATGATATTTTATTTTCAGAACATGTGAATAATAATTTTTCTTGGAATAATGAATTTAATGGACAAGAATTTCGGGTAGCTTATGTTGACTTTATGGAAAATGTCACAGAGGGTTTAGTTTTAGATGATACCGGAGAAAGATATCTCAAGATTGTTGAGGCAGGTGACGGGAATCGACATGACCATTATTTAAAAGAAGGTGAAATTGCCAGTATTCATAATATTTTATTCACTCTTAATCGTCCTCAAAGCGGAGCCATAAATATCAGTTTAAAAGACGGTTTATACACAATAAATTCCCCTTTCTCAGGCCAATTTATGCGTATGGCAGATCAGTTTCAGGGAAATCTAGATTCAAATACAGAAAGTCCTTTGCAATTGCGATCGCTTTATACTTTATCAAATTTTCAATTTGTGATACCGGAGCCTGCACTGCGAGGAAAATTCGATATCGTTAAAGCAGACTCTCAAGGAGAATCAGTTCAAAATGCTCTTCGTTTAGAGGTTCAATCTCAAGGAGAAAGTGAAGTAGTGACCTTACTTGGAGGAAAGGGTATTGTTAATGATCCTAAGACTATAAGTGTTTCTGGTTTGGACTTTTATTTACAATTTGGTTCTAAAGCAATAGAGTTGCCATTTTCAATCAAACTCAACGATTTTATTGCAGAAAAATACCCTGGAACTGAAAAAAGTTATGCTTCTTTTATGAGTAAAGTGACTGTAGAAGACAATGAAAATTTTGATTATGATATTTTTATGAATCACGTATTGGATCATAAAGGTTTCCGTTTTTTTCAAGCTTCTTTTAATCCTGACGAAAAAGGAACTATTCTTTCCGTAAATCACGATTGGTGGGGAACATATGTTACATATGTAGGGTACATATTACTTTATTTAAGTATGTTAGGGATTTTCTTTATAGGAAAAACTCGATTTAAAGACTTATCTAAAGCATTAGACAAACTCAATCAAAAAAAGAATGCATTAACAATTTTTTTAGTCCTTTTTTCTTCACAAATTTTTAATCTGAACGCTCAAATACCTATTCATCAACAAACAGGGGCAATTGATTTTGATTCTATTATTCAGGCAGATGCTTTTTCTGAAATACACTCTAGAAAATTTGGTGAATTGATCATTCAAGATTCTGGTGGGCGAATGAAACCTGCAAACACTTTCTCTTCTGAGTTGTTGCGAAAAGTCAGTAAAAGCGACACATACAAGGGCCTAAATTCAGATCAGGCATTACTATCTATTATGAATAATCCTGCAATTTGGTACAATGTACCCCTGATTTATTTAAAACGAGGGAACGATAGTGTTCGAAAACTTGCAGGTATTGATTTAAATGCTAAATACGCGCCTTTGCTCTCTTTTTTCGATAACCTAGGTAACTATAAATTGGCAGTCCCTCTTGAGGAGGCATATCGTGCGGCTATACCTAATCAGTTTCAAAAAGATTTTATTGAATTAGATCGTCGTATTAATCTTTTATATTCTGCCTTAGAAGGAAAAGTGATGCGAATATTTCCTATTCCAAACAATGAAAATAATAAATGGGTTTCTTATCCAGAGCTAGCTGAAGCAAATTTTAAAGGGAAAGATTCACTCTATGTTCGAAATATTTTACCACTATATTTTCAATCTCTCAGATTGGCTCAAAAAGACCAAGATTACAAACAGGCGGATAATTTATTAGAAAGCATTTATGGTTTTCAAAAGAAGTTTGGAAATGAAGTAATTCCCTCAAAGGAAACTGTTAAGGCAGAAATTACATATAACAAATATGACATTTTTAAAAAACTTTACAGCTGGTATATTTATGCCGGCACTTTATTTTTTATTGTTTTAATTGTTCAGATATTTAAATCTAATCGATTTCTCTCTTTTTTGGTAAAGGGATTTAAGGGTTTACTAATAATATTATTTCTTTTACACACAGCTGGGTTAATTGCTCGTTGGTATATTTCAGGACATGCTCCCTGGAGTGATGCATATGAATCTATGATTTATGTTGCTTGGGCAACGCAATTTTTTGGATTGACTTTTGGGCGTAAATCAGCTTTAACAATGGCTTCCACTGCTTTTGTAGTCGGGATGATTCTGATGATTGCCCATTGGAACTGGATGGACCCTGCAATAGCAAATCTTGTCCCTGTATTAGATAGTTATTGGTTAATGATTCATGTAGCAGTCATTGTAGGTAGTTATGGACCTTTTGCTTTGGGAATGATAATTGGCGGAGTTTCATTATTTCTAATTTTAATCACTACTAATAAAAATAAGAGAAAAATAAAACTTCGAATTAAAGAGCTAACTATTATTAATGAGTTAGCAATTACAGTAGGATTAATAATGCTTACAATAGGTAATTTCTTAGGTGGTATGTGGGCCAATGAAAGTTGGGGAAGATATTGGGGTTGGGATCCAAAAGAGACATGGGCTCTTATAAGTATTATTGTATATGCATTTGTAATTCATATGCGACTAATCCCCGGATTGCGTGGTGCTTGGATATTCAACCTAATGAGTATTGTTGCTTTTGCAAGTATTTTAATGACCTATTTTGGAGTAAATTTTTATTTAGTAGGTCTTCATTCATATGCCAGTGGAGATAAAATTATTACTCCCAGTTTTGTCTACTATTCAATTTTAATAGTAGCTCTTTTAGGAACCACCTCTTATTTTAAGTTTAAAAAGTTTTATTAAATAATTTTTTAAAAGCCATTGGGATATATAAATCTCAAGGCGCTACAGTGTAAATGAGTCCCTAATTAAATGTATATTTAAAATAAAAATGCGGAGAAAGTGGCTTATTTACTCTATTACAGGACTTTTACTATGCGGTTTTGGTCTTTCGCTTCTTGGCGAAGCCATCCTATTAAAATTCATAAAAGACTTTAATTGGTTCTATTTGGGAACAATAGCTTTAGTTGTTTTTAATAGTGGTATATGCTTTGTTGGAAAAGCGATTCTTATTAGGCTAAAAATGCAGCAATAAATTCGTCTTCATCACTTCCTTTTAAAATTTCTTCAAAGGACTTTTCGACAATATAATCTGCATTATCAGCTTCAAAACCTAAGCCTATTATTAGACGGTTCATTAATTGTTTTTCTGCTTCATCAGCAATATTATCTGCAAATACCATTCTTGTAAGATCATAAAGTCGTTCAAGACGTATTTGTTTTGAAACTGGAGGATTAATTGGGTAATCATTTATATTTTCAATAATATTATCGACTTCAGCTTCATCTATTTCGAGGTTAATTGCTGTACGATTTATAAAAGCTTGTTCTTCATCTGATATTTTTCCATCAGCTAATGCTAAGCGAACAATAGCAGCAAAATGGTCTCTATTTCTTGTTTTAAATCTAGATGTGTACAAGTTTGAAAATGACATATATTTTATTTTTGTCAAATATAAAAAATGGAATTATTAAAGAGTTTTATTTTTCAATGTAATTTTATTTTAAATTATGGTATATCAGAAATTTTAGTAAGATAGAGGTAGTGATTCTTTTCAGATACCTTTCCTATTTTAGTTTTTTTCTTTGCTGTTTTATAGATAAGTTTTTGAAAAGCTAGCAAGGTGGACTTCAGTTTCGGATTTAATTCATTCTCATTAACTAGTTTTTTGACGCGTTCGGCAAAGCGAATTTGTAAAGCTATAACTGAATCATCTAAAGGCATGTTTTCTTTAAAAAAAGTATGAAAAAGTTGTTCTATGAGAGCTTCAGGACTTAATCCATCTCCAATTATGGTGTTCTCAGCTGAAATCATACGATTTAATCGTCGTATACTTAATATTTGATTTAAAGCTGAAAACTGTAGATTTTGAAGAACCTTTAAAATGCCTTTAGATTTAATTTTAGAAATCAAATTGGGATTCATAAGCCAAGATTGAGTTTGCCACAGATTTTGACCTAAAAAGCCTAATGCTCTTTTTTGCTCTTTAGCATTAAGACTTCGATAAGGGATATTGTCTTGCCCCTTTACCATAATGGTTTCATTAATCCCACCAATCATTTTTAATACATGATAAATGTAGCGACGGTAAACTCCAATGGTCTCATTGTATAATTCGTTAAGATCTTCATAGGATTGACCTTTTTTTGTTGTCCAATCATCAAGATTGCTTACGACTATTTTTAAATTTTTTATACCATAATAGCTTGCTTTAATTGGATCATCTCCTATGTTTTCGGTTTGTGTGTTTGGATCATTTCCTCCTGAACCATACATATACAAAGGATTCATACTCTTCTTATCCACCATTTTTATCAAGGAAACTTTTTCAGTTTCTGAAGTTTCCATCGGGAAGAATCTATATCCCCATTCTATGGAATAATCGTCGTAGGGACCTAATTGACGAACAAAACGTATATTTTCATCACCAGGCTGGGCAACATAATTATAACGTGCATAATCCATAATAGTAGTGGCAATACCATTTTTTTGTGTAAAAGACCCTGATCTTAATGAGTCGACCGGATAAGCAGAGCTTGCCTTCATATTATGAGGTAAACCTAACGCATGTCCAACTTCATGGGAAATAACACGACGTATCATTTCTCCAATTTCTCCTTCTGGAGTATCAAGTGTTCTAGCTTTTGGATTTGCTGCTCCAGTTTCCAATAAATAGCGATTACGGTAAGAACGTAAATGATTGTGATACCAAATAATGTCACTTTCTATAATTTCCCCTGTTCGTGGATCTGACACGCGGGGTCCTGTGGCATTTCTTGTAGTTGTTGCAACATAACGTATAGAAGAATAGCGCACATCTTCTAAGCTGAAATTTGGATCCTCTTCTTCACTAGGGGCATCTTTTGCGATAATGGCATTTTTAAATCCTGCTTTTTCAAATACTTTAGCCCAGTCCTCAATTCCTTTTTTAAAATAAGAACGCCATTTAATGGGTGTTGCTGGGTCTATATAATAAACTATAGGTTTGATTGGCTCAACAAGCTGTCCCTGAGTATATGCATCCAAGTCCTTTGGCTCAAGTCTCCAACGTTGTATTACACGTATTTCGTCAGATTTTAATTCTTCAGAACTATAATTGTATTTTTTTAAGTTAAACCATCCAACTCTTGGATCTAAATAACGAATTGGCATTAGTTCTGTGGGTAATAAAATAATAGAATGATTGATTTGAAAACTAACTGTTTTAGTTGAATTGTCCTTTGGAGCTTTACTTGATCTATATGTTAATGTATGTCGTATCTCAACATTTTCTTTAAAGCTTTTTACTTCATCGATAAAACTTCTCTTCGAATCTATACTTCCAATTCCGAATTGCTTTTTTTGGGCAGCACTCAAAATATTAAAACCAGGGGAATCATTGTTAAAATACTTACTGACATCGATTAAAAAACGATCTTTTTCATTATTTTTTATTGGAAAAGCAGCTAAAATAGGAGGAAAATTATTTTGAGCAACACTTTTTGCAATAGGATCCTTTTTATCAGCAATATTGATATAGCTTTTCTGAATAATGAGCAGTTGTTTATTTTTTTTAGTAAAGTGAATAAGCTGTTCACTAGTTTTTGATCCTGCGTTTTGATATGCTTGGAAATTTGCTGGAAATTTTACAAATCTAGTTACCATTAATAAATCTTTACTCAATAAGTCATTATCAATTTCAAAAAAGATCTTGTCCTCTTTCTTATAGGTAGTAATTACCCCTTTTTTTTTAGTTAGTCCTATTGTCAAAGAATCAATTGATTTTCTTTCATCTTCATCTTCATCTTTATTATTTTTTTGGGCTATAATTAAATTAGTAAAGCATAAGAGAAGGATCAAAAAATAAATCTGGATTTTCATTATAGTTTTTAATACAATATCTAAAAATTCAATGAATTCAATTGTTAAAGCAACAATTAAATAGTAATTTGTGTTATTCTAAAACAAATTATTTATGAAATTTTTACTCATTCCACTGTTGATACTTACATTTTTGGCACCTATCCAGTCGATAGATGCACAAAAAAGAAAAAAAAATAAAACGAGTTATACAGCTAAAACAGTTTCTTTAGATGCTTTTCAATTAAGAAATGTTGGTCCTGCTTTTTTGTCAGGAAGAATTGCTGATATAAAATTCCATCCTGAAAATGAAAGTATTTGGTACGTTGCTACTGGATCTTCCGGAGTATGGAAAACCATAAATGCGGGAACTACTTGGTCTCCAATATTTGATGATGAGTCTTCTTATTCTACTGGTTGTATAACCTTAGACCCATCCAATCCAGAGATTGTTTGGGTTGGAACAGGTGAAAATGTTGGTGGAAGGCATGTTGCATATGGTGACGGTATTTACCGAAGTGATAACGGAGGAAAGACATGGAGCAATATGGGTTTAAGAAAGTCAGAACACATTTCTGAAATAATAGTACATCCTGATAATTCGAATATTGTTTGGGTAGCTGTTCAAGGACCTCTATGGACTAAAGGGGGAGAGAGGGGACTCTATAAAACAATTGATGGAGGATTTTCTTGGAAAAAAGTTTTAGGAAACAACCAATGGACAGGAGTTACTGATATCATGATTGACCCTCGAAATCCAAATATTTTATATGCAGCCACATGGGATAGGCACAGAACTGTAGCAGCACTCATGGGAGGTGGTCCTGGAACTGCTATTTATCGTTCTGATAATGGTGGTGATAAATGGGAAATATTAAAAACTGGATTGCCTAATAATCCAGATTCAAACAATGATGGTGTAATCGATGATGATGATTCACCAAGACGAAATATGGGTAAGATAGGATTAGCAATATCTCCTCAAGACCCAGACATTGTTTATGCTGCAATAGAATTAGATCGTAAATCTGGAGCTGTTTATCGTTCTGAAAATCGAGGTGAATCTTGGAAAAAAATGTCAAATACTGTTTCTGGAGGAACAGGCCCTCATTACTATCAAGAATTATATGCCAGTCCTCATCAATTTGACAGATTATATCTAATGAATGTTAGGGTTCTAACTTCTGAGGATGGAGGTAAAACATTTGTACAACTTGATGAAAGAGATAAACATTCAGATAATCATGCTATTGTATTTAAAAAAGATGATCCAGATTACATAATGTTGGGTACTGATGCTGGGATTTATGAATCTTTTGATCTCGCTGAAACTTGGCGATATATAAAAAACCTTCCTCTAACACAATTTTACAAAGTAGCAGTGAATAATGCTGAACCCTTCTATCATATTTTTGGAGGGACTCAAGATAATGGTTCTGCTGGTGGACCCTCAGCAACTAATGAGCAAGAGGGTATTGCAAATAAACATTGGTATAAAACTCTTGGCGCAGATGGTCATCAATCTGCGACAGATCCAGTCTACAATAATATTATTTACGGTGAATATCAGCAAGGAGTTCTATTTCGAGTAGATTTAACTACTGGAGAGAAAGTTTCAATTCAGCCAAAAGCAAGAGAGGGTGAACCTCATGAGCGTTTTAATTGGGATGCTCCTATTTTAGTGAGTCCACATAATCCTAAAAGATTATATTTCGCTTCATATCGTGTATGGAAGTCTGAAAGTAGAGGTGATGACTGGGAACCAGTTTCCGGAGATCTAACAAGAAATGAAGATCGACTAACGCTGCCCATTATGGGTCGAAAACAAAGCTGGGATAATGCTTGGGATGTTGGAGCTATGTCTAATTATAACACTATTACTTCTCTTTCTGAATCTCCAATTCAGGAGGGTTTACTTTATGCTGGGACAGATGATGGATTTATTCAGGTTTCAGAAAACGGAGGAGATTCTTGGAGTAAAATCCCTGTAACCAATTTGGGTCTCGCACCAAGAAGTTTTGTAAACGATATTAAAGCAGATCTTTTTGATGTTAATACAGTTTATGTGTCATTAGATAATCATAAAGAGGGTGATTTTAATCCTTATTTGTTTAAGAGTATGGATAAAGGACAAACATGGTTTTCTATTAGTAGTAATATACCAAAGCGAACTTTGATTTGGAGAATGGTTCAAGATCCAGTTAAAAAGAATTTACTTTTTGCAGCTACAGAATTTGGAATTTATACTTCTTTAAATGGTGGTAAATCATGGCAAAAACTAGATGGAGCACCCACTATATCTTTTCGAGACTTGACTATTCAAAAGCGAGAAAATGATTTGGTTGCGGCTTCTTTTGGGCGTGGATTTTTTATTCTAGATGATTACAGTGCATTAAGAGATTTTACGGAAGAAAATTTGAATCAAAAAGGAAAACTTTTTGCTCCTAGAACAGCCAAATGGTTTGTTCCTAGAAGTAAAATTGGGAATACAGGAGCAGATTATTATTTTGCTCAAAACCCAGAATATGGTGCTGTTTTTACTTACCATTTAGCTGATGATTATAAAACGGCTGAAGATATTAGAAGAGATAAAGAAATAGAACTAAACAAAAGAAATGCGAATATTCCTTTTCCTGGATGGGATGTATTAGATGCTGAAAGAGACGAAGAGGCTGCTAGTGTTGTCTTAACTATTCAAGACGACAAAGGAAATATTATCAATAAGATTAGTAAAAGAGCAAGAGATGGTAGCCATCGAATTGCCTGGGATTTTTCACATTTTAATCCTTATCCCGTTTCTTCAGAATCCCCAAGGTACAATCGCGGTGGCGCTTTAGCAAAACCAGGAACTTATCAAGCCTCACTATCTTTGGTTCAAAATGGAGATGTTACTCAGCTTGATGGTCCAGTTTCTTTCGATGTAAAAGCTATATATGACGGCGTTTTAAAGGGAATTAGTTATGAAGAATACAACTCTTATTTACATGAAGTATCGGAACTCTATAACGGTATAAGCGCCGTTGAGGATGTATTATCAGAAAGTATTAAAATGCAGAAAGCAATGGTTAACGCTCTAAAAAAAGCAAAGATACTGCCCGGTTCTATAGAACCTAAAATTGCTGAGTTAAAGGCTGACTTAATCCGAATTAAAAAAAGCATATCTGGAAGCCCTTCTAAAAGCGAAGTTGGTGAAAAAAATCCATCAGGTTTAGATAACTTTCTGTATAATGCAACACCAGGTTTAAGAAATTCTTATGGTCCGACACCACTTCACATGAAGAGTCTAGAAATTGCTAAGAAGTTGTTATCTGATCTCAGAAAAGAAGTTACTTCAATAAATAATATTCAAATTCCCGAGATTGAAAAG
>Ga0228651_1000427_pt1 | contig 15719 bp, 4 predicted proteins | sample 63DmetaG_FD_183018 | JGI IMG/M metagenome (GOLD analysis project Ga0228651, IMG submission 183018) | Seawater microbial communities from Monterey Bay, California, United States - 63D | ecosystem: Environmental > Aquatic > Marine > Coastal | place: USA: California | collected 2016-10-24
TTTTAACAGGTTTGAATATTTTGAAAAGAGCTTTAGTATCATTTTTTATAACTTCCCTAGCTGTTTCCAGCGCGGCAACACCTTTAAAATAAGGATCCATCAATGCTTCTTCGAAGAATTTTTGATCAGCTTCACCTTGCTTACCTTTTCCAGCAAACTTATATTGAGTTAATCCTCTAAAGTCTTCAGCTGAAGGTGAAACAAATATTTTAAACTTCCCAACCTTTTTTCCTCTTCTTTGTGCTACACCTTTAGAAAACTCTTTAAAAGACTCTGTACCAGTTTGACGCTCAATCATATCGTTAAAGCCTTTATCTAGACCTTGACTGAATTTAATCTTAGCTTGCTGCACCTTGCCTTTCACATCGAAAGTGTTAAACACGTCTTTAACAGCTTTAACATTTCCTAAATGATCATCCGCAAAGTAAAAATCATTATAACCTTCAGATACTTTTTCAACCATCCAGTTAGCTTTTGCTTTAGGGTTTCCGTCAGCTAAACCAGTAATGTTTTCTAATGGAATATCTAAACCAAGTTCAGCTAAAAAATCCTGTATAGGACCTGCTGCATCTTGAGGTCTAGCGGTTAAAACAAACAAATTGTCAGTACCTCTTTTTTCTGCTATAATTTTAGCTACTTTTAATAAAGGACCTTCTTTACCATTCATTACTTTACTGAACTCAATAAAATCAAAATCAGCACCCCTGGCAGCCATATCGTCGCTTTTAGCAGCAAATTCAGCAGCCGTAAGTTTAGCTTGTTCTTGGACTGTTTTCTTGTCAAATACTACAATGTTCTCAGTTTCTCTACCTTCATTTTTACCTTGACTAATATTAGTGTCTGTAAATCGCGCTGCTTTTATTCCTTTTCTTTTAAGCGCTACCGCTAATTTTTCAAGGTCTTTTTTAGAAAACGATTGCTCAAACCTAGGGTCGATAAGCTCATATAAACTAGACTCGTCTACTGCATAACCGGCTCTTGGCTTAATACCTAGGCTATTGATAACATCAAACACTTGGTTTTCTGTTGCAATAGATGTTTCATCTATTTTAAAACTGCTAACCTCGCCTTGGTTACCTTTAGCGTACGCCGCTGCTTGTTTTTGATCTTCTGAGAAATATACAAATCCATCAATATCTTTAACTGATTTTATATCTCCACCGTGAAATATTCTAACCTCACCTGGCATTGTATATAATACATTACTTTTAGTCCTAGCTAAAGTATCATCGAAATCAAATACACGTATTTTTTTAGGTGCACTAGAAAACTTTATAGACCTTCCGTTATTAATTGCTTTTTGAATAGTGTTTGACCTGTCAAGTAATTTTTTAGTGGTTACCTTTTCTTTAAATGGGTATGCTAATTTTTTATTGTTTATAATGTTTGCCTTATTCAATGCAGGCGCTAGCTTAATGAACTGATCAATAAATTTTTGTGAATCTTTTTTAGTAAAACCAGGCTCTGTTAGCTGTCTTTCTACAAGCTCCCCTTGCTTTTCTATAACATCCGGCTGAAGCTGTAAGTCATTATCATTTACCGCAACCCCGTATTCTTGAGCCATGCTTATCCCTGTGTTTGGATCTATTAAAGAGCTTAGCCCAATGCCTGACTTTACTAAACGTATTACCGGATCATTAAGTAAACTATATCCTTCAGGTAAAGTTCCATCTAATTTAGCGTCATCAATTTTAGCATCATCTTTAACTGATAATTGAGTTTGATAGTAATTCTTTTTAACATAAGGCATTACATCCGCTACCTGGTTATTAACAATAGCCCATAGCAACGTTCCTCCCACTGTTGAAGCAGGCGGATTATGTTCTTCTCTATATTTTTTACCTCTTGTTTGATTTGGTTTTCCAGACAAAGCATATTCAAAAACTTTTGATTTATACTTAAAACCTGCTGCTATTTTTATAAAACCAGAAGTTGCTTGGTACCCTCCTTCAATAATCATTGCAGCAATTTCCTTAGGCATGCCTCCCGCCACCGCATCTTGTAGTTCATAAGCAACCCTTTCCATAAGGAGCATGTTCTGTTTAAACTTTTCAATTGCTTTTATTCCAAAAAAGTCTGTAGTAACTCTACCTGTTTTGTACACAGAAGCGTCTACTGAATTTTTAGCAGCTAATTTTCTAGCAGCAATATAGGCTGGATCAGACGATCCGTAGTATAATCTATTAGTATTAGCTACTAAAGTGGCATTACCATCTCCAATTTTAGCTATATCTTCTAAAGAAGGTAAATCATATACAACATTCTTATTAGCAAGTGTTTTCTTTTTTCCTCTTATCCAATCTCCGTTACTTAAAGCATACCAAACTTCAGTAGGTAAAGATTTTACCTCAGGATTAGCGGCTAGCCATTTGTTTAGTTTATTAGCGTCAGGATTTGATTTACCAGATCTAGTTCTTATAGCTCCTGAATTTTTTAAAGCACCACCATCAAAAGTTTCTAATGATAAATTGTATTTTGTTATTATTTTTTCAAAATCTTTTTGTTTTTGTGCTCTATTTTTATTGTTTATAGCTTGTTTTTCTATGCCAATGATCTCATTAACTTTCCTACTTGACCTAGCGTTAGCTATTTCTATAAGGGCTTGTTTTTTACCTTTACTAAACTTAACGGTACCTCTTTCGATATCTCTTGACACCAAAGCTACAGTATCATCTCCTAAGATTTCACCTAAGGCTTCTTGATTATTTTTAAATTCTTGCCTTACATCGCTAACAAAATCACCAACCTGCTTGCCTTCAAACTGCCCGATTACATCTTCGTCTAAATCTTTCTGAGTAACTACTTTATCGTTTTTTAATTCTGAAACAAAAACCTCAAACCCAGCTTCTTCTGCTAAAGCTTTTCCTAGCGATTCTCTTTTACCACGTATAACTTTTCCATCACTGCCAACAAAATTTGCCACAAAGTCTTCATTAGAAATGCTTTCTTCAAATTTACCGCTAACATTTTCTACCTGAATAGATCTTCTAACAATTTGATTACCAGACGTTCCTCCTTTTTTATTAGTAGAAACTTTTTCACGGTCAATTTCTTTACCTACCCATTCTGGATAAGGAACAAACTTCGGTTTAAAAATATCATTATTGTTACTATCTTTTTTTCTTTTACCATCACTATCTAAAGCATAAGCTCCTCCCACAGACTTTTCTATAGCCTGAGGGATAGCTGACTGTAAATAAGTGGTTGTCATGTTTTCAAGAATAGATTTTTTATTATCTATTAAAAACTTTTGATATGATCCATCTTTGGGATTACCCATGCGATTTATTATCTGCTTAGGCAAAGCTTTTGGATCTTTAACAACATTACCAATAGCTTTTTTAATTTCAGCTATTAGAGGCGTTGTTTGAGCGTTTTTGCCTTTAGGTCTGTCTGATAATTTTGATTTTAATTTACCCGCTACATTTGCAAGCTTTGTTTTAATTTCACTAGATATAAAACTAGGTATTAATTTAGGATTTGAAATTAATGGCTTATATTTTTTTCTAGTATCTGCTGTTGGTCCAGAATCTTCTTCTGTTGTTTTACCTTGAGCCTCTTTATTATCAAGGTCTGTTTTCTTTTTTTGATCCGCTGCTTTTATAGCTAGTTTTTTAGCAGCATCTAACTTACTGAAGTTTACATTAGAAAAAATAAATTCAGCAAAAGTAACAGGATCGTTATTGCCTGCTTTTTTTCTTTCTGCTGCAGGATCATATCTTACCGCTCTGTTTTTAACACTATTCAATGTTTCAATAAACAAATCTCCTCCTCCAAATCTACCTTTAATAATATTACTAATAATACCGTTAGGCTTAAATGCTTTGTCTATTTCGTTCTGTACTTTTTTATTTTCTTTGTATTCTTTGTTAGTTGTAATTTCTTTAGGTACTAAATTATTTATTTGGCCTATAACTGATTCTTCGCTGGTATCAAAACCTAATGCTTTAGGTTTTGGTTTAGCTGCTTCTTTCTTTTCAGCAATTTTTATTTTTGTTTCTAAGTTTCTTACAAGAGATTGAAACTGGTCTGGGTCATAATTAAACTCATTTTCTTTTAAAGTATTTAACTCAGCTTGCAAACTTGCTTTGCTAAAGCTAACCTTTTTATCAGTGCCTGTTGTTATATCAGAAGTAGGTAAATCTTTTATAACTTTACTTTCTTTAGCTTTCTTAATATCAGCTGTAGTTAAAGTACCGTCTTTTAATTTTTTTCCTAATCCAACAACAAAATTAAATATATCTTGCTCCCCTCTAAAATCAAATTTGTAATCACTGCCAAATGTTTTTTGAATCATAACTCCAAAAAGGCCAGAAATACCTTTTGCTTTTTGTACATTTGTTATTTGATCGTCGGCAACATATTCCATGAATCTAGATATTACTTCCGTGGGATCTATATTTCCCGCATCATCATCAATACCGTCTTTTATAAATTTGTCGTAGGTTTTTCTATCTGTAGCTTTTAAAGTTGACAAAAGCTGATCACTTATACCTTTAAAGGCAGCGTTGTTTTCAGGATTGCCTAATAGCATTTCAAAAGCTTTGTGGCCTACTTCATGAGTTTTAGTATACTTTCTTTGGTTTTTTACTTGGTTTTCAACAATAGCAACCATGGTACCACTAGCTGGATTCCAATAGCCATCATTCCCGTTTTTTAATGCTTGGATTGTTTCTTTTTTATCTTCAGCAGCTATGGTATCATCGTTATTAACCTCCTTAATAGCCTCGTCTACTGTATCAAAAGATTTAAACTTTTTAAACAGGCTTGAGTTACTTCTACCTAATTTTTTATTTTCTACTCTAATCTTGTCTCCAAAATAAAGATCATAAGCTCTATCGTTTATATCTTCCTTACTCGCTTGTTTGCCTCCTCGTTCACCAGACAATATAGCGTCCGCAGTGTCTAAATATTCTTGCGACTTAGATTTATTTAACCCTTTAAAAGCAGCCCATTCTGTACCATTTTTAAGCATGGTTTCATCTTTAACAGCTTCGTTCCTTGCTTGTACTACAACATCGTATTGAAATTTTACTTCAGCTATTAATTGAGCTCTTTCTTTATTGCTTATATTGGGGTTTTCTTGAATTTCTATTGCTAACCTTTCTAGCTCAGCTTGTTTATTTATAATTTTTACAACTTCGTTTTTACCGCCTTCTGTTAAATTATTAGCTACAATTACTTCTTGTTGCTTAATTTTATCCGCAAGTTGAATGCTTTTTTGTTCAATAGACTGTTTTAGTAGATCTTGTTTTCCTTTTAAAATGGACTTACTTTTATCGGATAAGTTAGGATTTGCAAACAAGTTTAGGTTTAATTTTTTATTTGCCTCATCTAGCTCATTTTGCATAGTCCTAATTTCACCTCTAGTTTCGTAGGTAGAAAATTGAGAATTGTACATTCCTTTAAAAAATGGTATTGCCGCAAAAGCAAAACCAAAAGCTAGACCCGAAGTACCTGCGTGATCCATACCTTGCATAAAAGGATTACCATCCATTAAGTTTTGCGATCCAACAGTAGCTACTTCACCTGCCGCTTCTAAAATAGGCTCATATATAAGGCCTGTATATTGTTTTTTTGCGTATTCCTTAATGGAATTATTAACAACAGATTCTTTGCCTCCATTCATCCAGTTGAGCTTAGCTCTTCTTAAAATAGGTACTGTAGTTAATTGAGCAAAGAAGCCTTCTGCTACACCGTAGCCTAAACTTGTTCCCCATAATTTAAGAGGAGAATATTCAGCAGTACCTGTAGCTATTTCATTTTGCATGTCCATCATCTTGCCTCCAGCGCTAGATGCTCCGACTACATAAGCAGCAGAACCTCCTGAAGCAGCCATAGCTAAGAATATAGGTAATTGATTTGCTACTTCTTGTGCTATAAATTTACCTGTATTTTCAGGCGTAGAAAAAGCTTCATCAAAAGAAACATCTCTTTGGTAAGAATCTCTAATTTCTTTTGTATATTCAACATAGTCTGATCCTAGCTGAGCTACTTTTTCGCTCTGTCCTAATGATAATATATTCAACCCAAGCATTCCTGTATTTACAACAATATCTTGAAAACCTAATCCAGCGCTTACAGCGTATTTTTCCGCTAATTCGTAATTTTTAGCAGTAGCCTCCATAGCAATATCAATATCAGATATCTTGCCTATGCTTTCGGTCATTTTGATATTTTTATCCTTATAAACGCTTATATTAGAATTTTTAACATTTTCTAAAGATGTCATTATATCTGCAAACCGTTTAGGCAGCATAACTTCTTCATCTAAACCAAGAAGCATATTTAATTTAGGGCTATTTATTTTTTCTTTGGGATCTTCAGATATTTTTATAGCAAACTCTTCTATTATAGGCTGTAATTTGTTTTTTTGTTGAATGATAAAATCATCAACACTTTGATTTTTACCAGGGGTAGCGCTAAAAGCGTCTATAACAGTTTGCTGTTTTTTAGCTGCTTCACTAATTGTTTCCGCGGCTATTTGAGCCCCCTCATTATTTTTATTGTAAGCCTTAGCTTTTTCTTGTTTAACAAAGGTTTCGCTGGCGTATAAAAAGGCTTGGGCCTCTTCTTTGTTAGAAGCTGCATTTATAAATTTAGCTCTGGTTTCACGTATTGCTTCGTTTATTTCAGTCTGCTTTAGGTTCTGCCTTACGTTTATTTTTGCTTTAGCTTCCAGGTCTCCTTTAGCCCCTTTTTTTGACAACCTATTTACTTCTTGGGCTATTTCTTTTTGATAAGGATAAATAGTTTCTGTAACAGTAGCGCTAGCGTTATAGCCCCCTACGTTTGTTTTTTTATCATAGGGTTTAAAAAGATCTGGGTTAATTATGTACGCTTGATCAGCTTTAACCCTTTCTTTTTCGAGCATAGGGTTTAATTCGCTGCTTTCCCATTGCTTGTATTTAGCAATCATTTTATTTTTAGACCTAGTCCATTTAGGTAGATCTAGGTATGATTTATTTTCATCTAAAAATTCTTGAATTTTACCAGAATTCTTAAAAGAGCCGTCAGATTCAAGCTCTAAAATTTCTGAATATATATACTCTCCTGTTTCAGGATTTTTGATTCTAGCTCTTAAAGCCTCACTTCCAAGTACTGCATTTACATCGCCCTCTTGCACTATATCAGTTTCTTCAAAATCAATTCCAGAACCTGCAAAAAGCTTATTAAATGTTTTTTTACTAACCTCTTCTTCTTGCTTAAACAACCCAGTGTTATCTAAATCGCTTAAAGATTTGCTATCAAAACTTCCTGTGTCTTGATTATAACTTACACCTTTAAATGAGCTCTTTAAACTTTCAAAAACTTTCTCGTTTGAAGTAGCTTTAATAGCTATTTCTTCAGTACTTGAATTTTGCGGTGTTGTATTAAAAGCCGCAGCATATTCATCAAAAGTATCTGGATACCCCGGCTGACCTGCTTTAGTTTCTAAATAAGTATCTTCATAAACCACAGCTCCTGGTTTGTCTCCTTTGCTTTTAAACTGTATAAATCTAGGCGCAGGATCTTGTAAATCCAAGGAAGTATCTGCCGAAGGTAACTCCGTATCTTTTGGCTTTGCTTGTGATGCTGTCATTGGCTGCACTACACCCGCATCCGCTGCAGTGCCTTGTTGAAAATTTGGATCAAGCAAGTCACCATCTTTAATTTTAGGCTCAGGATCTTTTGTAGCGTTGCCTGGCTGCAGCGAATACCCTGCAGCTTTAGCATAAACTTCAACGCTTACTTTAGCTTCTTTAGCTAGCTCTTGCATTTCTTCAACACTTACTTTATTACCTTGCTGGTTTGTATACATGCTTTATTCGTTTTGTATTGTTAATTTAATTTAATTATTTATCCTTAACCGTCACCATTTGAGACCTCATCTCAAGTATGTTTTTACCTATTTTTTTGCCATCATCATCAAATAAGAACACCTTTACTTCTTGCGCTTTCCCCCCAGGTATGCGCATTCCAAGACTGTCAGTTGGAGCAGGCAATTCATAATATCTTTCATCCCCTTCACCTTTAAGTACCCACGTGTCTTTTGCTGATACTTTAATTTTAGGAGCTAATCCATCTATAGCTTTTTGGAAAGAAGTTTTTTCAATAACATCACTCGGCTTAGGATCTTTTACTTGAGAAACGATTTTTTCGTTTTTTCCTAACCCCATTTCATCTGCTAACATTTCAGCATATAATGCTTTAATTTTTTCAAGCTGAGGATCTATTATATCTCCTTGCTCGTTTATATCCCATTGAGATTTATCCGGGTCTATTATTTTTTTAAAGTCCTCTTTAACGTATTTTCGCATTTTATTGTTATACAACCTTATGGCTGCGTTTGCGCCTAAACCTTCTATGTATCCATCTGACTTAGATCTAATGTCAGCTAATAATGCTTCTTTGTTTTCAAATTGTGATTTAGTGGTAATCTTTGTGTCGGCATTGTATTTTGATTTAATTTCTTGATCCTTAAAGTAATCTTCATTTTTTAATTCAATAGCTTCTCTAATGCTCATCATGTTTTTTGTTGGATTAGGAACCACATAGTCAGCCATGTTTCCTCCGTTAGCATTAGTCCCCACTACTGCTCCTTTTTCATCGTAAGATACAACTTTAGTTATTAAACCTCCTACTTTTCGATCCCAAATAAACTCTCCTTTAGAACTACCAACAACAGAGCCCATTTTTCCCTGAATAGCTAATCTTTTTAATACTTCAGTATTAGTAAAAAGACCAAAGCCTCCATATTGTCCAGGCCCTGCTTTAAAAGCTTCGTTTAATTCTTCAAAATCAGCCTGGTCTTCTATAGCTTGTTGTTTTATTTGTGTCCCCATATTAGCTAACGCTGACATTTCCATTTGCTCGTCGGTTGTAAATTTAGTAGGGTCTTGTAAAGATTTAAGGTACAAATCACCGTATCTAGTTATTGCTTCCTTAATTCCACTGGCCCAATCAGTTCCGCTATTTTCAATATTTGCGGCATTTGCGCTATTCGCTACTCTAGATTGAGCTTGAATAGTTTTTGTTTTAAACTCAATATTTTCTTTCTGCCTTTTTTCAAGAGCCGCCTGTCTTGTTTTTATAACATTAACAGCCGATTCAGTAACAGTCTTCATCATATTTCTAATGTGCTGACCTGACTGCGTGTCTACAACTTGTTTTGGATTTCTATAACTCATATCTTATTAACCTTGTTTAAATGCGCCTGAAGTAATACCTGCGCTAGCTAGAGAGCTTATACCTCCTATCATACCCGTTAAAGCACCTGTTCTATCTGCCTCAGCTTGAGCTTGCCTTGCTTCTGCGCCCGCTAGTTGCGTTGAGAGCCTATCTAATTTAGCATCTTCTCTATTTTCTTGGGTTTGAAATTGAAACTGTCTACCCTGCATCTCCATTCCTTGTACCCTACCGCCTTCGGCAATTTGCAAACCCTGTACTCTTGCTCCTTCTTGCATTCGCATTTGATTTAACTGTTGTTCCCCTTGAGCTCTAAGTTTTTCGTTTTGAGCTTCTTGCTGTTCTATATTTGCCGTTACTCCTTTTTTACTTTGTAAAGCCGCTTGAGCTAAAGCAGTTGCTCCTCCAGCTCCAGAACCAGTGGCTCTCAATGTGTCTAAAGTGTTTGCTAAAGATATATCAGCTTGCTCTATTTGCATTTCGGCAGCCTTAGTGGCTACGCTTAAATTAGCCATAGGGTTTGATAATTGACTACTTAAATCTTGAGCTAAGCCACTTAGATTTGTAATCCCTTCTGCAGGATTTATAATTGCTTGCCTATTATTTTCTAAATAATTCAACTTCCTAGTAAGTCGCGCTTTTTCTCTTTTAGCAGCTCTTTCTGCTTTTCTAGCTTTTCCTGCTCCAAAAATGCCCCCTACTACATTGAGCACGGCTCCGCCAATAGCAACCCCTGCTGATATTGGCTCAAAAGCCATTTGGGCATCGCCTTCTCCAAATAAAAATATTTCTAAAAATTCTATCATGTTGTTTGTTTTATCTTTCGTATGTTGCACCTACTGCAAATAACTCTTTTAGCCCACCAGGATCAGTTGTCGCGTCTGTTTTCATGGTTACTGTAGCATAATAAGCTTTAATACCTGTACTGCTAGGTCCTATTATTACTTGACCGGCTATAGGCGTAGGTGAATTATTCTTAATCGCTGCTACGTAATTGTTTTGCTTTCTATCAAAGCCAGCTCTATATTTTATGTTATTTTGAACGTATAAACCTTCATCATAACTCCATATCCTTGAAGCTGTATCTATGTTATTACTCCAAATTCCATTTAGTTCATCAGCCCCGGTATCATCAGAAATTAAAGAAGTAATCTCCCACCCGTTACTACCTTCGTAACTAACAGTTTTAAATGTTTTAACTTTTGTTGGGTCTGGGTTTATGATTAGCTTGACAGACGAAGCATTATCAACTCCATAAAAATTACCTCTATCAACATTATCTGAATAATGTTTCCACACTGTTTTGCCATTTGTGGTAAAGAAGTTACCTTGAGAGCTAAACCCAAAGCTAGGTTTATAGTCATAAAAACTAACCCACCCATTTGTTGCTTCCTCGAAACTTAAAGTATTGTAAGTATTGTCAGACTGTTGCAAAGATATTACATAGTTTTTATTATGTATATCGTAAGCACCTATTATTTTACCACTACTATTTACATCAGCTAATTTATCTCTAAAAAAATCAACCATACCATAACTTGATATTTCAGTTATACCATCTCTTGATAGCCTTAAAATTGCGTTTCTATTACGATCAGTAAAGTATTTTTGATAACCGTAAACAGCAAAAGATTCTGGGTTTGTAGATATACCATACTCTCCGGCATATGAAACTATTTGACCTATAACTAAATTAGCTGTTGTTGTAATAGCACCTCCCTCGGCTGAGTATATAGCGTCTTTATCTATTAGAGCTTTGTTTACTTTATCTTCTTGGAATATAATTAAATTAGTATCTTCAGCATATAGTTTTTGTATGCTTCCAGCTATAGGATCAACACTTCTAGTTATTTCCTCAGCAACACTAAATTGGTTTGATTGATTTATACCGGTTCTAGAATTTAATATTCCTGAATATATCAATGAATTTGATCTATGCTGTTGGCTGTCATTTTCTTCAACTATATAAGCTTTTACACCTAGGTCAACAGAAGTGTTGTTGTAGCCTCCTCGTATTCTAGATTCTTCAATGTACCAATCCTCATGTACAACCGGTTGGGTAGGTGCAGTATATGTTGCGTTAGTTGTTCCGTCCCCTTTAGGTAGACCAGCTAATCTCTTCATATAAAATGAGTTAAAATATCCTACTTCTAATGTTATTGGCATACTTTATTTATTACTTATTTTTATCACTTATTACGCTGGTGAGTTCTGACAATCAGTGAAATTATCATCACCAAAGTTAAATATTAAATTAGTGTTCCCGTTACCAGCTGCGCCGCATGCATCCCCTGTTATCGGCAAAGTTAACACTCTATATTCCCCAACTTGAGTAAATGTGTGCGCATCAGGTTCTATACTGCTATTTGTACTAATAGTTAAATCTTCATTGTATATAAACGTGTTAGTTGTTGTATCTGTAGCTTGTTGCCAACCGCCTCCTGAATCTGGTTTTACTTGAATAGTATACTTTGTAGCAAAATCACCTGCTATTGTTGCTCCAGAGTTTGTAAATAATGGCCGTATGTATAAAGTACCTTGTTTTAATTTACCAGTTGTTGGTGTAAAGAAGCCTGTAGTAGCTTTATTTGCAACATTGTAAGTATCTGAAGCTGGTATAGGGTCATAGACTACTGTGGTTCCGCTAGCAGTTACTGATGCTGATGTGGACGGTGTAACTGTAGCGCTATCTGTAAATTGAACTTGCAAAGCATCACCACATCCCGTTGAAGGTAAGCTACCAGACCAACCTAAACAAAGTGCTCTATTTACTCTTTGAGTTCCTGCTGTAAAAGTAACTCTACAAGCCCCACTTAAACCAGCTCCATTAACATCGGTAGCTAACACAGCTATATCATAGCTTTGACTATCAACCAACGCGTAAGATGATTTAACAGTTAAAACACCTGTAGATGAATTAATTTCAAATTGATTATTAACAGTGGTATAATTGGGAGCGCTAGTATCTAGCGACCAAACTATTTGATCTGTACTATTTCCTCCAGTTGGATTACTTCCGTTTACAGCGGTAAAAGAATATATTATTACACTACCAGTTGTTATTGTTGTTAGTTGTATTTCTGGATTACCAGCAATAACTGGCTGTACGTTTGATAGTGAAAAAGGGTTTAGTGTTATGTCATCAGTTTCTCCACTATATGTAACGTTAGCCGTCATAGTGTAAACACCTGTAGAAGGTGTCGATGCTACATTTGTATCATAGAAAAAGTATTGGTTTGCACCTGTTTTTATTTCCCAAGTAGTAGCTCCTCCTGAAGATTGCTCTAACGTAAATGTTCCTGACGGAAGCGGAGTAGAACTGGTTTGGTCAATAACACTTATACTATTAACTACTAGTCCAGTTGTAATATCTGTTCCACCTCCTGTTTGAAAGTTAAAAGGATTTCCAATAGTATCACCAGGGCTTGCGCTTTCAGGAAAAGAAGCAGCTACAAAATCGCCACCAATAACACCCGCGTACTGACTATCTATCAAACCATTAATAACAGATAGTTCACCTGATAAAGATGTTTCCCAGTATATATCTAACAAAGAATACACCGGCTGAGTTTCAGCTACTGATAGAAACGGAGCCATGCTATACACAACATCCGATGGCGTCGGGGGGTTTTCATAATCATCTGCAGTAACAAAAGCGCCTATAGGGTTTCTTACTTGATCAGATTGATTACATTTTATTATAAAAGGATTAGTGTCTCCATTGTAAAAAGGAGCGTTTGCTGGAGTAGTCCCCCACGGTATTCTTCCTGTAGGCTCAGGTACTTCATTAACAGTACTTACACCGCTAGCAGCGTCGTTAGGTGTATTATAAACGTATGTTTGCAATATAGCAGACTCGCCATATTCTCCACTTACAGCGCCAGGCTTAAAAGGTATAGCTTGTATTTCCATATCTCTAACAGTAGCTATCTGTATAACTTCTTGTGATGAACTACCTGGATAATATTGAGCGTTCCAAGGTTTATCACTAGGAAAAGGATTTTTTGGCCCCGCGGCGTTATTATCTATAAGCTTATTATTTACTCTAATAGATAACATTTCGCTACTTGTATAATCTTTATCTGTAGGCCCTACTTCTGATAAATCTCTAGGTATTTTGTTTATATTGTCCCCTAGAGTAGTTGTAAAAAAACTTTTATTTGTTTCAGAACCACCACCAATAACAGGATAACCATTCACAAAACCTGGCAAATATACATTATAATACTCTTGTTCCTGCTGCTTTACTACCACCTTATAAGAAAACCAACCTAAAGGATTAGTTATAGCGTTGTATAAGCCAGGAGTACCTGTAGTTAAGTTTTTTGTTGAGTTTATAGCTGAATCTAGCTGAACTTTTAGCGAATCACCTAACCAATCGGTTAATGGACTAGATGAATCTTGATCAGAGGGTATATTATAAGCATTAAAGACAGTTGAACCGGCTATATCAGAATCGCCATCATATGAAGAAAGTATAACGTCTGATTGTCTACCGTACCTATCTGATAACACAAAACCAACTTGATATGTTCTGTTTTGTTTTAATTGATGGAAAGGATATTGGGTGTAATTATCAAAGCTTTTAGATTTATCTCCAATTATAGCTCTAAACTGTATGGAGCTAGGAGCAGTGTGTCTGTCCCTGTAGTTACCATAAACGACTCTATTTCCAATAACCTCTTGAGCTAAAGCTCTAACAGGTACTTTGTCTGAAACTCTAGTTACTTGATTATTAGGTAGTGTTTTATATGGTTTTGTTGAAGAGTAAGTGTAGTCTAAAAAATATTTAGGGCTATTTCCATGCAATGGATCATTAAATGAAATACTGCTAAAAGTCTTATTATTTACAGGTATAGTTTCTAATACCTTAACAGCTAAAGCATCGGATTCTTTATAAAGAATATCCACGTTAGTTATTTTCATTAAACTAAACATGTTTGATCCGCTATCTTTTTCCATTGGTATTTTTAACAATATGTTGTTTATATTGTTTTCAAACCAAGAGACTATTGTAGACTTGTAAGTGTCATTCATGTCTTCTTCTGGAGATAATAAACCTCCGCCAAACTGACTATACTGTTTAGGTATAAACATTATTTGACTCCAAGGAGCCATCAAAGAATATTCGTTATCTTCAAATTTAAACCTATAACTAAATCTTATGAATTTATCTTCTAAGAATTTTTCATCGCCTCTCCAAGAAGAATCATAATCAGGGTTTGCGCTTATTAATATAGTGTCGTTAAGAGATAAAGTAGTTTCCTTGCTAAGCTTTACTATTATTTGTTGAGTAATTGAAATAGGAGGCCCCGTTGCTGTAGAGTCAATAACATCAACTTCAACAACCGTTGTATTAGCTGGAACACCTGTACCAGTAACTAAATCACCTAGCCGAGGTATGCCGTTTTCTCCGTCATACAAAAATTGATCACCAGTCGCGCCTCCACTAACATAAGGTATAGTGTACAGTCTATCAACCCCTGTTCCGGTTATAGTTTGAATACTTCCACTAGACTTATTAGACATGTTAACATCTTTAGCATTAGTCATTGTAGGTCTACTAAAATCTACAGAAGTACCATCCGGCACTGTAATGTTTGAAGAAAGTATTAACGTAGAAGTTGCGGTTATACCTATAACTACAACAAGATCACTTATGTTTTGCGCGTCTATTTTATTATTATCTGTTACAATGTCGCCGACCTTTATGTCTGTAATAGCAGCTGGTGTGATTATACTTGATCCACCTCCAGCGCCTGTTATAGTAGTAGTTACTCTTTCCATAACTAGTATTGGCTCCCAAGGAGCAAATTTAGCTACAGATATTTGATCTTCATTAACATAATAACCAGGTGTTAACGCGTTTATTATATTTATTTTTCTAGGTTGATTTAAGTTGTCTGTAAAAAACAATAAATTTTCTACTAAATTTATTCCAGAAAATGGAAACGATTTGTTAAAATTAAGAAAATAACCCTCAGCAAGTACCGTAGGCGCATTAACAGCACTTAAATCAATACTTACTATGTAGCATTCCGCGCTGCTAGGAGCAATAGTTCCGTCAACAGCATCCCAGTCAGTAGCAAATAAATAAGCTTTATTAGAATTATTATCTACAAAGTACCCAATAATCTCTGTTTGAGCTGAAGCGTTTATGGTAGATATAGCTGTATTACCTAATACATTTTCAAATTCACCTACAGTAGAACTCTCTGATCTACTTATTGATAAATTTCTAGCTTCTCTGTATTCACCGTTAGGTATTATACGAGGATCAAGATCTTGATTCATTTTTCCCTTAAGAAAAGTGTTTTTGATTTCAGCCATTTAATTCTAGTGTTTTATCCATTTAGACTTACCTCGCATTACTTGAACTATTTCATCAAGTTTTATGTTTGATAATCTTATTTTAGCGTTTCTCAATTTAGCGCTTCTATCTTGTTTTAATCTTCTAACTATATATTCAGGTTGGTTTATCCTAGAAGCTACGATAGAATAGCTTATATGAGCATATAAAGCCTCTTCTGCCATCTTTGGTATCCTAGTAT
>Ga0228651_1000435_pt1 | contig 15296 bp, 15 predicted proteins | sample 63DmetaG_FD_183018 | JGI IMG/M metagenome (GOLD analysis project Ga0228651, IMG submission 183018) | Seawater microbial communities from Monterey Bay, California, United States - 63D | ecosystem: Environmental > Aquatic > Marine > Coastal | place: USA: California | collected 2016-10-24
TGAAACATAAATATAACCATCAGGACCTTGTTTTACATCTCTTGGTCGACCAAGTTTATCACCTATTTTTGATCTGCTAATAACTTTGTTGTCTTTTAAACCAAGTCGCTCAACATATTTAAATACCAATGCACCTGCCAATAAACTTCCTTTCCAGTTTGGGTATATTTCACTGGAAATAAACTCGAACGAACTTGGTGCTATTGATGGTAGCCAATAATATAACGGTTGTTCCATATTTGGAAGACTTTTATCTTTAGTTATTGTTGTTCCACTGTAATTTATTCCATATGTAATTTTGGGCCACCCATAATTCTTTCCTTTTTTTATTATATTAATTTCATCTCCTCCTCTTGGGCCATGTTCATTTGTCCAAATCTCACCAGTCTCAGGATGTTTAAATATGCCCTGAGGGTTTCGGTGACCATATGAATAAATAGCTTTTTTTGCATTTTCTTCTTTATAAAATGGATTGTCAGTAGGAATTGTTCCGTCATCTTTTATTCTGTAAATTTTTCCTCCATCAATTGTGATATCTTGTGGGTTTACATTTCTATTTCCCCTATCTCCAATTGAAAAATAGAGATAATTTTTATTATCAAAAACCATTCTTCCTCCAAAATGTTGACCTTTTTTGGTATTAGGTGATCCTTTGTAAAGTACTTCTAAATCTACTAATGAATTATCGATTAGTTTCGCTCTAGCTATAGTAGTATTTCCACCTTTTCCTTTGACCTCTTCAGATGAATAAGATAAATAGAGCCATTTATTTTCTTTAAAATCCGGATGAATAGCTAAATCTAAAAGTCCACCTTGTCCTCTAAAGTATATTTCAGGTAGACCTTGTATTTCTGTTTTTACTCCGTTTTTGTACTGATAAATAGACCCAGACTTCACTGATGCAAGTATAGAGTTATCATCTAAAAATTCAATTCCCCAAATTATATTTTCATCTTCAAAAACCAATTCCATTTCATAGTTATCCTCATTAGTTATTATTGAGTTTTTGTCTTCTTGATCTAAAGGTTTTAAATCCTGTGCGCACGAATAGTTAAGTATAAAGATTGCTAATAGTATACTGATTGAAAATTTATTTTTCATATTTAATTTATTTTAATTAATTGCCTCCACTTTCAGCTAATATTTGAAGTAAATCTAAAAATAAATTAATAATATCTAAATATAGATTTACTGCGATTTTTATTGCAGTTGACCACGATTCATCTCCAGCATTCATTTGTTTTTCTAACATATCAAAATCGTACAACAAGTAGCCTGTAAAAATTAGTACACCAAAATAGGCTCTTAAAAGCGAATATTTTTTAGATTTAAAAATAAATATATTTAAAACTCCCATTACAATAAGAACTATCAACGCAATAAACAAGAATCCTTCAAAAATACTAAAATCAAAAGATGAAGTAAACACTATTGATGCGGTTGCAAGAACAGCTATTGTAGTACCCATCATTGCTTGAAAAACTACATTTTGCCATTCTTGATGATAATTATCTTTTTTAAAACTGTTTGATGATATTATTTTATCTATTATTAAGTTATATTTTTCAGATTCTGAGTCAAATAGTTCAGTTGGATTAGATTTTTCATAGAACATTGTTTTTTTTTCATCTTCTTGGCCCCAAAATTTCTCAGAAAAAGTTTTTTTATCGGTAACAACTGTTTTGCTTAATAAACCAAATTGTTTTTTATATTTTCTCATCTTAAAATTTTCACCTAAAGCTGATACTGTTGGTCCAATACTCCAACCTATAAATCCTGAAAATATTGCAACTAGAATTAGATTTAATGGATATACATTATCATAATACATTATAGCAAATAAGAATATAAAAGTTCCTACAATATTAATTATTGCTTCAGAAGTTGTCTCATAAGCTTTATTAATTCTGGCAAAAAGAGTAGTTATTACTAGCATAACTCCTACAATTAAAAAGGTTTTGGCAAATAAAATATCGTACATAATTTGAATTTGTCTAAGTTAAAAAAAAAGTCGGGATGACAGGATTTGAACCTGCGACCCCACGCCCCCCAGGCGTGTACGCTACCAGACTGCGCTACATCCCGTATTTTTTTCAAGATAATTTTTTTAAATTAATATCTCAGCTTTTAATTTATATTATATTAAATTGTATACTATGAAAAATATATTGTTTTTTTTAATTTTCTTTCAATCATTATCATTTGATTTACAAGTGAATAATGTTGAATATAACAACCCGTTAGAGAAAAAAAAACGTGTGTTGATTTTTACTAAAAATGGCTTGTCGGTTGATGGTAAAAAAGGATATGTTCATAAAAATATTGCTAATAGTATAAAAGCTTTGGGAGAAATTTGTGAAGCTGAAAATATTGATTTTGATAGCAGTGAAGATTCTTCGCTGTTTAACCAATTAACATTATCAAAATATGATGCTATTATTTTTTCAAATTCAAATAATGAGGTGTTTGATAATGATGAACAAAAAATAGCTTTTCAAAATTTTATAAAAAAAGGAGGAGGGTTTATGGCTATTCATTCTGCTAGTGCTGTAGAAAGGGATTGGCCATGGTATTGGTCACTGGTTGGTGGTAAATTTGTAAGACATGCACCTCATCAGGAATTTGATGCTGTAGTTGTAAATAAAAAACATTCTTCAACTTATTTTTTAGATAAAGTTTGGAAAGTAAAAGATGAATGTTATTTTTTCAATAATTTAAATCCTAAAATAAATGTATTGTTGGCTTCTGATTTAGGAACTATAGAGGATGATAAAAAAGTAGAATATCCAAATGATATTTTCGGAAATTATTTTCCACTTTGCTGGTCAAATGAATTTGAAGGAGCAAGACAATGGTATACAGCTTTAGGACACGATGCTGCAACTTACGATGACCCTACTTTTAGAAAACATTTAAAAGGAGGAATGCTATGGGTTCTTAATCTTGATTAAATAATTAATCATAATCAATAATTTTTTTAATATTGAATGTAATATGAAAAGAAGAAATTTTATAAAAAAAGTGTCAGCTACAAGTACAATAACATTTTTAGCTCCATCGATATTACCCTCTGGAGTTTATGGCAGAACTAAGGCTAATAATAAAATAAATATTGGGCAAATTGGTTGTGGGCGTATAGCTCGATTTCACGATATGCCTGGTATTATGCAATATGATAATGCTCGGCTTATCGCAGTTTGTGATGTGGATATAAATCGTATGAAAGATGCTAAAAAATTAGTAGAAAATTATTATTACAACAAAACGGGCAGTAACAATGCTGTAGATGTAAAAATGTATAATGATTATAAAGAATTATTGCAAAATAGAGATATTGATGCTGTTGTTATTAGTACCCCTGATCATTGGCATGCTCAACCTGCAATTGAAGCTGCTTTAGCAGGTAAAGATATTTATTTACAAAAACCAACATCTCTAACTGTTGAAGAAGGACGTATTTTAAGTGATATTATTCAAAAAAAAGGTACTATTTTACAGGTAGGTACACAACAACGTTCCATGTCTCAATTTAGGATTGCCGCCGAATTAGTGCGTAATGGAAGAATAGGGAAATTACACACAGTTAAAATAGGTTTGCCAGGTGATCCGTCAGGGCCCGAAACCATTAAAATGGAAGTGCCTTCAAATCTGAATTATGACATGTGGTTAGGACAAACTCCACTAATGGATTATACAGAAACTGGAGTACATCCCAAAGAAGGTTATAGTAGACCTGGCTGGCTTCGTATTGAACAATTTGGTGCAGGAATGATTTCAGGTTGGGGGCAACATCATTATGATTCTGCTGCTTGGGGAATGGATACTGAACTAACAGGTCCAGTTTCAGTAGAGGCAATAGCAGAATTTCCAAAATCTGGACTTTGGAATGTTCATGGTGATTTCATGTCAAGAGCTCAATATGAAAATGGCGTTACCATGTATACTAGTAGTGGAGGATACACTAACGGTATTAAATATATTGGTACAGATGGTTGGATCTTTGTTTCTAGAGGATCATATACAGCTTCAGCTTCTGACCCTGTAGCTACAAATAAGAATTCAAAAGCTCTTGATGCAAGTGATCCAAAAATATTATCCTCTGTAATTGGTCCTGATGAAATACAATTATATAAGAGTTATGAACATCATGGTAATTGGTTAGATTGTATAAAAACCAAAACACCTCCAATATCAACAGTAGAAATGGGTCATAGAGCTTGTTCTATTTGTTTAATTACGCATATTTCAATGAAATTGAACCGTAAGTTGAACTGGAATCCTAAAACAGAAAAGTTTATTAATGACGTAGAAGCAAACAAAATGTTAGCACGTTCGCAAAGAAAGCCTTTTGGGGTTGATTATATTAAAAATTTTTAAAAATTGCAGTTTATTAAGAATATGTAAGGACTGTTGTTAGAATTTATAAAAAAGCAATAAAAAAACCTCTTCAGTTGAAGAGGTTTTTTTGTCGGGGTGGCAGGATTCGAACCTGCGACCTCCGCGTCCCAAACGCGGCGCGATAACCGGGCTACGCTACACCCCGTAAGCCGGCAGCAAATATAGTATTATTTCAAAAATCATCAAATAATACTGTATAATAATGAATATTATTTTTGATGATAACTTTTTACAGTTTTTTGTTTAGCAAATGATCAAATATTTTAAATTTACTTTTTAAAATAAAGATATGTCTACAGAAAGAATTAAAAACTTAATTATAGGCTCTGGTCCAGCAGGTTACACTGCAGCTATTTATGCTTCAAGAGCTGATTTGAAACCAGTTTTATATACAGGTATGGAGCCTGGCGGACAATTAACTACTACAACCGAAGTTGATAATTTTCCTGGTTATCCAGATGGAGTGGATGGTCCTACTATGATGGTTGAGTTACAAAAGCAAGCAGAAAGATTTGGAACGGATGTTAGAATTGGTTTAGTAACAGAAGTGATTTTTAGTGAAAAAATAGGTGGAATTCATAAAGTAACTGTAGATAATAATATTGAAATTGAGGCAGAAAGTGTGATTATTTCAACAGGTGCAACTGCAAAGTATTTGGGTATTCCATCAGAACAAAGATTAAGAGGAGGAGGAGTTTCTGCGTGTGCTGTATGTGACGGATTTTTTTATAAAGGAGAAGATGTTGCAATTGTTGGAGGTGGAGATACTGCAGCTGAAGAAGCAACTTATTTAGCCAATATATGCTCAAAAGTAACTATGATTGTAAGAAAAGGCGAAATGAGAGCCTCTAAGGCAATGCAACATAGAGTAGAATCGAGAAAAAATATTGATGTTAAGTATTATTCTGAAATTAAAGAAGTTTTAGGCAAAGACGTTGTTGAAGGTGTTAGTATTATAAATAACCAAACTCAAGAAATTACTAATGTTTCTGTAACAGGTCTTTTTATAGCTATAGGTCATAAACCCAATACAGATATTTTTAAAGGTCAGTTAGATATGGATGACTCAGGGTATGTTATAACAAAAGGAAAGTCAACACATACAAATAGACCAGGAGTTTTTGCTTCTGGTGATGTTCAAGATAAAGATTATAGACAAGCTGTTACAGCCGCAGGTACAGGATGCATGGCTGCATTAGATGCTGAAAGATATTTAGCAAGTCTTGATTAAGGATAATTTTTAATTAGTATATTTATACTAAACTATTAAAATGCAAATGCTAACTCTATTTATAAAAAATCAATTGTCTTTTTTTTGGCTACCTTCTGCATGGATATGTGGAGTTAGAGTAGACTCAGAAGAAAGTAATAAATGTTCTGTCAGAGTAAAACTTGGTTTTTTTAACAAGAATCCATTTAAATCTCTTTTTTGGGCTGTACAAGGTATGGCTGCTGAAATGCCAGGAGGGTTATTGCTTCAAAATAAAATTAAAAGTAGTGGTCAAAATATAGCTATGCTTTTAGTTGGGTCATCTTCAAAGTTCACTAAAAAAGCTGTAGGAAAAATATTATTTACATTTGAACAAGGTGAGTTGTTAGATGAATTGGTCAATCAAGCCGTAAAGACAAAAGAAGCTCAAACAATTACTATTAAAACCAATGGAGTGGATGAAAAAGGTGATGTTGTTTCTGAGTTTTCATTTAATTGGAGTATAAAACTTCGATCAAAAAAATAACTATTAACATTTTGTTTGCATTTTAACTTAGATATTATAATTATATTAATTAAAAATCAATAATATGTCTAGGACCATTTATAAATACACAGTTGAAGTTTTAAAAAAAGTTAGTTTTAATCCTAAACTATTTAAAAGAGAACTAGAGAAAGCATCAAAAAAACTTTTACCACACGAATATACTGAGTTAATGATTTGGGCTAAGAATTTTAAATTTCAGAACCCTCATCTTTACTACGTTGAAGTTTAAAGTTTAGGATCTATAATTTTAACATCCGTAAAAGATTGAATTTTTTTAAATGAATTTTTAAGTGATAAAAACACTTCTTCCAAAATGTGTTTTTTTAAGTTATTACTTTTATATACAATACTAATTTCTCTGGCGGGTTCTGGAGACTTAAATTTGTAAACTTTGTCTTTATGTTTTTCTGAAAGGTTTAAGAAATTTAAGAAAGGTATAAAAGCAATTCCATTTCCATTAATTGACAAGTTTATTAGTGTTTCTAAGTTATTGTTTTTAAACTTTTCATTGTAAATGCTTGATGGTAAAACATCATCAACTATATTTCGAAATTCGTTTTCTTTTTCAGGAATTAATATGTCTTTTGAATCAATTTTACTTAGATCAATTTTAGTTGATTCATCTTTTTTAAAATTTTCTGGAATTACCATTAATAATGGTTCATAATAAAGTGGTCTGACAGCTAAATTAGAATTATTTAAGGGAGTTATTCCAATAACAAAATCAAGTTCGTTATTGTTTAATAAGTTATAGAGAAACTTGCTTTTATTCGTTTTGTATTTAATGTTTATATCTGGAAATTTTTCTAATAAATCTTTTGTGAAAACTGGAAGTATTGTGGATTCTAATGTAGAACTTATTCCTATGTTTAAATTTCCAATTATTTTATTTTTTTGATAATTTATTAAATCTTTAACTTTCAAAGATTCACTAACAATAATCTGAAACTGTTTAATTAATTTTTCTCCAATTTCAGTTGTTTCAATTGGTTTTTTTGATCTATCAAATATTTTAGTATTTAATTTTTTCTCTAGCTTTTGTACTTGCATACTTAAAGAGGGTTGAGATACTAAAGATTTTTCTGCTGCAGTTGTAAAATTTTTGTATTTGTAAAGCGCAAGAACATATTTGAGTTGATTTATTGTCATATCAGTATTTGTTATAAAAATATGAATTTACATAAGAAATACCTATTGAATTATTTCAATCTTAAAACGAACATTGTCAAGTGGCCATTCTCTTTTGTCTGTTTCTAAATTTGAAATTTTATCAACAACTTCCATTCCTTTAATTACTTTTCCAAAAGCTGTATAGTTTTTGTCAAGATGATAAGCTCCATCTTTTTTCTTAACTATAAAAAATTCATAAGGAGAAGCTAGTTTATATGGGTTTTCAATTTCACTACTCGGCATAGAAATTATTCCTCGATGATGTCTATGACCTTTTTTTGTGTCAGGTGGTAATAAGTATCTTCCAATTTTTCTTCTTTTTTTTGAAGTACTAGTATTATCAGAATTTCCCCCTTGAATTATAAAATCTTTTACAACTCTATGAAAATATTCACCTTCAAAATACTTATTTTTTGTTAAATAAATAAAATTAGCTCTATGATATGGAGTGTTGATGAATAGTTCAATATCAATATTTCCATAGGATGTAATTATCCTAACTTTATTTTCTTTATTTTTTTTTCCGTATTCAAAAAAGAATGGGATAGCATTATCATCGTTTAATAGAAACTCTTTATTGCTTTGTTTTGGTATCTTTTTAGTTATTTTTTTTATTTCTGTTTTTACAGGTTGTTCTACCTTATCTTTACATGAAATTAATAAAAGGCTAACTAAAAGTATTTTATAAAAATGCATTTTACAGATTTTAAAAATTATTTATTAAAAATAAAAGATTATCAGCTTCCAGGACATGATTATTTATTAAAAATTGCTCCTCCAGCTAGAATTAAGCATCTAAAAAATAATATTATCCCTAAAGATTCTAAAACAGCGTCAGTTTTAATGCTTTTTTACCCCGATAGTAATAATGAAACTAGATTAGTTTTAATGCTAAGAAATAAATACAAAGGAGTGCATTCTAATCAGATTAGTCTACCAGGTGGTAAAGTTGATAGATTAGATAAATCTTTAAAAGACACGGCTTTAAGAGAAACATACGAAGAAATAGGATTACATAGAGATGATATTGAAATTGTTGGTGAATTGTCCTCTGTTTATATTCCTCCAAGTAATTTTAATGTTTTTCCTTTTGTAGGTTACACCAGTAAAACACCAAAATTTGTTCCTGATTCAAAGGAGGTTTCTCTAATTTTAAGCCCTAAACTAAGTTATATCTTAGGTATGGATATAGTTGAATCTGTTGTTGAAGTTAATAATGCAACCCAAAAAGTACCTAGTTTTTTAATTGATAATCATATTTTATGGGGAGCTACAGCAATCATAATCCATGAATTTGTTTTATTATTTAAACAAATGGTTAATTCTTAATACATTTGTCTGACCAAAAATTATTGTGTGAGTTTTTTAAAAAGGAATCCTTTCGGACACATCCTGTTTGTTAAGAAGTGGTTAATTCGAGTTCTTGGTGTACTGACACACCAAAGATTTAATCGTTTTAATAAACTAAAAATTGAAGGATCGGATGTTATAAAATCTTTGCCTGAAAATAATGTTTTGTTTGTCTCAAATCATCAAACTTATTTTGCCGATGTTGCTGCTATGATACATGTGTTTAATGCAAGTTTAAGTGGAAGAGTAGATTCAATTAAAAACATGACTTATTTATGGGAACCAAAACTCAATATTTATTATGTTGCTGCTAAAGAAACTATGAAAGCAGGACTTCTTCCTCGAATATTAGCATATGTGGGTTCAGTTTCTATTGAAAGAACATGGAGATCTAAAGGGGAGGATGTGAAAAGGCAAGTCAAAATGAGTGATATAGGTAATATAGGAAAAGCTCTTGATGATGGTTGGGTTATAACATTTCCTCAAGGAACTACTACTCCTTTTAAACCAATTAGAAGAGGAACAGCACACATTATTAAGAAATATAATCCAATAGTTGTTCCAATAGTAATAGACGGATTTAGAAGGTCATTTGATAAAAAGGGTATAAGAATAAAAAAAAGAAATATTCTTCAATCTATGGAAATTAAAAAACCATTAGATATAGATTATGAAAACGAATCTGTTGAAAGTATAGTAGAGAAAATTGAATATGCAATCGAACAACACCCTTCTTTTTTGAAGGTTATTTCTGAAAAAGATCTTTTAGATTTAGAAAAAACAAATAAACAAAGAGAGTGGTGATCACTCTTTACTACCAATCAAAGATTTTCTTCAATAATTCCTCCACAAGCAATTCTAGACCCAGCTGCACCAGAGGGTTGTGAAACTAAATCATCAGAACCTTGATGAATTATTATTGATTTTCCAATAATGTTTTTGTTTAGATCATCACAATCCAAACACCATAAATCAGTACTAAAAGAAACTGTACCGTTACCATTTTCATCTACATTAAAATTCCCAATATCTCCTCTGTGAAATCCTTTAGAGTCACCCCATTTACCATGACTTTCCAGAGTTGGATTCCAATGTCCACCAGCAGATTTACCATCAATTGAAGAGCAATCTGATTTTTCATGGATATGAATAGCATGTTCACCAGGTTCTAAATTGTTAATGGTTGCTTCCATAGTAACTTTAGAATCTTTTTCGATAAAAACTACAAATCCATTTGTTTGTGAAGAACTTTTTGATTCAAGTTCAATTACAACCATATTTGGTATTGAACAACTAGAAATAAGGACTGAAAAAGTAATAAATAGTAAAATATTCTTCATCTGAGTATATGATTTATTTAGCATGATATTTGTACATTTAAAGTTATGAAATATTTTCTTTCAATTTATTGTTTGTTATCATTAATGTCATGTGGACTTTTATCAGAAAACAATAAGCCGGTAGTTTACAATAGTGAATCTTTTAAAGAATTTAAAGTATCAAAAGCACCTGATTACACCAATTTGAATTCATGGGCTGTTCATCCATCTGGTGATCAAAGTATTTTTGACGAATTTGATTTTGATGATTCAAAACTTCCTGTTGATGTTTTCTTTATCTATCCTACTTTGCTCAGTGACAAAAATAATACAAGATGGAATGCAGACATATATGATAACACTACAAGATCCTATGTATTAGGTTCCTCAGTTAAATATCAAGCATCAGCATGGTTTTCAACTGGTGACGTTTATGTTCCTTATTACAGGCAAGCACATTTAAGAGTTTTTAGAGAATCCTTTTGGAAAAACGGTGGTAAAGAAGCTTATGAAATGGCATACAATGATGTTAAAGAAGCTTTTATTACTTACATGAAGGTATATAATAATGATAGGCCAATAATTATTGCTGGGCATAGCCAAGGTTCTGGACATGCTAAAAGGCTTTTACAAGAATTTTTTGATGATAAACCCTTGAAAAATAAATTAGTTGCAGCATATTTAATCGGAACGAAAATAACTAGTGATGATTTTAAGACATTAGATCTTATGAATGATAAAAATGAAACCGGCGGTTTTGTTACTTGGAACACTTATAGATTAATGTCAGAAAGAAAAAAACAGAAATCTTCTTTTACAATTAGTGAAGAATGGATTCAAGATGCACTTTGTTCAAATCCTATTACATGGAACGATAATAAGACATCAAATTATGATGAGCACAAAGGTTTTCTATATTTAAATAATAAGGTTTTTCCAAAGACAGTTAAAATTGAAAGTATAGATAATAAGATATTAGTTAAACTTCCTAAAATGGGTATTGTTAAGCGCTTACTACTTTCAACCGTTAAGGATTATCATAAGGCTGATGTCAATTTGTTTTGGGAAGACATTAGGCTGAACAGTATTGAAAGATCTAAATCATATTTATCTGCACAGTGATAAAATATAATAATTTATTATTAATAATTCTTTTTTTACAATGCTCTATTGTTCTTTCACAAAACTATGTTGAGGGGGTAATTAGTTATGAAAATGAATCCGGTGAAATAATTCCACTTCCTGGTGTAACTGTTTTTTGGGAAAATTCATCAACAGGAACCATTTCAAATATTGATGGAAATTATAAACTTTTAAAATCAAGTTTATCTAATAACCTTGTATTTAAATTTTTAGGTTACAAAGAACAAATTACCGACGTAAGCAATAAAAGATTTTATAGTCTAACAATGCTTAAAGATGAAAATACTCTTGAAGAAGTAGTAGTAAATAAAAAAAGAAAAACAATTCAAAAATCATATTTTAAAACTCAAAATATTATTAACGTTTCAAGTGATGAATTGTTAAAAGCAGCATGTTGTAATATCTCTGAAAGTTTTGAAACTAATCCCTCTATAGATGTTAGTTATTCCAATGCAGTAACAGGTGTTAAACAGGTTAAAATGTTGGGCTTAGAAAGTCCATATTTACTTATAACTGAGGAAAATATTCCAATGATAAGGGGAGCTTCACAAGTCTATGGTTTGTCTTTTATCCCTGGAACTTGGGTAGAGAGTATGCAAATAACAAAAGGAACAGGGAGTGTGGTTAATGGGTTTGAAAGTATTTCTGGCCAAATTAACGTTGAATTAAAAAAACCATATTCTGATTCACCTTTTTTTGTAAATATCTATTCTAATAATATGGGTAGAAACGAAGTTAACCTTCACAGTAATAAAATAATAAATGATAAAGTTAGTACTGGACTGTACTTACATGCCAATAAGAATAATCACATTATTGATAATAATAATGATGGTTTTTTAGATCACCCACTTTCTGATGCAGTTAATTTTTTCAATAGATGGCAATACATAAATCCTTCAAAGGGAACTGTTGCTTTTTTTGGATACCGATTTATGAGTGATAAAAAGGAATTGGGAGAAAATACTATGGATAAGTTATTTATTCGTGATCCTTGGAAAGGTGAAATTCGTACAAAAAGGTTTGATTCAAATTTTAAATTTGGTTACGTAAACCCTAGTATACCATACCAGTCTTTGGGTTTTCAAATGGCTTTTTCAAGTCACGATCAAGATTCTTATTTTGGAAAACGAAATTATGATATCAATCAAAATAGTTTCTATTCAAGCTTAATTTATAATTCTATCATTGGAAGTACTCTTAATAAAATTAAAGTAGGGTTAAATTTTTCATATGACGATTTTGATGAAATAGTTGATATAAGTAAAACTTCGTACAATAGAATTGATAATTCTATTGGTGGTTTCTTTGAATACAGTTACGATAGTCTAGACGCTTTAAGTCTTGTTGCTGGAATTAGGTATGATATTCATAATAATTTGGGAAGTTTTTTTACACCAAGATTCCATTTAAGGTATCAACCTTTTGAAAAATCTGTATTACGATTATCTGCTGGATCAGGAAGAAAATCTTCAAATATATTTTCTGAAAATCAAAATATATTCACGTCAGGTCGTAAAATTAAAATCTCGAAACAATTAGGTGAATTTTATGGATTAGATCCAGAAAAAGCTTTCAATTATGGTCTAAGTTTTAGACAAGGGTTTTTTATAAATAACAGAGAAGGTGATATCACTTTTGATTACTATGTAACAGATTTCGAAAATCAAGTTATTGTTGATTGGGAAACTCAAGGTGAGGTATCATTTTATAATTTAGATGGCAAAAGTTTTGCTAAAAGTTTACAGATTGATCTTGAATATCAATTAAGTAATAATATTTTGATTAAATCAACATTTAAGAACTTTGATGTTAAAAAACAATACAATTCAGGTTTAAAGATAAATCCTTTAACTCCAAAAAATAGATTTTTTACAAATTTAGAAGTATCTACTAATGAAAGAAAAAATGGTTCCAAATGGAAGTTTGACTTGACCTATAATTGGATTGGAAAACAAAGATTACCTAGTCACACTGAATTAATTGACTTTGAAGGTTATTCCCCAAATTACAGTTTATTTAATTCTCAAATAACCAGAGTGTTTTCTAAAAAATTTGAGATGTATTTAGGAGGAGAAAATATTGGAGGATACACTCAAAGCAATCCAATTCTTGGAGGATATCCTTTTGGAACAGATTTTGATACTTCAATTGTCTATGCACCTATACATGGAGCACTTTTTTATATAGGATTACGATTTAATAATTAATTTAGTAAAATGAAATATCTAATTGTCTTATCACTTTTCTTTTCATCCTTAGGTTTTTCTCAACAGAGTAATCTAAAATCTCTCAATGTTTCTTTTCTAGTTAAAGGAGTTTGTGAGATGTGTAAGGATAGAATTGAGAATGGAACAATAAAACTTAAAGGAGTTAAATATGTTAATTGGGATATTATTTCAAGTAATATTTCTTTAATATATAATTCAAAAAAAATAAGTCTAGACGAAATTCACAAGGGAATTTCTTTACTTGGACATAGTACTAGTAAATATACTGCGCCATCTGAAATTTATAATAGTCTTCCAGATTGTTGTTTGTATGAAACTTTAGAAAAACATTAAATTATAAAATTATGAAAACAACATTTAAAATAATATTTGCAGTACTAATTGGAGCTTTTATAGGTTATTCAATTGCTGACTATACTTTGACAACTGATGAAGTTGAAATTGTTAACGAGGAAAAAGTAGAAAATATAATAGAATTGATGGGTACTGAAACTTCTTTTGGTGTGAAAGGTAATTGTAAGATGTGTAAAAAGACTATTGAAACTTCTGCATTATCACTTGACGGAGTTCACAAGGCAATTTGGGATGTGAAGACTAAGCAAATAGATTTAGTTTATGATGATCAATTGGTTGAACTTACCACAATTCATAATACGATTGCTAGTTCAGGATATTCTACTGACTTAGTGGATTTAAATCAGGAAGCCTACGACAATCTTCCAATGTGTTGTCAATATGATCCAGAAAAATAAATAAAGAACTTTTTATTACAATTATTTACGACCCTCTTTATGAGGGTTTTTTATAAATCAAAATTAATTCCTTGAGCTAAGGCTAGTTCACTTGAATAATTAATAGTATTGGTTTGTCTACGCATATAAACTTTCCAAGCATCTGATCCACTTTCTCTTCCTCCTCCAGTTTCTTTCTCTCCCCCAAATGCTCCGCCAATCTCAGCTCCAGATGTACCTATATTTACATTAGCAATTCCACAATCACTTCCAGATGCTGATAAAAATATTTCAGATTCTTTTAGATTTTTAGTCATAATTGACGAAGAAAGACCTTGTTTGACATCATTCATTATTTCTATAGCATTTTGAACTTCTCCTTTATATTCAATTACATACAAAATAGGAGCAAATGTTTCTGTTTGGACAATTGAAGCTTCGTTTTTGATTTCAGCAATTGCAGGTTTAACGTAGCACCCACTTTTATAATCATCACCTAAAAGTACTCCACCTTCAACAATTAATTTCCCACCCTGATCTTTAATTTGATTTAAGGCTGAGTTATATTGGTTGACAGCATCAACATCAATAAGAGGACCTACATGATTACTTTCGTCAAGTGGATTACCAATTTTTAACTGACTGTATGCTTTTGCTAGTTCAGTTTTAATTTCTGAGATTATAGATTCATGTACAATGATTCTTCTTGTTGATGTACATCTTTGTCCACAAGTTCCTACAGCTCCAAAAACAATATTTATAACAGCCTGCTTTATATCTACACTTGGTGTAACTATAATTGCATTATTTCCTCCTAGCTCAAGTAAAGACTTGCCGAGTCTTGCACCAACTTTTTGAGCAACATCTTTTCCCATTCTTGTTGACCCTGTTGCAGAGAGAAGATTTATCCTATTGTCTTCTGCCATCCATTTTCCAACTTGACTATCTCCATTTATTAAACAGGAGATACCTTTATCCATATCATTTTCTTTCAAAACATCGGCTATTAATTTTTGACAAACTACGCCGCACAGAGGAGTTTTTTCGGATGGTTTCCAAATACAAACATTTCCACAAACCCAAGCAAGTGCTACATTCCAACTCCAAACAGCGACTGGAAAATTAAAAGCAGATATAACACCAACTATTCCAAGCGGATGATATTGTTCATACATTCTATGATTAGGTCTTTCTGAA
>Ga0228651_1000488_pt1 | contig 14284 bp, 10 predicted proteins | sample 63DmetaG_FD_183018 | JGI IMG/M metagenome (GOLD analysis project Ga0228651, IMG submission 183018) | Seawater microbial communities from Monterey Bay, California, United States - 63D | ecosystem: Environmental > Aquatic > Marine > Coastal | place: USA: California | collected 2016-10-24
GCGTTAGGTTTTGAAAACACTAACGATGCAACTGGAGGTTTAAATGGTACTTATGCCAATGTTACTGTAAATGGAGCCACTGTAAAAGCACCAGTAATTATTCAACCAGGGCAAGCGCGAGGGACAGTAGGTTTATCTTTTGGGTATGGACGAAGTGCAGGACTAAAAGAGGAAATGCAAACGGGTGTAAATGCGTATCCACTTTATCAAAATTTTGACTCAACACAAACCGTTTCAATAGAAGCGGTCGGTGGCAAGCACGAATTTGCATGTGTACAATTGCACAATACATTAATGGGGCGTGGTGACATTATAAAAGAAACCACTTTAGAAATTTTTAATACTAAAGACGCTGAGCATTGGAATCCTACCCCAGTAGTTTCTTTAAATCACATTGAAACTCCGGTGAGTTCTCCAGATGTTGATCTTTGGGATGAGTTTGATCGTTCCATAGGGCATCATTTCAATCTTTCTATAGATTTAAATTCTTGTACGGGTTGTGGAGCATGTGTGATTGCATGTCATGCCGAAAACAACGTTCCTGTTGTAGGAAAAGAAGAAATCAGAAGAAGTCGCGATATGCATTGGTTAAGAATTGACCGCTACTATTCTTCAGATGAAACTTTTGAGGGGGATAACCAAACAAAAGATAATATCAAAGGGCTTGGAAGTTCATTAAGCACTTTTGGCGAAATGGAATTACCATCTGAAAATCCTCAAGTGGCTTTTCAACCCATCATGTGTCAGCATTGTAACCACGCACCATGTGAAACCGTTTGTCCAGTAGCAGCAAGTTCACACGGAAGGCAAGGTCAAAACCACATGGCGTACAACCGTTGTGTTGGAACACGTTATTGTGCAAATAACTGCCCATATAAAGTACGTCGATTTAACTGGTTCCTTTATAATGGTAACGATGAGTTTGATTATCATATGAATAACGACTTAGGTCGCATGGTCATTAATCCAGATGTAACGGTACGTTCTAGAGGGGTCATGGAAAAATGTTCGATGTGTATTCAAATGACACAAAAAACAATTTTGGATGCCAAACGTGACGGTAGACCAGTAGATGTGAATGGCTTTAAAACGGCTTGTTCATCGGCTTGTGATAGCGGCGCAATTGTTTTTGGCGATATCAACAATAAAAAAGACGATGTTACAAAACTTAAAGATGATGAGCGTGCTTATCATCTATTAGAACATGTTGGTACAAAACCAAATGTGGTCTATCAAGTTAAAGTAAGAAATACAAAAGAAGCATAACTAACAAAGAAATAAAATTAAACTATGGCGTCTCATTACGAAGCACCGATAAGAAGACCACTCGTAACTGGTGAAAAATCATACCACGATGTCACTCTTGATGTAGTTGCTCCTGTAGAAGGAAAAGCTAACAAGCAGTGGTGGATAGTCTTCTCCATAGCGCTAGCCGCTTTTGGTTGGGGTCTTGGGTGTATGATTTATACAATATCTACAGGAATTGGAACTTGGGGATTAAACAAAACTGTAGGTTGGGCATGGGATATCACCAATTTTGTATGGTGGGTAGGGATCGGACATGCTGGAACACTTATTTCTGCAGTACTTCTTTTATTTAGACAAAAATGGCGTATGGCGATCAATAGATCTGCTGAGGCCATGACCATATTTTCAGTAATTCAAGCAGGATTATTTCCAATTATTCACATGGGACGACCTTGGTTGGCGTATTGGGTATTGCCTATCCCAAACCAATTTGGATCACTTTGGGTAAACTTTAATTCACCACTATTGTGGGACGTATTTGCGATTTCAACTTATCTTTCAGTTTCATTAGTATTTTGGTGGACTGGACTATTACCTGATTTTGCAATGATACGTGACCGTGCCGTGCGTCCATTTCAAAAGAAAATTTATTCTTTATTAAGTTTTGGATGGTCTGGTCGAGCAAAAGATTGGCAACGTTTTGAAGAAGTTTCTTTAGTACTTGCAGGATTGGCAACACCACTTGTACTTTCGGTACACACTATTGTATCTTTTGACTTTGCGACTTCGGTAATTCCAGGTTGGCATACTACTATTTTCCCGCCATACTTTGTGGCAGGAGCAATTTTCTCAGGATTTGCTATGGTAAATACATTGCTTATCATCATGAGAAAAGTGTGTAACCTTGAAGATTATATCACTGTACAACATATTGAATTGATGAACATTGTCATCATGATTACAGGTTCAATTGTAGGTGTAGCTTATATTACAGAATTATTTATTGCATGGTATTCTGGAGTCGAATATGAGCAATATGCCTTCCTAAATAGAGCTACAGGCCCCTATTGGTGGGCATATTGGGCGATGATGTCTTGTAATGTGTTCTCTCCACAATTTATGTGGTTCAAGAAATTAAGAACTAGCATTATGTTCTCATTTGCCATTTCAATTGTAGTGAATATAGGAATGTGGTTTGAACGTTTTGTGATTATTGTAACGTCGTTGCACAGAGATTATTTGCCATCGTCGTGGACAATGTTCTCACCAACGTTTGTAGATATTGGAATTTTCATTGGAACTATAGGTTTCTTCTTTGTGTTGTTTTTACTTTATTCGAGAACATTCCCAGTAATTGCTCAAGCTGAGGTGAAAACCATTTTGAAATCTTCAGGGCAACGTTACAAAAATATTAGAGAAGATGGAGACAGTTTGGTTGGTACAGGTTCAGATGAACGTACCTCCAAAAAGCCAAAAGCAACAAGAAAACCTAACAAGAAAAAAGACTAAGTATGGGAACATCAAAAGTTATTCATGCCTTATATACAGATGATGATGTATTGATGTCTGCAGTAAAAACTGTAAAGGCAGAGAAACACCACATCGAAGAAATTTACACACCATTTCCAGTACATGGATTGGACAAGGCCATGGGGCTTGCCCCAACACGTATTGCAATTGCAGCTTTTATGTATGGCTGTGTAGGCCTAACTGTTGCTGTCCTCATGATGAATTTTATTATGATAGAGGATTGGCCACAAAATATTGGTGGAAAACCAAGTTTTAGCTATATCGAAAACATGCCTGCCTTTGTGCCGATTATGTTTGAGCTCACTGTATTTTTTGCAGCGCATTTAATGGTAATTACATTTTATTTGAGAAGTAGAATGTGGCCATTTAAAAACGCTGAAAATCCAGACCCAAGAACAACAGATGACCATTTTTTGATGGAAATCCCTGTTCATGACAATGAAAAAAAATTAAAAACACTATTAACCAAAACAGGTGCAGTAGAAGTGCATGTGGTTGAAAAAGAAGCACATTAGACCTATGAAAAGTGTATCAAAAATATTCATTTTAGTATTGATTGGTTCAGCACTTTGGTCTTGCCAAGACAACAGCAGACCGAACTACCAATTTTTCCCAAACATGTATGCCCCCGTTGGCTACGAAGCTTATGGCGAATACGAGGTTTTTCCAAACAGTCAAGAAGCGTTACTTCCCGTTGAAGGAACTATTGCTAGAGGGTATTCGTTATATGACTATAAAAACACCAACGAGGGTTATGAAGCTGCGTTAAAAACCTTAAAATCCCCTTTAACGGTAACAGAAATTGATACTAAAAGAGGTAAAGAGCTGTATGATATATACTGTGGGATTTGTCACGGTAACAAAGGTGCTGGCCAAGGAAAATTGGTTAAGCGCGAAAAAATATTAGGTGTTCCTAGTTATGCAGATCGTGCGATAACAGCAGGAAGTATTTATCACGTTATATATTATGGTAAAAACTCAATGGGCTCATACGCTAATCTTTTAAACGAAGAAGAGCGTTGGCAAGTTACGGCATACGTTGAAGCACTTCGATCAGAATTAATAAAATAAAGAAAAACAAAACATAAATAAAACATGTATACGTTTTCAAAAAGATTAAAAATTACATCTCTTGTTCTAATCATTATTGGAGCAATTGGTTGGATTTCCAGTTATAATTCATCTCATCATTTGACTTTAGAAGATGTTAAAGTCTTATTAGCAGATGAAGAAGCACATCATGGTGTCTCAGAAGTTCACGACGATGGAGAGGCCCATGCTGCAATGATTCACTCAGCCAGCGAAGATGGTCATCATCATGAAGAAGCTCATCATGATGATGAACACGCAGAACATGTTTTGCATCAAATGCACAACCGACCTTATGCGGCATTGTATGTAGCAGCGTTTTTCTTTATGATGATTTCACTTGGCGTTCTTGCGTTTTATGGAATTCAATATGCAGCGCAAGCCGGTTGGTCACCAGTACTTTTTAGAGTAATGGAAGCCATAACCTATTATCTTTTACCAGGAGCTATAATAGTACTAGGTATAGGGCTATGGGCTGGAGACCACCTTTTCATTTGGATGGATCCAGAAGTTGTTGCGCATGACGAACTTATTCAAGGAAAATCTGGATGGCTCAACAAAACATGGTTCGCTATAAGAGGATTGATATTTATTGCAGGTTGGAGTTTGTACCGTTATTTCTCTAGAAAATTCTCATTAGCGCAAGACCAAGCCGATGTGAATGATAATAGAAATTTCAAGAAAAACTTCAGAATATCTGCAGCCTTTTTAGTGTTTTATATTTACACAGAATCCATGATGTCTTGGGATTGGATCATGAGTGTAGATCCACACTGGTTCAGCACACTTTTTGGATGGTATGTTTTTGCAAGCATGTTTGTGAGTGGAATTACTGTTATTGCTTTGATAACAATTTACCTAAAATCAAAAGGGCTAATGGAATTTGTGAACGACAGCCACTTACACGATTTAGCTAAATTTATGTTCGCTATTAGCGTATTTTGGACCTATTTGTGGTTCTCACAATTCATGCTGATTTGGTATGCAAACATTCCAGAAGAAGTTACTTATTTCATCACAAGAATAGAAGACTATAAATTACCATTCTTTGGGATGCTTATTTTGAATTTTATTTTCCCATTCTTGGTACTTATGAACAGCGATTACAAGCGTGTACCATGGTTTATCGTCATGGCAGGTATTGTTATTTTATTTGGACACTATATAGATGTGTTTAACATGATTATGCCAGCTACAGTAGGAGATCGATGGTTTATTGGTGTTCCAGAAATTAGCGCAGTATTGCTATTTCTTGGATTGTTCCTTTGGATTGTGTTTTATGCTCTATCCAAAGCACCACTATTGCCAAAAGGCAATCCATTTATAAAGGAAAGCGAACAGTTTCATTATTAATTAAATTTTAAAGATAGTATAGTACAATGACTGGCTTATTAACAATATTAATATTATTAGGAATCACCATCGCGATTTGGCAAATGGTTAAAATATTTGATTTAGCACAAGCAAATAAAGACAATTCCCAAATTGCAAATGACAAAGACAATTCTGTAAATGGCTATTTGATGTTGGCATTTTTAGGATTTATATACCTTATCACCATCATCTCTTTTGCGCTTTGGGGGGACTTGCCACTGGTTTCAAATTCAGCCTCTGAGCATGGACCAGAAATAGATCGATTGATGATTATTTCGATGGTTGTAATCTTTATTGTACAAACCATTACACAGTTCTTGTTGCATTATTTTGCTTTCAAATATAAAGGTGAAAAAGGAAGAAAAGCGCTTTTCTATGCCGATAATGACAAGCTAGAATTTATCTGGACAATTATTCCAGTAATTACCCTTGCGGGTCTTATTATGTATGGATTATTTACTTGGAATGATATCATGAATATTGATGAAGAGGAAGATCCAATTGTTGTAGAATTGTATGCACAACAGTTTAACTGGAAAGCACGCTACGCTGGAGAAGACAATGTTCTTGGGAAAGCCAATGTGAGATTAATTAACTTAGACAACGCTAATATTTTAGGGCTAGATGAATCTGACCCTAATGCTCAAGACGATATCATCACAACTGAACTTCATTTACCCGTTGGAAAGCCAATTTTATTCAAAATGCGTTCTCAAGATGTATTGCATTCAGCATACATGCCACATTTTAGAGCACAAATGAATTGTGTTCCAGGGATGATTACTCAATTTGCATTCACTCCAACTGTTACAACTGAAGAAATGCGATTGAACCCAGAGATTTATGAAAAAGTAAGAAATATCAATAAAATTCGAAACGAAAATAGTAAGAAGCTTCAAGCCAAAGGCGAAGAGCCGCTTGATCGTTATGAATTTGATTATCTGTTACTGTGTAACAAAATTTGTGGAAAATCACATTACAACATGCAAATGAAAATTATTGTTGAAACAGAGGAAGAATACAATGCATGGTTGCAAGAGCAAAAAATATTTAAAAATTCATTAGTTCAAAACTAAACACTAAGAAGTAACACTAAAAGATTATGTCAGCACACGTAGACACCCATACACACGATGATGACCACGGGCATCATCACAAAGAAACCTTTGTAACGAAATACATTTTTAGCCAAGATCATAAAATGATTGCCAAACAGTATTTGATTACAGGGATAATCATGGGAATTATTGGAATTTTAATGTCATTGCTAATGCGTATGCAAATTGCATGGCCAGAAAAACCAAACGTAATTTTTGAAGCACTATTAGGAAAGTGGGCTCCAGGAGGCGTTATGGATGCAGATATTTATTTAGCATTAGTAACCATTCATGGAACGATCATGGTATTTTTTGTATTAACTGCAGGCTTAAGTGGTACTTTTAGCAACCTTTTGATTCCATTACAAATTGGAGCTAGAGATATGGCCTCAGGTTTCCTTAATATGGTGTCGTATTGGTTATTCTTTTTATCAAGTGTGATAATGGTAATTTCATTGTTTGTTGAGGCAGGACCAGCCGCAGCAGGATGGACAGTTTATCCGCCACTTAGTGCACTTCCATTAGCACAAGGGGGTTCAGGTGCAGGAATGACACTTTGGCTCGTTTCAATGGCAATTTTTATTGCGTCTTCACTTCTTGGTTCATTGAACTATATTGTAACAGTATTAAACCTTAGAACCAAAGGGATGTCTATGACAAGGTTGCCATTAACCATTTGGGCGTTTTTTATAACGGCTGTAATTGGTGTAGTGTCTTTCCCAGTTCTTTTATCTGCAGCATTGTTGCTAATAATGGATAGAAGTTTTGGAACATCTTTCTTCCTTTCAGATATTTTTATTCAAGGAGAGGTGTTGCATTACCAAGGCGGGTCACCAGTCTTATTTGAGCATTTATTTTGGTTCCTTGGACATCCAGAAGTATATATAGTATTGCTTCCAGCTTTAGGGATAACGTCAGAAGTTATAGCAACAAATGCAAGAAAACCAATCTTTGGATACAGAGCAATGGTAGCTTCAATTATTGCCATTGCCTTTTTATCAACAATCGTATGGGGGCACCATATGTTTATCTCGGGGATGAACCCATTCTTAGGGTCAGTATTTACATTTACAACATTACTTATTGCTATTCCATCAGCAGTAAAAGCATTTAATTATATTACAACGCTTTGGAAAGGAAACCTTCAGTTAAATCCTGCCATGTTGTTTTCAATTGGCTTAGTTTCAACATTTATAACAGGAGGTCTTACAGGAATTATCCTAGGGGATAGTGCACTTGATATCAATGTTCACGATACTTATTTTGTAGTCGCACACTTCCATCTAGTAATGGGTATATCAGCATTATATGGATTATTTGCAGGGGTATATCATTGGTTCCCAAAAATGTTTGGCCGAATGCTTAATAAAAATTTAGGATACATTCACTTTTGGGTGACTGCAGTATGTGCCTATGGTGTATTTTTCCCAATGCATTTTATAGGAATGGCAGGATTGCCAAGACGCTACTACAACAACAGTAATTTTCCACTTTTTGATGACACCCAAAATGTACAGATTTTAATTACAATTTTTGCACTTGTTGCAGGACTTGTGCAATTAGTCTTTCTTTACAACTTTATCCACAGTATGTTTTATGGTAAGAAAGCAGAACAAAATCCATGGCGTTCAAATACTTTGGAATGGACTGCACCTGTTGAACATATGCATGGTAACTGGCCTGGAGAAATTCCACACGTTCACCGTTGGGCATACGATTACAGTAAGCCAGGTCATGATGAAGACTTTGTTCCGCAACACATTCCACTAAAAGACGGAGAAGAAGAACTTCAGCACTAATATTGTTAGTTACTTCTCAAATATATTAGAAAGCCTTTCTCAAACGAGAAAGGCTTTTTCTTTATATTTGTGACTATGAATCAGCATCTAGATCCAACAGACGAAAACTTATCTCCTGAAGAACATGACATCGAAAAAGCATTAAGACCGCTAACCTTCGATGATTTTTCTGGGCAAGATCAAGTTTTGGAAAACTTACAAATTTTTGTAGAAGCAGCTGTAGAGCGCAATGAAGCTCTAGATCACACCCTTTTTCATGGCCCTCCTGGGCTGGGAAAAACTACCTTAGCACATATTTTAGCAAATGAATTGAATGTGGGGATTAAAGTTACTTCTGGCCCTGTTTTAGATAAGCCTGGTGATTTGGCAGGGTTGCTTACCAATTTGGAAGATAGAGATGTGCTTTTTATTGATGAAATTCACCGCTTGAGTCCAATTGTAGAAGAATATTTATATTCTGCAATGGAAGATTATAAGATTGATATTATGATTGAATCTGGGCCAAATGCACGAACTGTTCAAATCAATTTGAATCCATTTACATTAGTTGGAGCCACAACGCGCTCGGGATTGCTTACAGCACCTATGCGCGCACGTTTTGGAATCAGTAGCCGACTTCAATACTATTCCACAGAATTGCTTTCGACTATTCTTCAACGAAGTGCTCAAATTTTAAATGTTCCTATAAGTTTTGAAGCCGCAATAGAAATTGCAGGACGAAGTCGTGGAACCCCAAGAATTGCAAATGCATTGTTAAGGCGCGTTAGAGATTTTGCCCAAATAAAAGGCAATGGGAAGATAGGTATAGAGATTGCTAAATTTGGATTAAAAGCCCTTAATGTTGATGCTCATGGTTTGGATGAAATGGATAATAAAATTCTAACAACAATTATTGATAAATTTAAAGGAGGCCCTGTTGGAATTACAACAATAGCCACTGCGGTAAGTGAAAGTCCAGAAACCATTGAAGAAGTCTACGAGCCATTTTTAATTCAACAAGGATTTATAATGCGTACCCCTAGAGGAAGAGAAGTTACAGAACTTGCCTACAAACACCTTGGTCGTCAAAAAGAAGATTACCAAAAAGGATTGTTTTAGCATGTCAAAAAAAGTACAGTATGCACAACTTATTAAAACCGAAGCCAAACGCCTCGGTTTTTTATCTTGCGGCATAAGTAAGGCAGCATTTTTAGAAGATGAAGCGCCACGATTAGAAGCATGGCTAAATCAGAACAAACATGGCAAAATGCAATACATGGAAAATCATTTTGATAAGCGTTTAGATCCAACCCTGCTTGTTGAAGATTCAAAAAGTGTCGTGTCTTTGATATATAATTACTTTCCATCACAAACACAATTGGATCCAGAAGCACCAAAGATTAGTAAATATGCTTATGGCGTAGATTATCACTATGTCATAAAAGACAAATTAAAACATCTTTTAGAATATATTAGGGACGAGATCGGGGATGTACATGGTCGTGCTTTTGTAGACTCTGCGCCAATTTTAGAAAAAGCTTGGGCGAAGAAATCTGGACTAGGGTGGATCGGCAAACACAGTAATTTGCTTTCTCAAAAAGCAGGTTCATTTTATTTTATTGCAGAACTGATTATTGATTTGGATTTAGAACCAGATCATGCTGTTACAGATCATTGTGGAACCTGTACTGCATGTATTGATGCCTGCCCAACAGAAGCCATTACTGAACCCTATAAGGTTGATGGTAGTAAATGTATTTCATATTTTACCATTGAACTCAAATATAATATTCCAACAGAAATGAAAGGAAAATTTGATGATTGGATGTTTGGTTGTGATGTTTGTCAAGACGTATGCCCTTGGAACCGTTTTTCTAAAGCACACAATGAACCTTTATTTAATCCAAAACCAGAACTACTATCGATGACCAAGAAAGACTGGGAAGAAATTACACTTGAAACCTTCAATAAAGTATTTAAAAAATCGGCAGTAAAACGCACAAAATATACAGGATTAACTCGAAATATTAAGTTTTTAAAAGAATAAATAAAAATTTTCTCATTACAAGGATACTGCTAACTTTGTAAACTTAAATAACAACCAACTATATGGCAAAACTAACCAGACACGACTTAGAAGCCCTTGCATATAACGCTAAACCAAATCCAGGAAAAATTCAAGTTGTTCCTACAAAAAAATATGCGACCCAACGTGACTTATCTTTGGCATATTCTCCAGGTGTGGCTGCCCCATGTTTAGAAATTGAAAAAAATCCATCTGAAGCCTATAAATATACTTCCAAAGGTAATTTAGTGGCAGTTATTTCGAATGGAACAGCAGTTTTGGGGCTTGGAAATATTGGTCCAGAAGCCTCTAAACCAGTAATGGAAGGTAAAGGACTTTTATTTAAAATTTTTGCAGATATTGATGTTTTTGACATTGAAGTTGATACAGAAAATATTGATGAATTTATAAATACCGTAAAAAATATTGCGCCAACTTTTGGTGGGATTAACCTTGAAGATATAAAAGCCCCAGAAGCTTTTGAAATTGAAAAACGGTTAAAAGAAGAATTGAATATTCCTGTAATGCACGACGATCAGCACGGGACAGCCATAATTTCAGCTGCTGCTCTTTTGAATGCTTTAGAACTTGCTGATAAAAATATTGAAGATGTACAGATTGTTGTTAGCGGTGCTGGAGCTGCTGCAATTTCTTGTACAAGACTATATATGTCTTTTGGGGCAAAACGAGAAAATATTGTGATGCTGGATAGTAGGGGAGTAATATGTCAAGATCGTGAAAACCTTACTCCACAAAAGTCTGAATTTGCAACAACAAAAAAAATAGACACTTTGGAGGAAGCAATGCATAATGCCGATGTTTTTATTGGCCTTTCAACTTCTAATATAGTTTCTCCCGAAATGCTGAAATCTATGGCAAAAAAACCAATTGTATTTGCAATGGCCAATCCAGATCCAGAAATTACTTATGACTTAGCAATTCAAACTAGAGATGATATTATTATGGCGACCGGTCGAAGTGATAATCCAAATCAGGTTAATAATGTCTTAGGATTTCCTTTTATTTTTAGAGGGGCACTTGATGTTAGAGCAACCACCATTAATGAAGCAATGAAAAAAGCTGCTGTTGTTGCCCTTGCAGAACTAGCCAAAGAGCCTGTTCCTGAACAAGTAAACATTGCTTATGGTGAAATGCGTTTAACTTTTGGAAGTGATTACATTATTCCAAAACCTTTTGATCCTCGTTTAATAGCAAAAATACCACCAGCCGTAGCTAAGGCAGCAATGGATAGTGGTGTTGCACAAGCACCAATTTCGGATTGGGGAAAGTATGAAGAGACCTTATTGGATCGTATGGGGGCAGATAACAAGATTGTTCGCTTGTTATTTAATAGAGCAAAATTAAACCCTAAACGTGTTGTTTTTGCAGAAGCTGATCAATTGGATGTTTTAAAAGCGGCCCAAATTGTATATGAAGAAGGCATAGCACATCCTATTTTATTAGGCAATAAAAAACAAATAGAACGCCTAAAAAAAGAACTTGAATTTGATGCAGATGTCACAATAATTGACCCTAAAGATGAGGATCACATTGAGCAAAAAAACAAGTATGGCGAAGTGTTTTGGAAAAAACAAGAGCGCCGTGGACAAACGCTTTTATCGGCTCAAAAACTCATGCGTGAACGAAATTATTATGCTGCAATGATGGTCAATGAAGGAGATGCTGATGCTCTAATTACAGGATATTCAAGAAATTACCCATCGGTGGTAAAGCCAATGCTCGATTTGATTGGTCTTGCACCAGGATCGACAAGAATAGCCACAACTAACGTTATGATTACGCGTAGAGGACCTCTATTTTTAAGTGATACTGCTATTAATATCAACCCAACCGCCCATGATTTGATAAAAATTACACAAATGACATCTGGAGTAATGAAAATGTTTGGAATTACGCCAGTAATGGCCATGTTATCCTATTCAAATTTTGGATCTTCAAAAGATCAGACAGCAACAAAAGTTCGTGAAGCAGTATCCTATTTACACCGCAGACACCCAGATTTGTCTATAGATGGAGAATTGCAAACAGATTTTGCACTTAATAGTGAAATGTTAAAAGCAAATTTTCCATTTTCAAGATTAGCAAATAAAAAAGTAAATGGACTTATTTTTCCAAATTTAGAATCGGCGAATATCACCTATAAGTTACTGAAAGAACTCAACAAAGCAGAGTCTATAGGGCCAATTATGATGGGACTTAGAAAACCTGTCCATATCATACAATTTGGCGCAAGTGTAGATGAAATTGTAAACATGACCGCAGTTGCAGTGATTGATGCACAACAAAAAGAAAAGGCTGATTTGAACTCCTAATTTTTTCTTCACTTAAAATACTATAATTTTAGTACATTTGGTATTTTAAGTTTTATGGTATGATTACGCATGTAAGTGGAAAATTAGTAGAAAAATCCCCAACTAGTGTTGTTGTTGATTGTAATGGTATAGGATATTTTATACATATTTCTCTACACACTTTTTCACAATTAACGGATGATGAGCATATTAAAATACTTACTCATTTTCAAGTCAAAGAAGACGCACAACAGCTATATGGTTTTGCAACTTCTTCAGAGCGAGAAATTTTTAGACTTCTTATATCAGTTAGTGGTATTGGTACCAACACTGCACGTACGATGCTATCTTCTTTAACACCAAAACAAGTTCGAGAAGGCATAGCTTCAGAAGACGTAGCGCTAATTCAATCAGTAAAAGGTATAGGATTAAAAACAGCACAACGTGTTATCATTGATTTAAAAGACAAAGTCCTAAAAATTTACGATATTGACGACTCAATACAAACCTCAAACAATACAAACAAAGATGAAGCGTTATCTGCATTAGAAGTGTTGGGATTTGCTAAAAAACAGTCTGAAAGAGTGGTTGTTAAAATTGTATCTCAAACCCCAGATGCCTCTGCAGAGCTAATCATCAAAGAAGCCCTAAAAAATTTATAAAACTATTGAAACTATTTAGCCCAAAAATGAAACTTAAACACCTTGCTTTAGTTGTATTTTACAGCTTTAGTTACTTGTTATGGTCTCAACAAACACCTACAGTTCGTGATTCTACATCCACCACTTTTTCGTTTAGAGATTTAAACCCTCCTGACCCAAGTAGTGTTATCAATAAATACACCTATGACCCTATAACAGATCGCTATTATTATACATCAAAAGTTGGTGATTATGACATAAAATACCCCATAATTCTTACGCCAAAAGAATTTCAAGCACTGATTCAAAAGGAGAATTTAAAACAATATTATAAAGAAAAATTAGATGCATTTGATGGAAAAAAAGAGGGTTCTGAAGATGCTAAAAAGAACTTGATTCCTGATTTGTATGTAAATTCTAAATTTTTTGAAACAATTTTTGGAGGCAATGTTATATCAGTTGTACCACAAGGATCTGTAGAAATGGATCTAGGAGTTATGTACACCAAACAAGAAAATCCAGCATTTTCGCCTAGAAACCAAAGCAATTTTACGTTTGATTTTGATCAACGTATCAGTTTGAGTTTGATGGGAAAGGTAGGGACACGCTTACAAGTCAACGCAAATTATGACACACAATCTACGTTTGATTTTCAAAATTTAATAAAACTAGAATTCGACCCAACTGTTGATGGCGGAGAAGATAATATTCTTCAAAAACTTGAAATAGGAAATGTGAGTATGCCATTAAACAGTTCATTGATATCAGGGGCTCAAAGTTTATTTGGAGTAAAAACAGAATTGCAATTTGGAAAAACACGAATTACAGGAGTATTTTCTGAGCAACAATCAGAAACAAGAAGTATTGTGGCACAAGGTGGCGGAACATTACAAGATTTTGACTTTTTTGGACTAGATTATGATGAAAATAGACATTTCTTTTTAGGGCAATATTTTAGAGAACATTACGATGAAGCCCTAGAAAACTACCCATTTATAAATTCTCAAGTTCAGATCACTCGAATTGAAGTCTGGGTGACCAACCGAACAAATCAGACTCAAAATGTCAGAAATATTTTGGCCTTACAAGATTTAGGTGAATCCTCAAGAATAGGTTTATCCACTCCGCCAATAGGTTTTGTTAATGTTGG
>Ga0228651_1000497_pt1 | contig 14118 bp, 16 predicted proteins | sample 63DmetaG_FD_183018 | JGI IMG/M metagenome (GOLD analysis project Ga0228651, IMG submission 183018) | Seawater microbial communities from Monterey Bay, California, United States - 63D | ecosystem: Environmental > Aquatic > Marine > Coastal | place: USA: California | collected 2016-10-24
CCATAGCTAAAAAATTTAGAGATATTGGTATGTCTGATTACACTGCAATCGAAACTTTTAAAAGATATCATTTTTAGTTATATTTCTTAAATGCAAATTATTAAAGAAGTTTGTGTTGATTCATTAAAGGAAGCTTTAAAAGCTGAAAAAAATGGAGCCAATAGAATTGAGCTATGTGGAAGATTAGATTTAGATGGGTTAACTCCCTCAAGAGAATTAATCATTAATGCATTTTCAGTTTTAAAAATCCCAATAAGAGTGATGATAAGACCAAAGCATCCATCTTTTGAGTATTCCGAAGATGAAATAAATACTATGATTGATGATATTGAATTTTGTAAAAGAATTGGAGTAGATGGTGTAGTGTTTGGATGCCTGAATAAGAATTCTGATTTTCAAATGGATCAAATAAATAGACTATCGAAAATTTCAAAACCGTTAGATGTCATTATACATAAAGCCATAGATTCTACTAGCTCGGTTTTAGATTCTTTGTCTTTAATCTCTAAAAATTCTAATATAAATGGTGTATTAACATCTGGAGGTGAGCGTTTTGCAATAAATGCCGTTGAAACTCTAAAAAAAATGTTAGTTTTAGTACCCGATAGATTTGAAATTATTATAGCAGGGGGAATAACTTTTGAGAATTTTGAAAGCTTACACACTCTTACAAATGGTAAATTTTATCACGGAAAGAAAATAATTAATATTAAATAAAATTATGAGCAATCAAATTGAATTACATCACAAGACACTTTTTGGACACCCAATAGGACTTTTTGTATTATTTTTTACTGAGTTATGGGAACGATTTAGCTATTATGGAATGAGAGCAATTCTTGTTTTGTATTTAGTTTCAGAGACTGGAGGAGACAATCCAGGAATGGGATGGAGTGATGGTTCTGCAATTGCTTTATATGGTTGGTATACTATGTTTGTCTATTTGGCAACGATTCCTGGGGGAATTTTAGCAGATAGATTTTTAGGTCAAAGAAAATCTGTTATGGTTGGAGGTCTTTTGTTATGTTTTGGCCATGGTATTTTAGCTGTTGAAGCATTATGGGCTTTTTATACTGGACTTACATTTATTGTTTTAGGTGTAGGATGTTTAAAAGGAAATATTTCTACTATGGTTGGAGGTCTTTATGGTGATAAGGATATTGATAAGAGAGACATGGGTTTTTATATTTTTTATATGGGAATTAACGTAGGTGCAGCTGTTTCAGCAATTTTGGTAGGATATGTTGGAGAAGTTTATAATTGGCATTATGGTTTTGGTTTGGCTGGAGTTGGGATGTTAATAGGTCAATTTGTTTACTGGAAAGGTCAAAAATATTTAGTTCACGTTGGTAATAAAATAGAGTTAGATAAAACAGACAATGAATCTTCTAATTTATTTTTACAAATTTTTAAAAAATCTAATTCATTAATTGGATTTAGTTTGACTGCTTTGTTGGGAGTCTATTTGGGATACAGCGGAGATTGGAGTTATGGATTATTGTTAATAGGAATTGCTTTTGCTGTTGGATTTGCAATAGTAGTTTACAATGATGGTAATAAAATTGAAAAAGACAGAATTTTAGTTACGTATTTGGCTTTTCTTATTGTTATTGTGTTTTGGGGAGCTTTTGAACAGGCCGGTGGCTTAATGAACCTTTATGCATCCCAAAAAACTGATTTAGCTTTAGGTAGTTTTATGGTTCCAGCAAGTTGGTTTCAGTCTGCAAACGCAACTTACATATTAATTTTTGCCACTTTAGTTGGGTCTTTTTGGATCTGGTGGAAAAAAAGAGGTTATGAACATTCATCTATTTTTAAAATGGCAGTGGGAGTTATTATTATGGGCTTAGGATTTTCATTTATGTCACTAGCATCTAACGAAGTATCGTATAATGCTGCAGGTGAGATTACTCAAAAATCTGCTATGTACTGGCTTATGTTAGCTTATTTATTTCACACTATTGGTGAGTTATGTGCATCTCCAGTAGCACTTTCATTTATAACTAAATTAGCCCCTGCTAGGTGGGGAGCTTTTATGATGGGCGCATATTTTGCAGCAACAGGACTAGGAAATAAAGTTGCTGGACTAATTGGTGAAAACGCTTCTGAAGCAGGTGATTTTTGGACTTTTACAGGAATTACAATTTTTTGCACAATTTTTGGTGTATTGGTAATACTAATTATTAAGCCACTAAAACGACTAGTTCATAATGCAGAATAAAAGTTACATTAATCTGAAATTATATAAAATATATTCAATAGTATTTTTTGTTTTTGTATGCTTTAATATCCAAGCTCAAGAGATAAATTGGGTGACTTTGGAGAAAGTAGTAGAATTACAGAAAACCAACCCTAAAAACGTTATTATTGATGTTTACACTAACTGGTGTGGTCCTTGTAAGTTGATGGATAAAAATACCTTTAGCAATCCTGAAATTGTTGATTACATTAACAGTAATTATTATGCCGTCAAATTTAACGCCGAAGGAGATGAAAAAGTTAATTTCATGAATAAAACTTTTACAAATCCAAATTATGATGAAAGTAGATCTCAAAAGAGAAATTCTTCTCATGAATTCACTAGATTTTTAGGAATTAATGCTTATCCCTCAACTTTATTTTTTGATTCTCAAATGAACTATATTAGCCCTGTTAAGGGTTATTTGAATCCTAAGCAAATTGAAATTTATTTGCATCTTTTTAAAGATGATAATTACAAGAACATTAAATCTCAAGAAGATTTTGATGGGTTTGTTAAAACTTTTAAAAGTAAAATAGAAGCTTAATTTATTTTTTATTTGCTTTTTCGATGTACATGTCTAATGCTTTAGACATTGAAGGGACTTTAGGTGTAGGCGCTAAAATATCAATTCTTAATCCAGCTTTTTCAGCTGCTTTTACTGTCGTTTTACCAAAAACCGCTATTCTAGTGTCATTTTGTTTAAAGTCAGGAAAGTTAGAAAGCAAAGATTCTATTCCAGATGGACTGAAAAAAACTAAAATATCATAGTAAACATCTTTTAAACTGGATAAATCGCTAATTTTTGTTTTGTAGAACGTTCCTTGAGTCCATCTAACTCCAAGTTCATCAAGTTTTTTTGGAATTGCTGGAGATAACACGTCAGCACTTGGAACTAAGTAACTCTCTTCATTGTATTTTTCTATTTGAACTGAAAGATCTTCAAAAGTTCTTCCACCTACATATATTTTTCTTTTTCTGTAAACAACATATTTTTGAAGATAAAATGCAACAGCTTCAGATAAACAAAAATATTTAAGAGCGTTTGGAATCGGAAATCTCATTTCTTCTGCAACTCTAAAAAAATGATCAATGGCGTTTCTACTAGTTAAAATAATAGCTGAAAATTTTGATAAATCAATTTTTTGATGTCTAACTTCTCTTGCCGTCATTCCTTCAACATGAATAAAAGGAATAAAATCTATTTTAACTTTTCTTTTTTTCTTTAAAGTTATATAAGGTGAATTTTCAATAGTTGGGGCAGGTTGTGAAACTAAAATTGATTTAACTTTCATAAATACTATTATTATTTAATTAAATAAATAACACCAGCAATAGGTGCGATTTCGAACGTGCAAATGTACAAAATAAAATATACAAGAGCTTTTAACCCATTGATTAAGTATTTATTTAAAATAAATTTTAAATAAAGACCATTATAAATCAAAAACAACGTAAGTGAAATAGTGTAGATATTTTCTAATGGTAAATCACCAAAAATCATTATTATCAGAAAGAAATACAAATGAACAGAAAATAAATTTTTAATCCCAATTCTGTATCTGCTTACTTCGTTTAATTTTTTTTTGAACTTAAAAATCAAAGAAAATATATTTTCAATTATAAATTTTAATAGTAGCAAAACGCTTAATCCAATACAAAGTTTAATAAAAAACTCTTTTTGATCAGTCAAATATTTATCTCTAAATAACATAAATAAAAATAAAGAGGTGGTCAATATTCTTAAAAAAAACATTGTTATATTATTTGGCGTAAATAGAGAAATAGTTTCTCCAGATTTATAATGAAAGTATCGGTGAATATTCCAAAATGAAAATAAATATTGGAATCTATCTCCAATATATAATCTTGAAAAAAGCATGAGAACTGTTCCTAGAATTATAATTATTTTAACCCAATTTTGAATTGGAAAATCTATGATTTCTAGTTCATTCATCGTTCAAAATTAATAATATTTTAATCCTTAATTAAATTTACTTCTTAAATCTGTATTTTTGTAAAAAATAAAATGTCTAAAGCTCTTGTAATTGTACCGACTTATAATGAAGCTGATAATATTATTAATATTATTGAGAGTGTTTTGTCACTTTCTTTAGACTTTAATATTTTAATTGTTGATGATAATTCACCAGACGGTACAGGTTTTCTTGTACAATCATTTGCTTTAAAAAATTCTAAAAAAGTGTTTTTACTTTCTAGAGATAATAAAGATGGATTGGGAAAAGCTTACACTGATGGATTTAATTGGGCACTAAAAAATAATTACAATTATATCTTTGAGATGGATGCTGACTTTTCTCACGACCCTATTGACTTGGTTAGGTTGCATAATGAATTATGTATCTCAAATTTTGATTTAGTGATTGGTTCAAGGTACATTAATGGAATTAATGTTGTTAATTGGCCTTTAAGCAGGATTATTCTTTCCTACTTCGCTTCTTTTTATTCTAGAATTATTACAGGTATGCCAGTTAAAGATGCAACATCTGGATTTGTAGGATATAAAGCAAAGGTTTTAAAAGCAATTAATTTAGATTCAATAATGTTTAACGGATATGCTTTTCAAATTGAATTAAAGTTTAAAGCTTTTAAGAAAAAATTTAAAATGCAGGAAATTCCAATTATATTTAAAGATAGAATTTATGGAGAGTCTAAGATGAATGGAAATATTATTTTTGAAGCAATTTTTGGTTTGATTATAATGAGGTTTAAAAGTTTGTTTAATAAATAATGAAAAAAATTCTTATTAAAAACGCAACGATTGTAAATGAAGAAAAGATTTTTGAATCTGATTTATTAATCATAAATGATATAATTAACCAAATTAGCCCAAGCATTTCAACACCAAATGATTGCAAGATTATTGATGCGTCAGGAAAAATTTTAATTCCAGGACTAATAGATGATCAAGTTCATTTTAGAGAACCCGGTTTAACCCATAAAGCGACGATAAGTTCAGAGTCAAAAGCAGCTGTAGCTGGTGGAATCACGTCTTTTATTGAAATGCCTAATACTGTTCCTCAGACAACAACCATCAAAGAATTAAATAAAAAATTTGAAATAGCTGACAAGAGTTCATATGCAAATTATTCATTTATGTTTGGAGCAACCAATTCAAACCTTGATGAAATAAAAAAAGTAAATAAAAATGAGGTAGCTGCCTTAAAAATATTTTTAGGATCTTCAACAGGTGATATGTTAGTTGATGATCAACAAATTTTAAAGGATATTTTTTTAAGCACTGATTTAATTATTGTTGTGCATAGTGAAGATGAACAAATCATTAATGAAAATTTAAAAAAATATAGAACAAAATATAATTCAAATATTCCTTTTGACTGTCATTCAAAAATAAGGTCTGCAGAAGCTTGTTTAAAATCAACAAAAAAAATAATAAAACTTGCGAAAGAAACTAATGCTAGACTACACGTTTTTCATTTGTCTACTAAAGCTGAATCTTTGTTATTTCAGAATGATATTCCTTTAAAGGAAAAAAAAATAACCTCAGAAGTTTGTGTTCACCACTTATGGTTTAGTGATAAAGATTATCAAGAAAAACAATCTTTTATAAAATGGAATCCAGCTATTAAAACTGATAATGATCGGGAAGGGCTTTGGGATTCTTTATTGGAAGATAGAATTGATGTGATTGCCACTGATCACGCCCCACATACATTGGAAGAAAAATCTAAACCTTATTTAGATTGTCCCTCTGGTGGTCCATTGGTACAGCATGCTTTAGTCTCAATGATTCAACATCATTTGAATAATAAAATATCTCTTGAAAAAATAGTGACTAAAATGTGTCATAATCCTGCAATACTATTTCAAATAAAAAAAAGAGGTTATATAAGAAAAGGCTATTATGCAGATTTGGTTTTAATAGACATGAATAAGTCATGGACGGTGAATAAAGAAAATATTTTGTATAAATGTAATTGGTCACCATTTGAGGGTTTACAATTTGATTCTCAAGTAACACATACTATTGTTAATGGAAAATTAGTTTATGAAAACGGATTAATTAATTCAACTTTAAGCGGAAAAAAATTAACTTTTAATAGATGAAAAAAATATTCATTTTACTAATTTTAACAATATCTTGTTCTGATCAAAACAGTCCGACTGATTTAATGTCTGAGGAACAAATGGTAGATTTTCTTTTAGATATAAACATCATTAATTCAAGTAGGGCGTATAGAAATAATTCAGATTTAAATTATTATAATATAAAAGATACATTTTTATACAAAAAGCATAATATAGACAGTATACAGTTTGTTAATAGTAACAGTTATTATTCTTCAAAACCAAAAAAATACTTAAAAATTTATTCTCAACTTCAAAAAAAAATGAGATCTATTAAAGACTCTATTGAAATTGAATTAAATAAAGAAACCAGAGAAATTAAGGACTCATTATCATTAATTAATTAAGCTTATAGTTCTTACAAGTTTCTTTAATTGACTTTTCTATTTCTATAAATTTATAATCTAAGGCAGATGTTATTTTCTTGTTTGAATATTTGTTTTTAGAGTGACTAGACTCAATAATGGCACTACTTAGTCTTCTTCGTTTATTTAGAAAAAAACTTCTTACAGCATCTAAGATTAGTGCTAATATCATTAAGCTTTTACTAGCTTTTTTTTGAGGTGTTTTTAAATTCAAATGATTGCAAACAGAAAAAATAAAATCTTTTTGAGTCCAGTTTTCAGAAACAAGTAAAAATCTTTCAGAAAATATATTTTTATCCATTAAGTCTCTCATAATCTTAACAACATCCTTTACACAAATAAATCCTGTAGAACCTGGCGGATAGTAGTTCATTCCTCTACTTATTTGAGTGATAAAAGCTCCGCTTCCTCTTTTCCAAAAACCACTTCCAATAATTACACCTGGATTGACTATAACAGCGTTTAAACCCTCAGATATTCCTCTCCAAACCTCTAATTCCGCATCATGTTTTGTTTTTGAATATGGGTTATTGTTTTCATTCCATTTACATTCTTCATCAATCATAATATTTTTTCTTTCACCTACTGCTGCAATTGTACTAACATAACAAAATTTATTAATTTTTTTATCAATGGCAGAATTAATCATATTAGCAGTTCCTTCAACATTGATTTTTTTCATAGCGTTTAAATCCTGATTACTAAAAGAAATAAAGGCTGCACAATGATATATTTCATTTATATTTTTAAAAGCAACATCAAGACTTGTTATGTCATTAATATCACCTTCAACCCATTCAATTTTATCAAATAATTTTTTATAATCTTTTGAGTAATAAGAAAAAACTTTTCTTACACTTTCAGTTTTACTATTTTTTCTATATAAGGCTCTTACTTTTTTATTTTCTTTTACAAGAGAATAGAGTAAATGACAACCTACAAGTCCAGTTCCTCCAGTTACTAATATCATAATGTAAAAATACTATTTTTTGGTTTACTTTTTTCTTAAAGACAAGAGGTATATATTTGTTAAAATTTAAGCTGTGTCAAAAAACTTTATTAAAGAATTAGAATGGAGAGGAATGCTTCAAGATTCCATTCCTGGTTGTGAAGATCAGTTACTAGAAAATTCCTGCAGTGGATATATTGGGTTTGATCCTACTGCTGATTCTCTTCACATTGGAAGTTTGGTTCAAATTTTAATTTTAATGCATTTTCAAAAATGTGGTCACAAACCTATAGTTCTGGTTGGTGGAGCAACAGGTATGATCGGTGATCCCTCTGGAAAATCAAACGAGAGAAACTTATTAAGTCAAGATGATTTAGATAAAAATATAAATGGCATTTATAAGCAGTTGTCTAAATTTTTAAATTTCGATTCCGATAAAAAAAATTCTGCTGTTTTATGTAACAATAACGATTGGTTTAAAGATATTAATCTAATTGATTTCATTCGAGATACTGGAAAATATATTACTGTAAATTACATGATTGCAAAAGAATCAGTTAAAAAAAGATTAAGTAAGGATTCTACAGTAGGTATGTCTTTTACAGAATTTTCTTATCAGTTAATTCAAGCTTATGATTTTTACCACCTGTTTTCTGAAAAGAATTGTTTGGTTCAAATGGGTGGAAGTGACCAATGGGGAAACATAACAAGTGGAGTCGAATTAATAAGAAAAAAAACTGGAGAAAAAGCTTATGCTTTAACTTGTCCTTTAATTACTAAAGCAGATGGAACTAAATTTGGTAAAACAGAAGCCGGAAATGTTTGGCTAGACAGAAACAAAACATCTCCCTACAAATTTTATCAGTACTGGCTTAATATTTCTGATGCTGATGCAAAAAAATATATTAAAATTTTTACTTTTTATAGTGAAAATGAAATAGAAGAATATATAAAGACACACGATGAAGCACCTCATCAAAGATTTCTTCAAAAAACAATAGCAAATTATCTTACAAAATTAGTTCATTGTGAAGAGGATTTAGACAAATCAATAAAAGCATCGAATATTTTATTTGGAAAATCTACCTCTAAAGATCTGAGCGATCTTGATGAAAATACATTTTTAGATATTTTTGAAGGTGTGCCAAGTATAATTATTTCATTTGATGAAATAAGACAGCCTTCTAACGTTCAAGAATTTCTTTACAAGGCAAAATTTTTGTCTTCAAAATCTGAAATTATAAGGGCTTTGAAACAAAATTCCATTTCAATCAATAAAGAAAAAGTAGATGCATCTTATAGTATTTCAAAAGAAAATTTAATTTGTAATAAGTATATTTTAGCACAAAGAGGAAAGAAAAATTATTATTTAATTTCTTTTAATTAAACATCAAATTACATCCTCTAATTTCAGAATTACTCAATCTTCCTAAAACTTTGAACGATGAGTCTTGATAAACTTCACCAATATCATCACTAGCTATAAAAGAACAAGAGTTTATATTAGCTAAATCAATAAAGTTTAAGGCGCCTTTTCCTTGTAATTTGACAGATAATGGATTATTTATGTCTCTTGCCAAGACTTTTAACCATGAAGGACTTTTAAAAATTCCATTTGTATTTGAATAGGCTTGAGAAAGAAGTTCAGTCATACCATATTCAGATTTAATATTATTAGAGTTAAACCCTTTTTTAAGTTTATCGTGAAGTTCTTCTCTTGTAATTTCTTTTCTTCTTCCTTTCATTCCCCCAGTTTCAATTATAATTAGATTTTCAGTGTTCAACGAAAAATTTTCTATAAAATCTAGCAGAGCATAACTAACTCCAATAAGAATTATTTTTTTTTCTGACTTTTCAAGTTTCAGTATTAATTCATATAATTTTTTATAGTCATTTAAATAAAATCCACTTTCTTTTCTGTTTGATTTTTGTATTAAATAATCTACCATATAAATCAAGGAAGAATTTCCTTGTTCAATGTAAGATGGAAGAAGTCCTAAGAATACAGTATTATTAATTGAGCCAAAATTTTCTTCAAAACATTGAGTAAAGCTTTGAATATAAATATTTATGTCTTTTATATAATGTACACTTCTTTTTCCTCCAGTTCCACTACTTTTAAATGAATGTGTATGTTTATGGTAAGAGGAAACCGTATAATTTTTAAAAAATTGAATCGGTAAAAATGGAATATCTTTTATTTCTCTAATCGATTTGACATCAACATTAATTAAATCGCAATATTGAGAATAGACACTATTATTGTTATATTGAAACTTAAAAATTTCAATTGCCTTTTGATTAAAATTATATGTTGAATTTAATTTGAACAATTTTTCAAATTTAATTAAATCAAAAAACAATTGCAGTAATATTAAGTTATTGTTAATAAAAGAAAATATAATATTCTAAACATTTAAATTTGTTTTAAAATAATAATAATGTCAAAAATCCCAAAAATTTTAATAGTAGATGATGATCCTGATATTATAGAAATTCTAAGATATAATTTATCTTTAGCTGGATATGAAGTAAAAGCAGCTTCAAATGGGAAAGAAGCTATAAAAAAAGCAAAAATATTTATTCCTGAAATTATTTTACTTGATGTTATGATGCCCGAAATGGATGGTATAGAGGCTTGTAGATTAATAAGAGAAATACCATCTTTAAATAATAGTCGAATTATTTTTTTAAGTGCTAGAAATGAAGATTATACCCAACTATCTGCTTTTGACGCAGGTGCTGACGATTATATTTCAAAGCCTGTTAAGCCAAAAATTTTATTAAAAAAAATATCTTCTATTTTTAAAAGAATTCACAAAAAAGAAAATAAAATTCAATTAATTGATCTTGGAGAAATTAAAATAGACAGAAATAAATATTTAGTTTTTATTAATAAAAATGAAATTCAACTTCCAAAAAAAGAGTTTGAATTATTTTTTCTTTTAGCCTCTAAACCTGGAAATGTATTTTCCCGTGACGAAATCATGAATAAAGTTTGGGGATCAGATGTAATAGTAGGCGATAGAACTATTGATGTTCATATTAGAAAATTAAGAGAAAAAATAGGAGATTTGTATTTTAAAACTGTTAAAGGAATAGGATACAAGTTTAATCAATATTAGTATGTCTTTATTTAGTAAAATTAAATTAAAATCTTTTGCATTTGCATTTGTGTTGGGTCTTTTACTTTCAATAATTATCTATTTTATTATTGAATTTTTTTTCAATTCCTCTTTTAATTCTCTCAGTCAGTTTTTTATTTTAATTTCAATATTAACATCAGTTTCTTTCTTTTTTATACACCTATATTTAAAATTTTTTATTGAGAATAAGATTAAAGAAATTTATAATTCTGTAATTCCTCAAAATGATGTTATTTCAAGTAATTTGATATCTACAAATATGGAAGATTTAATTAATCAATTAAAGACCTATTCTCAAGAAAGTCAGACAGAAATTAAATCAATGCAAGAAAAAGAAAATTTTAGAAGAAATTTCATTGGAAATCTTGCTCACGAATTAAAAACACCATTATTTACTTCTCAAAGCTATCTTTTAACTCTAATTGATGGCGCTTTAAAAGATGAAAACGTTAATTTAAAGTATTTGAAAATTGCGGAAAAGGCTGTCGAAAGATTAATATTCATTGTAAAAGATTTAGACTTAATTACAAAATTAGAGTCTGATAATATGAAGTTGGAAAAATCTAAATTTAATTTAATATCTATAATCAACAATGTATTTGAAATGTTAGAAATTCAAGCTAACAAAAAAAACATCTCCTTGTTAATTGATAGTAAAATGAGAAGAGTTAACGTCCATGCTGATCAGGAAAAAATTCATCAGGTACTTACAAATTTGATAGAAAATTCCATTAAATATGGAAAAGAGGATGGAACTACAGAAGTTTCTATTGAAGATCTGGTTGAGGATAGATTAATTATTAGAATCACAGATAATGGAAAAGGGATTAAAAAAGAACACTTTGAAAGGTTATTTGAAAGGTTTTATAGAGTTGAAAACTCAGGAAACAGGTCCACCGGTGGTTCTGGCTTAGGCTTGGCTATTGTTAAGCATATAATTGACGCTCACAATGAAAAAATATATGTTGAAAGTGATCTCGGTGTAGGTTCTGAATTTTCTTTTTCATTAGAAAAATCTAATTAATAATAATTAAATTTAATTTCAAATAACAGAATTTGGGAAGTAAAAACAAGCTAAAAAGATTTATTGAAAATGAGAGTTTTGACAATGTTGTTCAACCATCCAGAGAAGAATTAATATCAAAAAAATTTAAATTTCTTGGTAAATGGAATGAATTAGTTTTTAAAAACACAAATCCAATTATTGTTGAACTTGGGTGTGGAAAAGGAGAATACACTATTAATTTAGCCAAACTGAACCCAGATAAAAATTTTATTGGAATTGATATTAAAGGAGCTAGATTTTGGAGAGGTGCTAAAACTGCAGTTGAATCAAAATTAAGTAATGTATTTTTTATTAGGACTCAAATAGAACTTTTAAATTATATTTTTAACACAAATGAAATCGATCAAATTTGGTTAACATTCCCAGACCCTCAAATTAAATTTCAAAGACGAAAGCATAGATTAACTAACCCTAATTTTCTTTCTTTATACAAGAATATTCTTAAGTCTGGCGGAATAATGCATTTAAAGACAGATAGTGAATTCCTTCATGGTTACACACTTGGACTTTTAGAAGGCATGTCAATCAAGCCATTATTTTCAAACCATGATGTATATAAAAATAAAAATGCACCTGATGAAGTAGTTAATATTCAGACCCATTATGAAAGCATTTATTTAAAAGTTGATAAAAAAATCACTTATTTAAGTTTTAGCTTCAATGATTAAAAAAAATAAATCAGATTTTTTTGAAAAAGTTTATACTGTAGTTAAAAAAATTCCATTTGGAAAGGTTACTACATACGGAGCTATTGCTAAATATTTAGGATCTGCCAAAAGTGCTAGAGTTGTCGGTTGGGCTATGAACGCTTCGCATATAAATAAAGATATTCCTGCACACAGAGTTGTTAATAGAATAGGATTGTTAACTGGAAAAAAACACTTTTTTGGAATAAATCTTATGAAACAACTTTTAGAAAGCGAAGGTTTAATAATTAAAAATGATCAAATTCATGATTTTAAATTATTTTTTTGGGATCCAAATAAAGAATTAGAATAGTATATTTGCAATTTAGAATCATTTTAAATGTAAATGTTAACAAAAAATAAAATTTCTGAAATCTTAAGTAATGTTCACTTTGATAGTAATAAAGAGGACATTATTAGTAATGGATCGGTTAAAAATATAGTAGTTTTTGACAAAGAAATTATTATTGATTTGGAAATTTTAAAACCAACTCTACAAGCCAAAAATACCATTAGAAGAAAAATTGTAGATTCTCTTAATGATAATATAGATTTTAATATTGAGGTTAAAATTAATTTTATATTAATTACAGAAAAAGAACCTACAATATATAATTCAACAAAAGAAGTTAAAAACATTTCTAATATTATTGCAATATCCTCTGGTAAAGGTGGTGTTGGAAAATCTACTGTAACCGCTAATCTGGCCGTTTCACTTTCTAAAATGGGATTTAAAGTAGGGATTTTAGATGCTGATATTTATGGTCCATCAATTCCAGAGATGTTTGATGTTTCTGGGCAAAAACCACTTGCTGTTGATGTAGATGGTAAATCAAAAATGAAACCCATTGAAAACTATGGTGTAAAAATATTATCTATTGGTTTTTTTACTAAAATTGATCAAGCTGTAATATGGAGGGGGCCAATGGCTTCAAAAGCTTTAAATCAGATGATATTTGATGCTGACTGGGGAGTTCTAGATTTTCTTTTAGTAGATCTTCCACCTGGAACGGGAGATATTCATTTAAGCATAATGCAATCTTTGCCAATTTCTGGAGCAGTAGTTATAAGTACTCCTCAAAAAATAGCTTTAAATGATGCTAGAAAAGGAGTTTCAATGTTTAAAAAAGAAAATATTAATGTTCCTGTTTTAGGCATAATAGAGAATATGGCTTATTTTACACCAAAAGAACTTCCTGAAAATAAATATTATTTATTTGGAAAAGAGGGTGCCAAAAATTTATCTTTAGATTTAAGAATTCCATTTTTAGGAGAAATACCTATTATTCAAAGTGTAAGAGAGGCTGCAGATTTTGGAAGACCAGCCGCAATGCAAGAAAGTACTATTTCTGAGGAAATATTTAAGAAAGTTTCAAAAAATATGTTATCACAATTGTTGATTAGAAATAAAGAATTACCCGAAACCGAAATAGTTAAAATTACAACAATGTCTGGTTGTATTAGTCAAAAATAAAATCATATGAAAAAAGATTTATTAAAAGATAAAGTTGAACAAGGTTTAAATGAAATTAGACCATTTTTAGAATCTGATGGCGG
>Ga0228651_1000503_pt1 | contig 14058 bp, 9 predicted proteins | sample 63DmetaG_FD_183018 | JGI IMG/M metagenome (GOLD analysis project Ga0228651, IMG submission 183018) | Seawater microbial communities from Monterey Bay, California, United States - 63D | ecosystem: Environmental > Aquatic > Marine > Coastal | place: USA: California | collected 2016-10-24
GTGGTGGTGCAACAGCACGACGTGTACTTCCTTTAGATGGTTCGAATTTAAAAGGAATAGTTCAGGCCATGGACTTTTTGAAGCTCAACAATGAATATGTGGATGGCCTAAGAACATTTGATGAAATTATTTCTGCTAAAGGAAAAAATGTCATTGTAATAGGAGGAGGAGATACGGGGTCCGATTGTATAGGAACTTCAAATAGACACGGTGCAAAAAGTGTTACAAATTTCGAAATTCTAGACAAACCAACAGAAGGAAGACCAGCTCATCAGCCTTGGCCATTTTGGCCCATGAAAATGAAAACAAGTTCTTCACATCAAGAAGGAGTTGAACGTCATTGGAGCGTTTCTACAAAAAAGTTTTTAAGCGATGAAAATGGTAATCTGACAGGCTTGGTGACTTGCGAAGTCGAATGGATTTTTAAAGAAGGAGAACGCCCTCAATTAAAAGAAATTCCAGGAACTGAAAAAACATGGCCATGTGATTTAGTGTTGTTAGCACTTGGATTTACAGGACCTGGTTCTAACCTTGTCCAGCGATTAAACTTAGATACTGACTTTAGAACTAATATCAAAGCCACAACCAAAGATTACAAAACTAATATTCCAGGTGTTTTTGCTGCTGGAGATATTAGAAGAGGACAATCGCTTATTGTTTGGGCTATTTCAGAAGGCCGTCAATCTGCTCATCATGTTGACGCATTTTTGATGGGTACTTCTGACTTGCCACTCAAAGACGAAAATGATTTACCAAGAGTTTAGATTTTTATTATGGCTATTTTTACAAAAAAAAATTAATTGTAATATATTGCAATTGATTATTTAAATTTCACATGAGAAAAATAGCAGTCCTTTTAATATTTACTTTTTTAGTTAACTGTAAAGATGATGTAGAACCCGTTGGAAATTCCAATGGAGATGGCATTACAACCCCTTACGAAATCACTCAAATAAGTTTTAAGGCAGATTTAAATGCCACACTGTTTGAAGATATTGTTTTGAATTTTGATGGAGTTGAGTTTTTCACAGGTGTATTACCTTACGGAGTTGACATTAAGAATTTAATTCCATCCATTGTAACAAGCCCAGAAAATGGATTTATTAAATTGGATGAAATTAATTATCAAAACAATACAAGCTCTTATAATTTCTCTAAAGAAGTTAATGTCGATATATTCAATTCAGATCAAACAGATTATTGGAGATATAAAATTAGATTAACCTATTTTACAGGACTTCCTATTATTTCAATTGATACAGATAATATACCTGTTGACTCAAGAGATTTTTATGTTTCTGGTGAATTAGATCTATTTGGAGGATTAATTTTTGATGACATTGATATGACTTCAATACTCATTAGGGGTCGCGGGAATTCTACTTGGTTTAATCCAAAAAGACCATACCAAATTAAATTTGATACCAAAACGTCTGTTCTTGGACTTCCTGAGGATAGAAAATGGGTTCTTTTGGCAGAATATTCAGATAAATCACTTATGCGCAATAAAATTGCTTATGAAATGGGGGCGATAAGTAGTTTGGATTACACACCAAAAGGAGAGTATGTTGAAGTCTTTCTAAATAACAATCATTTGGGGACTTACCTTTTTGCTCAAAAAGTTGAAGAATCGAGCAATAGAGTCAATATAGGAGACGAGGGCTATTTAATTGAAATTGATCAAGATTATAGGGTAGATCCCGACGATGTGTTTTTTACTCCAACAATTTTTACTCAAGAATATAGCTCTAATGTATTCAATATTAAAGCTCCAAATATTTCTTATGATACTCCTGAATTTACTCTAATTGAAGATCATATAAATAATTTTGAAGCAGTTTTATTTGGCTCTGACTTTACAAATCCAGATATTGGATATCGTAGTTACATTGATATTAATAGTTTTGTCGATTGGTTTTTAATTAATGAAATTGCAAAAACTGTTGACGCTCGTTGGTATTCGAGTATATATTTTACTTACATTCCAGGTGGGAAAATAAAAATGGGGCCAATTTGGGATTTTGATTTGTCTTTTGGAAATGTCAATTATGCAGATTCACAATATACAGAAGGTTATTGGATAAAATATAATCCATGGTTCAGTAGAATGTTTGAGGATCCATACTTTGAAAATCTTGTCATTGAGCGATTTGATTTTTATTATCAAAACCTAGACAACTTCAATTCAAAAATAGACGAATTTAGTTCTTATTTAAGCGTCTCACAAAGCTATAATTATGATATATGGCAAACCTTGGGGACCTATGTTTGGCCAAATCCAGTTTGGTTTGATACACACCAAGAAGAAGTAGATTATGTAAAACAGTGGTTATTAGCACGCATGAATTGGTTAAATCAAGAGTTTGGCTTTTGATTTGAATTGTGTTAATGTTTTTATAAACCAAAATCAATTTATCATGTCTTCCCATATATTTGTTTGAAATATACCATAAAATTCAAATAAAATGAAAACGAATTATTTTAACATTTTCTTTCTCCTATTCTTTGCTTTATTGTTCAACAATGATGTAATATTTGCACAGGACTTTCAAGGGAAAGCCACTTATATTTCTAAATCTAAAATGGAACTCGGGCGCTGGGGAGCACGAATGAGTGAGGCACAAAAAAAGCAAATTGCCGCTCGACTAAAAAACCGTTTAGAAAAAGAATTTGTTTTGGTTTTTAACAAACAAGAATCTGTTTTTAATGAAGAAGAACAGCTAGATGCTATTTCTGGGGCCACAGACTCATGGGGCAAAAATTTTGCGGCTGGAGAAAATTATAAAAATGTAAAAACTAATGCTCAAATTCAACAACAGGAATTTTATGGTAAAAAGTTTTTAGTTAAAGATAAACTTCAAAAAATTGATTGGACTTTAGGAAAAGAGTCCAAACAAATAGGAAATTACCTTTGTTTTAAAGCTACTAGTTTTATTCAAACAGATGATTTATTGTGGTACTCTTTTTCATGGAGTAGAATGAGATCAACGGATAATCAAGACGCTGAAGACGAAGAAAACAATGAATCAGAAGTTGATGTCACTCAAATTGAGGCATGGTATACGCCACAAATCCCTATTGGTCATGGACCTTCTGAATATTGGGGTTTACCAGGTTTAATTTTGGAGGTTAGCGCTGGAGGAACAACAATGTTATGTTCAAAAATTGTTATCAATCCTGTTGAAGCTGTTGAAATCGAAGCCCCTAAAAAAGGGACTACAGTTACCAAAAATGAATATCAAGATATTATACAGAACAAAATGGCGGAATTCAGAAATAACCGAATGCGTCGCCGATAATTATCATTCTTTAATTAATACTTAATAATTTGTGTAAATCCACCCCGTAAACACATCGTTTTCATCGTTGTTAAGTTTTAGTACATAGAAATAAGTTCCAACAGGGACTAAATCACCATCTTTGGATGTTCCATCCCACTTGCGATTATCATTGCCCTCAAAAACACATATACCATAGCGGTTAAAAATTTTCAAAGAGTGATTCAAGTGTATGCCATAAAGATTTTGAATTTGAAAGACATCATTGAGTCCATCATTGTTTGGTGAAATAGCTTGAGGAATAATAATATCACAATTTTCTGAAACTAAAAGAATTGGATAAACTTCATAGCAAATATCATCTTGAATAGTACCATAAACCAATTGATTTTCTGAATTAACTTCAAAATCATTAGGATTATCGATAATATTTTCAAAATTTTCTATATCATCAAGAGAATTGAAAAAACCAACAAAATCATCCCCTAGAAATACATTAGAAGCATCAAATAAATTAACTGTTGGGCTACTGCTTTGGCAATATAGGATTTCAAAATCATCTGTATAAATGGTAGGGTTTTCAATAATAATTTCTACGGCAATTAAATCCTGACTTTCACAGTCGTCTATAGTTTGAGTAATATAAACTGTGGTATCATCACTAATTTCAGTAGTATCATCAAGCAAGGTATCTCCTGATTGATCGGTATAAAATTTAATATTCTCACCATTGGTTTGAAGCTCTTGTAAAAGAACTGAATTGCAAAAAGTTTGTGGGGTCTCTGCTGTTGGTGTGGGGGTATTTGTTTCAGTAATTACAGCTGTTCTTGTTGTAGAAATACAACCTGTAATATTGTCGATTGTTTCCGCATAGTAGGTGCCAACAGCATTAGCAGTATAGGTTAAACTGTTTGCTTGTAAAAGTTGTCCCTCTGAAGCAGCATCATACCAGTTGACGCTAGTATTTGAAGTTGAGGTTACAGATAAAATAGCTTCATTTAAACTACAATCAAAAGTAACATCTCCATTGCTATTAGGCGCAGGGGGATTTGGATTGATTGTGATTTGAAATAGATCTGAAAATAATACACATTGTTCATTTGATAGGTTGTCTGCAAATTCAGAAACTTTTGTTCTATAAAATCCTTCAGATGTCATATTAAGATTCATACTTTGATTTGTTTCTCCAGCAATATCTTGCCACGTTGTACCATTGGCACTTTCTTGCCATTGATAGAAATGAGAAGTAAAAACTGAAAAATCTGGAGTAGAAGTTAAGGTTGTGGCATATGGTGTTTCGCTATTACAAATTGTTACAGAAGTATTGCCTGATTCATCCGTTACGACTAAATTATCTCCACAAGTTTTGAATTCAATATCATCTATAACTAAGTCATTTCCACAGCCGCCACCTCCATTGTTGAGCATTTTTAAGACAACAGATTGTTGGTTTTCTATAGTTTGAAAAACTAAACCATACTCACCCCATGTAGGAGCTGCTGTTGCATAAATATCTCCAGTATCGCCGCTTGCTATAAGTGTAGTTTCGGTACTATCCCATATTTGAAATTTGACATTAATTGGAATTTCGATTCCCAAATTAACGCAATATCCAGGAACTTTTAATAAATTCAACAGCCATGCCGAAAATTCATAAGTCGTAAATTCGCACAATCCAGTTACAGTTGTTTTATAAAATTCTCCTGCTGTAAAATCTGCATTTACAATAAGAAATCTACCGTTACTATCGTTGGGTGTATGGTCTTCAATTTCTTGCCAATCATATGGGTTTCCAAAAGTATTATTTCTTACAGTGTAAAAACTATCATTTGGAAAACCAGAAGAATATGAATAAGTTGTAGTCCCATTTGGTAGAGGGACACTGCCTGTTCCAGCTCCAAAGTCTTCAACAAAAATGGGAGTGCCAGAATTTCCACTGCAAAACCCTAATTGAGCATTAATAGAAATATTTGATAAAATAAATAAAAAAAACGTGAAAAGATATTTCATAATTGGTTAATCAGTAAATAATAATTGCCAAAAATTAGTTAGAAATTAAAAATCAAAGACTCTTCAAAAATTTAGATTGAAGCAATTGATTAAAAATTATTTTAAATAATTAAAACGGATGTTTTTGAGATGACTATTAAAGTTTGTCAATTAGTAGTTAAATTTAGTTTAGTTAGTTGCTCAAATTTAATACAATTTTTGTTTTTTTGTAATTATATCATCTATTTTTTGTAATTAAAACTTACCTTTGAGTACATATATAAGGCCATGAATAAAATTTTTTCCCTACTTTTTTTGGTATTATTTTTATTTTCAAGTTGTGTCAATAAAAAATCACATAAATCAAATACCAAAGTCCCAAAAAATGTCATTCTTCTAATCAGTGATGGTACTGGATTATCTCAAATCTCTGCAGCATATTATTATAAAAATTCTGAAATTAACTATTCACGTTTTGAGCACATTGGTCTCATAACAACTCACTCCTCAATTGAAGATATTACAGATTCTGCAGCAAGTGGAACTGCTTTTGCAACTGGAAAAAAAACCTATAACGGTGGTATTGGTATTTTAGAGGATTCAACAACTGTTACAAATGTTGTAGAAATAGCTTCAAAAAAAGGGGTTAAAACAGGTATAGTTGCCACATCGTCAATTACTCATGCCACACCAGCAAGTTTTTATGCACATGTTGTAGACAGAGATTATGAGCAAAACATTGCATTACAACTTTCAAATTCTGAAATAGATTATTTTGCTGGAGGTGGAAAAAAATTCTTTAATAACAGATTGGATAATAATAATTTATACGAGTTGCTTAAATCAAATGGATTTGGTATTGACACACTAGGGTTAGCCGAATTTGATGTGATTAAATCACACAAAAAACAAGGGTTTTTGCTTAGTGATGATGGTATGCCAAAAATGATTGAGGGCAGAGGAGGTTTTTTGTCTAAAGCAACATTGTTGGGTATTTTTTTTTTAAATCAAAATAACACGCCATTTTTTTTAATGTCAGAAGGTTCACAAATTGATTGGGCTGGTCACGATAATGATACAGAATATCTTATTTCAGAACTTATAGATTTTGACGAAACTATTGGGCGCGTATTAGATTTTGCTGAACAAGATGGCGAAACATTGGTTATTGTAACTTCCGATCATGAAACAGGAGGTTTTACCTTGGCTGGAGAAAATTATACTACAAAAGATGGTAATATATACAGTAGCTATACCCAATTAGAGCCAAAATTTTCTACTGGTGGTCATTCAGCAACTTTGATTCCAGTTTTTGCCTATGGCCCAGGAGCAGAACTATTTTCTGGTATATATGATAATACGGATATTTTTCATAAAATTATAAAACTAACAGAATGGGATAAAAAATAATATTTATCTTGAATTAATTTAATTTTAACCAATTTAATTTAAATGAAAGTAATACTACAGATTGTTGTGTGTCTAATGTTTTTTTTGGGTACTAGTCAAGATTATAAAAAAATGATTAGCTCTGGGAACCATACAGTTCAAGAAATCCAAAATGCAGCAGAATTATATTTTGCATCTTCGGACAAAGGGAGAGGAACAGGCTATAAAAGCTACAAACGTTGGGAATATAACGCCCTTCGTATGCAAGATGAAAGTGGATTTTTAAAAAGTCCAGATTACTATTACAATACACTTGAAAATTACAATGCTGAACACAATCTTTTACAGCAAAATAGTAGGATGAGCTCAGTTGCGAGTTGGGAAGATTTGGGCCCAACCAATTGGAATCAAACCAGCGGATGGAATCCAGGTGTTGGAAGAATTACCAGTATAGCCTTTGAAGAAAATAACGACAATCACATTTTAGTAGGATCACAAACAGGTGGTGTTTGGAAGTCCACAGATGGCGGTAGTACATGGTCTGTCCTTACTGATAATTTATCGAATATTGTTGTTTACTCACTTGTGATTGATCCAACAAATGCAAACAATTATTTTTGGGGAACAAGTTCAGGAATTATTTTTAAATCTACTGATAGTGGTGCGACTTGGAATCAACTTGCTGACATTGGGGGAGGAGATGTCAATAAAATTTTAATTGACCCTACAAATACCAACAAAATGTACTGTTCGGCACAATATGGAGGTATTTTTAAATCTACTGATGCAGGAGTTAGTTGGTCTCGAATTCATTCAGATGCTAACACAGGTTTTGATATAGAATTTAAACCAGATGATTACAATACTGTTTATGCGAGTGGTAATTCGTTTTTCAAGTCTACTGACGGTGGAAATGTTTTTCAAATAATACAATCCGATATTTCTTTAATGTCGTGGACACAAGATTATGTTTCAGGAAATACAGATTGGATTAAAGCTACTGCAAATCAAAATAATTCGGTTTCTGCTCAAAGTGGTAATTATTTAGCCATTTTTTATCAACCAGATTTTTCTGGTCCAGTTACAAGATTAATTTCACCGCAATTAGATCTTAGTGGTAGTGCTCTACCTAAACTAAAATTTTCATATTCCATTGTAAATTGGGAAGGAGATATTGATGAACTTAAAATATTGTACAAAACTGGAATTAATGAAAACTGGATAGAACTTGTACATTATACCAGTGAATCTGCATCTTGGCAAGACGTTGAAATTAGTTTACCTAGTCCATCAGCAGATTATTATGTTGCTTTTGAGGGTAAGTCTAACTATGGTAGAGGTTTAACACTAGACGATGTCTCAGTTGAGGATTTTAATTTAGGAGTGATTTTTTCTGATAATTTTGATCAGGGCCCAAATGTAAATAATTTTAGTACAGGAGCAAAAATGATTGGTATTTCAGAGGATGATCCAAATGTGGTTTATCTATTAGAAGAATCTTCTGGGAAATTTGGTGGATTTTACAAATCAACAGATGGTGGGGATAATTTTATTAAATTGGATCATACAGGAAAAAACTATTTTGGATACAGCTCTACGGCCAGTGATGATAGAGGCCAAGCACCAAGAGATATGGATGTCATTGTAAATCCTAATGATGCAAATGATGTTCATATTGCAGGAATTCTATCGTGGCGCTCCACAGATGGAGGTGCAAATTTTAATATTACTTCCCAGTGGGTACCACAAAATGCTGCTAACGAAGATATTGGCTATTGCCATGCTGATATTGATATCATGATTTATAGAAACAATAAGATTTTTGTTGGTAGCGATGGCGGTATATTTGTAGCTAGCGACCCCCTAAATGTAAGTAGTACGTATTATACGGATTTGTCCTCAGGTCTAGGAATACGTCAATTTTATAAAATAGGCATTAGTCAAACCAATCCAGTTATTGTTTCTGGGGGGTCTCAAGACAATGGAACATCATTGTATAGAACCGATACACAATGGTATGATTGGTTGGGTGCTGATGGAATGGAAACTTTTGTGGATCATTCCGATTCAAATATACTTTATGGCACATCACAACTTGGTAGTTTGTATAAGTCTACTAATCAAGGTGACTCATACCAAGGTATTAGTTTTGGACAATCGGGAAATTGGGTAACACCTTTTGAGCAAGATCCTATTGCCCTTAACACAATATATACGGGCTACAGTCAGGTTTACAAATCGATAGATGGTGGGAGTAACTGGAATTCTGTTTCACAAGATTTTGGTATGAATTTAAATCATTTAAAAATTGCTCAATCCAATAATCAAATAATGTATGCTGCCTATGGAGGTCTCCTTTATCGAACAACAGATGGCGGTTCAACCTCATGGCTACAACTCACCACTTTTCCAGGAAATATAAATTCAATTGCTATTCATCCTACAAATCCCAACAAAATTGCGGTTGCCACATCTTCATCACCGAAAGTATATACTTCCAGTGATGGTGGAAATACATGGGTAACTGCACTTTATGATTTACCAGATTTTAGTGCCTTAGCATTGGTTTGGGATACAACATTTGGAAAGGATGTATTGTATTTAGGGATGAATTATGGGGTTTATTATCTTCTTGAAAATACCACTTCATGGGAGCCATATAGTATTGATCTGCCTAATGTCATTGTAAATGAACTTGAAGTGAATACTGCAGATGATAAACTTTATGCAGGAACTTATGGAAGGGGACTTTGGCGCGTCAATTTATTTAATCCTACATCAGCGGGCCATAATGATTTTGTTGCAGATGACCTCACTCTATTTCCAAATCCAACAACTGGAATATTTACCATAAAATGGAATACTAGTGAATTGGTTACTATTAAAATTTTTGACATCTTAGGTAAACTTGTTTTTTATGAAAAAGATAGAAATTTAAGATTAAACCCTAATATTGAATTAAATTCCTCAAAAGGAATGTTTTACGTAAGATTAAATACAAATAACAAGGAAATTACCAAAAAACTCATTTTGAAATAATGTTGTTTCCATTAAAAAAGCCCAACATATGTGTTGGGCTTTTTCTTGACTAATTAAAAAAACTATTCTATAGTAATAGAGAAAGTTTCAGTAATATCGGTTTCGCCTCCAGCGCTTGTGATATCGCCAGTAGCAACGCCAGTCGCTGATTTGTTGGGCTCATGACGTAGTGTAAATGTAAGATCGCCAGAACTTGCTGCATTGGCTACTAGTGTAAAATCGACACCAATAGGGTTTCCGTCTCCGTCCTCATCTTCGTAATTTGTAGTTACATCTAGACTACTACTTGAAGTATAGAAAAACTGGTGTTCCTCAGCCTCTTCTTGTACCTCTTCTGTAATGTCTTCAGCAGGATCCTCACTCTCGTTTAATAGCTCTATAGAACCTTCATAAGATGTTCCAACAGTTAAACTAACTTCGTTACTAGTAACTCCATTAACGGTAATTACTGGTTCATTTCCACCGACACCGTCCATGTCAACAGTTTTAAGAATGATGTCTGATCCTCCACCAACTGGAGATAGAGTTACGGTCATTGTTGTAATTAATTCTTCCTCATTTACAGGCTCTGGAGTTGTATCATCATCAGAACATCCTGTAAAAATTAAGGCTAGGATTAAAAGTGGAATTAAAAAGATTGATTTTTTCATTGTTTTTGTATTTAATAATTAATATTTAAATTTTAGATTTATTAAAAAATTTCTACCTAAATCATCGGCATAAAAACGCTGAAGATTTAAGTAATTTCTGTAGGAAGTATTTGAAATATTTGTAATTCCTAATCCTACGGTTAGGAGTGATGTTTTGGTGATTTCGAAATCTATACTAGAATTAAAATTTAGCAAATGATAAGCACTTGGTGTTGAGCTTATATCCAAAAGTTCTGTAGTTTCTGTTTCTGGAACATATACCTCAAAATTATTATCGGGGTATTCATTTTGTGCAAAAACATATTCGCTTTGTAGCGCGAGTTTTAAATTGTGAAATTTTGGATGTTCAAATGAAATTTCATTTTTAGTAGAGATAGGAGGCATGCTAATTAATGGCAAATTTCTGCTACGGTCATAGCCCTTAACAATAGAAAGCTGATGTGTAAAATTCAGTTTATCTGTAAATCTATAAGCGGCATCAATATCAACTCCAAGTAATTGAGCATTAGTTTGTCTATATTCCCAAACCTGAAAATTTCCACGAATTGTTTCTAAAATTTTTGTGGGTTCAATGATTATAAAATCAGAGATTGTATTTACATATGGATTTATTGAAAAACTAAATGTATCATGATCGCGTTGAATCGTTGCAGATACTTTGTGTCCCAATTCAGAATTAAAACTTAAATCACCTAGCTCTATTCGAGCACCAGAGTGGTGTAGGCCTTCACTAAAAAGCTCGGAAGGATTTGGTGCACGTGAGGCTAAAGCATAATTTAAAAACAGTTGGTAGTTGTCCTTAAAAGTATATTTCAAACCTGCTGTAGCAGAGGCGTTATGGAATTTTAAATTCGGATTCGCCAATACTTGCGTACCAAGATCTTCAACGACAATATGTGGATACAAAACATCATAATTTCGATCTTCCCAAAAAGACGTTCGATAAAATTTATACACATCCAAATGAGTATAATCAAATCTAGCACCTGCTTCAAGTAACCAACGATCATTTAGAGCATAATTTCCTAAAAGATAAATACCTAATTCGTATTTATCATAATCTGGAATTAGCCTACGTACACCAGTATTTGGATTTGCAAAATTATTTTGATAGCGTGCCATAAGACCTGATTTTAAGTCCAATTTATGTTCAAAATCATTTTCATAGTCTAATAGTAGCGTATGCGTGTTGAGTTCCAAATCCATCGCAGCTTTATCTCTGTCATCTCCTCTTCTGATGTCAAATTCAAGCCGATTGTTTTGTTGATAATCATACTGTAAACTCAATGTGCCAAAATTTTCAAAAGTTTTAAACCCTTTTATTCTTGCCAATTGATGTTTAACATTTTGTCGTGGTGCGCCAATATTGTAAGTAAAATCATTAATAATCAATGGTGTATTACTTTCAAATGCACGAACTTGATCGGCAGCGCCGTGCAGATGGGAAGCCCGCAAAATGCCAATTTTGCTACTGAAAAATGAAAAATAGCCTTCAATTCCATAATTGAATTTATTTAGACCAAGGCGTAATGATACATTTTGTTCAATCAGTCCAGTATTACTCAAAATATAATCTGCGGCTTCAAAATCTCCAAAGCGTTTTATTGAGCCTTGAACTGTACCGTACCATCCATTTGAATGGCTTTTGGTTAATTCTGAAGTCAATACTCCACCTCTTCCGTTGGAAGTTAGTGAAGCCATGGTTTTTCCATACAGACTGTCTTTTACTGGCACTTTTAAGGCTTCCACAATAATTACACCGCCCATAGCGTCTCCACCGTATTGTAGTGCACTAGCACTTTTTACGAGTGTTAGTCTGCCCACTGAGTTGATATCAATATTTGGTGCATGTTCCGCTCCCCATTCTTGGTCTTGCATTCTTACGCCATTATTCACCATAATAATACGGCTACTGTGCAAACCATTAACAATGGGCTTTACAATCCCATTCCCTTTATTTAATGAATATACTCCGCTTAAACTATTGAGCGCATCACCTAATGCACCAGTACTGTAGCGTTCTAGTGTTTCTTTGGAAACATTATTTTCTAGTGTAGTATTGGTGTTGTTTTTATAAGCTTTTCCTTCCAATATAATCTCATTGAGTTCTTCTAAATGATGCTCTAGCTTAAAATCTCTTTGAGTGTCTTCTGATATTTTTACATAGAATGTTTTTGTCTCACAAGATGAATGTAAAATCCTTATACTTTATGTTATATTTTCGCACAAGCCCAAAATTGTGTAATCACCATCAATAGAGGTTTGACTAATCGATTCAGTTTCAGCCACAACAAGAGTAGCTCCAGATAAAATGGAGCCATCGTGCAGGTCTAGAACCTTACCTGATAGGGTGTGTTTACAATTTTGAGATACAGCTAAATAGCTGCATACTAGCATAATAGCAAAAGCGTAGTTGCGCATAATATTTTTTCATTAACTTTAAAAAAAGGGAGTGGGTGTTAAGAAAAAATAGGGGGTGCGCGAAGCTGTTTATAACTTATGTTAAATGAGTGAAATTTTAAAGAGTTAAAGATTGTGTTGACCTCTTCATAAATTTCTATTGTTTTGATTTCAGGGACAATATTGATATCATAATTGAATGATAACAAATTAAAGTCACAAATATCACATTTGGATATAGATTGATGAATGTGTGATTTATTTTCTGAACATTCTATATGTTGATGCTCGCCAAAGTGATGAAGGAAGTTAAAAACAGTTGGAAACATCAAAACAGCAAATAATAAAATTGCAGTTAATTTATTTAATGTTCTAACTTTTTTTTTCATTTGACTAATATCACAACAAATGTAAAAAAAAATAGCTCTTTTTGTTTGTTGAAACCTTAAAAAAAACCACTCAAAGGAGTGGTTTTTGTTTTTTACACTGTTAAGAGTTGCTAGTCTTGTTCAGGCAGCATTACTTTATTTATGACATGTATAACTCCATTATTTGCTTGTACATCAGTTGTAATAATATCAGCGACTCTATTATTCATATCAATAATTTGAGGTCCATTTTCAAGAGAAATAGTAAGTAAATCACCTTCGGTTGACACGGACATATCTTGTGATAAGTCTTCTTCCCTAACATTTGTGCCATAAACTACATGAGTATTTAATGTTAACTCTAGTGTTTCTGAATCTATATCACTCAAACCATTAAGTTCAAGCTCAGTTAATAGAGATCCAAAAGCTTCATTGGTTGGCGCAAAAACCGTGTAAGGTGCTGGAGTCGTATTTAGGGATAAAGCCGAAACATAATCATTTTCTAAGTCGTCTCTTGTGAGTGCACTAACTAAAGTTGAAAAAGTAGAATCCGCTGTTGCAAAAGTCACAACAGTTGGTAATCCAATTACTTCATCAACGACATGAACAATACCATTTGATGCTGCAATATCACCATCGATAACGCGTGATACACCATTAAATTCAATTCCAGATTCTGTGTTGAAATAAAGGCTCAAGAAATCACCATCTGTATTTGTTGCATTTGTTGTTGTGTAACCTGCGCCGGCGGTGGATAGATTGTAAGCATTAACAGTACCACTTATCACATGGTTTAGTAGAATTGTTGAAAGGAGATCGGTTGGAACTGCATCAAGGGATGGAAAATTGTTTTCAGAAAGGAAATTATCAAAAGCTTGATTTGTGGGCGCTAGAACTGTGTATTCGCCTCCGCTGAGAACTTCAACAAGATTTCCGTCAGCTGCT
>Ga0228651_1000509_pt1 | contig 13915 bp, 12 predicted proteins | sample 63DmetaG_FD_183018 | JGI IMG/M metagenome (GOLD analysis project Ga0228651, IMG submission 183018) | Seawater microbial communities from Monterey Bay, California, United States - 63D | ecosystem: Environmental > Aquatic > Marine > Coastal | place: USA: California | collected 2016-10-24
ATAAATCTTTCCTCGGTTGCAAGGTCTTCCTTAGTTATTTTTACGTAATATTCGTTGGCAAATGTATGCATGTCATCTGACGTTGAAGTGCCAGTGTTAGGGGGGTCAACGTCAATGTTAGAGGGGTTGAAATCAACCATTGAGTTGTCGCATTTTTCTAAATGTGCAATGATGCTTCTTTTTAGTTGTTCGCGTGCGTAGTTGTATATAACTTCATCAGGGTTAATTGACTGAATTTTTTGTTGCAAAAAATCGTAATATTCTTCTAGGAGTCGACTGCTGTCTATTTTTTTGTCGATATTTTTGAAATAAAGTTCTTCACCAATAAATACTTGTTCAGGTATTTTAAAATTCATCTGATCACTTTGTGTTTTCGTTCCGTTAAGCTGTTTGACATAGTCTAAAGACTGTGTTTGAATTTTTTCTGTGTTTTTACGTGTGTATACTCTGTGAAACACACTGTTATTTTCAAATATACTTGCTACTTCGCCGCGCTCATACATGAACACTTTGTTGCCAGATTGCCAACTTGTTTTTTTCTCTTTTTTTCGAGTTATATCGTCAATATCAAATCTATTGTAACAAAGACATACTTTGTCAGCGGCACATGGCGTTTCTGATGTTAAGTCTTGGTTCCAAAAATACTGCTGAGGTGAAATCGAATAACAACCCGGTGGACTAGATGCAACATTTTCAGTATCCACGCTCGTTATTATACCATTTGAATAGTATTCTGCAGCCTTTACGCACTCTTCTTTTGACCTAAGTAACGTCATGTCGTGTTTGCAATTCGCGGTAGCATCATCAATATTATGATTAATACATGTATAACCATTCTGATTACAGTCCAATCCGTAATCAACGTCGTTAAAATATACATCATCACCTTTTCTGGAACATCCGAGAGGTAATCCTATGCACAAGCATTTATTATTTTGTGAACATTCGCCACCTCTTGCATTGTTTAAATACGCGGTATTGCCATTCTTATAACATCCGGTCGTCTGATCTTGACATATACATGTATTGTCATCCCATCCACAATTCCTATTTGAATTTAAATCAAAATTAAAATACAAACCACCGTGTTCTGTTTCGTAACAACCGCTTGGCCAATCAGATTTTTTCACTGGATCGCCTGTGGTCGTATCGCCTAGTTCCAATGCCTTGGCGGCCGTTTCACAATCATTGGGTGTGCTAATTATGTTTTTACACCTGCCTTCGGATTTTTTTGTATATATTACTGGACGTTTAACTGCCCCTGTTCCTGTTGCTTGGGCGCACTCGGTTTTTGTTTTAATGGGTTTTATGCAGTTCCCACTCGTTTTTTCAAAATAATCAACTTGCCATGTCACAAATGTAAGTCCTAATTGGTCAGCTGCCTGTTTGCATTGTTCATAATTTATATTGCTTTTATCAGCCTGATCGTAATAACCGTTTTTTTCTTTCAAAGATGTCTTTAAATCGCAGGATATTTCTGAAGATGCTTCAGTATTTCCGTTGTTAGGCTTTACTCTTTCGAAATACGAATATGGAGTTGTGTGAAAGGTCACTCCGTTAATTACTTGGTTCATGCGCCACCAATCCTTAGTTGCTGCTACGGTACCTACAGGTCTACACTGATTGTCAAAATTGATGTGCCACATGGTCTCGAAATTAAGTCTTCGATATGGTTTGTATGAATTTGTCATTGTCTTGTCGATGGCATCCTTGCATGGATGACATTCGTACTGACCATATTGGTTTGACATAAATCCGGCTGGACAATTTGTACACTGGTCTGCCTTGTTTTTTATTTTGGGTTGATAATTTTGAAACATTTTTTCAGTGTGGAAATATGAGTCGGGTTTGTCGGTATAATAATGAGATGCGTATGTTCCTGGCTCACAAAGCTGTAAACATCCCCAATACGAACCAGTTGACGATTCAAATCTTCCTTCTGGACAAAACTCGCATTGGGTCGATCTCTTCGCATAGTTTGTTTTTCCTTGTTCACAGTCTTTGCACGATGATTGACCTGTCTCATCTTGGTATTTGCCACCGGGACAGTCTGTGCATTTTTCACTATGTATAAATTCGTGATGTACTTGATAGCGTAGTTTTCTATAATTTTCTTTCATAACTTTAAATTCGCCGGGGTCTTGGTCGTCGAATTTTCCAACTGGACAGGCCGAACAGCTCGATTGACTTGATTTCGGTTGTACATAACCCTTGGGGCATGTTCTACATACTTTTATTCGTGACGAACCAGTATAATCGCATTTTCCTGGTGTCCACTGTCCAAGTTGACAACATCGTCCAAAATTTGAGTTCGATACTGTACAATGTTGGCCTTCTTTAGAGCAGGAGGCGCCGAGCGTACACGACGTCGTTGAAGATTGTCTATTGATTGTCTGAAGATGCGTTCCTCTGGGACACTGTAGGCATCTTACATATACAACCTCAATATCTTTGAGTGGGTAGTCTATTCTTGAAGCTGTAATTTGGGTACAAGCCTGGCTTGATACTATAACACCCTTGTCATTTATAATTAACCCATCTAAGGTGTCAAGCAATGCATTTCCCAATCCAGACTCAGTTTTAGTTCTATAAAGATATGTTATACCTGCACCTCCGGAAACTCCTGCGCCGAAGCCCGCTTCGACACCTGATGAACCTAAGCCCACGCCAATGTCATAATCAAGTCCCACTGCAATCGCGGCACCAATCGGTACAACGGTTTCGTGTTTCATATAACCTATTGCTTCAAGAGATGCTCCTGCGCCTAATTCCAACGTCATGGTGGGGCTTGAGCCTCCCCCCCCGGACGCGACGGCGGCTTTATTTCCATATCCAAGTTGTTTTTTTGATATAGCACCCGAAACACTGATTTGCGCTTGTGCCGCCGCGAAACTATATGAACCTGGTACATCGTCTACCTCTTCGAAAGACGCCCATTCATAGTTTAATCCCCTGGTTAATCCTACACTGAAGATATCTGTTCCTGGAGTACCAACCTCAAAATCAACTTCGACACCGTGGTCTGAGTTACTGTCCATTCCACAAATAAGTTGGTCGTTCTCGAAATCCCAGCCCAACACAGCTCCTAAAGCATTCTTGTTTTCATAAGTAATGGATACATCAAAAAGACCCCCTGTTAACCATTTTGCAATGCCAGCTGTGGCTGAGACTGTAATTGTCCAGCCTCTTTCGTACCCAAGTGTTGTCGTTTGGGCCGATAAGTCATTATCACCAAACCAGCCTGTCAATGACGTGCCACCGCTTAACGCCGTTCCCCAGCCTAAAAAAAATAAACGTTGGACTTCATGCGTATTTTTTATGACGCTCAGCGCCTGATTGTTTTGAGCGATTTGTTGACAGGCATTATTTATTTTCAGCATATACGCCATCTGTTTTTTGTATAAATTACTGTCCCGTGACGGTGGTTCGCCTTTCATATTGGCTGTCAATATACTTTCTCTAGAATCAGTTCCTGTAAATAAGTCGTGCACAGAGCTTGGTACTCCTGAACAATCTGTCATTTTCATGAATAGGTCTGCCATGGTCGACGGTACTGTATCATCTTCACACCATTTGCGTGTTATATCAGCTATTCTTTCATTGCGTACATATCGGGTCGTGTCTTTATGATTAAAGCCATACCCACCCCAAAAATTTTCATAGTCAGAGCCATTGACTACAAATATTATCGCAAAAAATATAAGTAATATATTTTGCATTGTGAACATTAAACGAATACTTATATACGGCGAATTAATTTTATTTTTCACATATGATGTACATTTTAAAACTACTTTTTGTGTGTGAATAATTACTGTTTGGATTTTATATGCAGGAGGAAGATTCCGACGCCCTTACCATTATATTCATCATCGCGTTCCTATTTTCGACCTATCTATACTCTGTTGTCTCTGAAACGGGTGGCAAAAATATCTGTCGTTAGTAATACTAATACGACGAAAACATCCCCCAGGTAAAACGGCACAACCAGGGGGGAATAATGAATAATGTTCATGACGATGTTTAAAATTGTATAAGCACACATGTAAGCGAGTATCATCGGCCATGGGCGTTTTCTAACGCGCGCCAGTACTAACGATAAAAAAACGAGTACCATATTAAACAAAACAAAGTTGAGGATGGTTATCCATTTAATGACAAACATGGCGTTTATCCATACAAATATTGTATACGTACTTCCAAAGAAGGAGCCTAGCGCCACCGTTTCTACGTAAGATATTTTAAAAGCGGGGGGCGATATTAAAAGACGGTGTTCAAATGGTTCGTGGCACAGTTCGCAATTGTGTCTTTGACTTACGTCAATCCACTTTTGTATACATTGTATGTGTACCCATTTTACTGAGCCGTCGCATTTGCACACTGACGTGAGATTATCGGGTTCGTAACAAATGCGGCACGTCATCCTAAAGATAAAAACAAAGTGTATATAATATATTTTTTTTAATCGTATATGTCTTCTGTTAAAGAACGGGCTAGTAACGCCCCTCCTGCACCGAAGGAGTTGACTGCTGTATTACGATGGTTGGAAGTCAATGTGCGAAAACCGTTGGAGGGGACATGGTTTGACCGGTTGATAGCCACCCCCGCCAAAGAATTTTATATCGGCGCAAAACGCTTAGAGTAACAAATTTGATTCGAATCAAATTTGATTTCAATCAAAAAAGTGTTGAGATTTGATTCGAATCAAATTTGATTTCAATCAAAAAAGTGTTGAGATTTGATTCGAATCAAATTTGATTTCAATCAAAAAAGTTGTCGAGATTCGAATGTGTGATATATGTTACTTTATCATTTCTTCGTATGTTTTAAATGATAAAAGTTGTTCGAGGCGAAATTGCTTACCTATTATGTTTACACGAACATCTAATAAGTCACCTTTCACACGAATCGACTGTAGCGCGGAATGTAATCTGTTAAATTGAAACAACCCTTCTTGAAAATTGTTTTCAAATGTCAAACTTAATATAGGGGGTCTGTACAATTCTACATTTAGAACAAGTTGTGCTATATTCCAGTACTCTATAGTAACCCATTGTAGAATCCAACAAGAATATGTAAATTTAAATTCTTCAGGTGTACTTTTTTGAAACAACATGTCCATCAATGTTTTACTTCCAACCGTGCCGAATAAACTTTCCAAACGATTCCATTCATCACGCTTGGCCCCATCGCTTATATTGTTGTGTTTGTACAGCCATCGTTGGTAAGAAACAAGTTTCTGAGACTGTTGTTCGAGAGTAAGTCGGTTTCTCGAAATGTCTAGATTATCGGCTATACGCAGTAGAGTCAACAATGGTCGTTCTTCAAATATTGCCAAACGATATTTTCGTTCGACGCAATAGTTATGTATTGACATAAATGACCCGTCTTGACTTGGGTCGTATCTGGTTGAATCGTGTGAATCGGCATTGTGTTCCGAAATTGCATTTACAATTTTTTGTGCGTCGGTTGGGCTAAATAAACGTGGAGATATGTGAAGTAAATGTCGTACCATATTTGCGCCCAATTTAGCATGTAGGAACTTATTCTTTCTGTATATATTTGAATGAATGCCTGTCGCAGAATTATTTCCACCAATGAGTGGGGTAAGCCGTCTTTTCATTTCATCGCATTTTCCTGGGCGCTGGCATAAATCATATTCGCTGTATCCAACGTCATGCAAAAGAGCTGTCCAAAGCGCAACATTTATCCCGGGCATATTTTTCATCAAAATGCACATGAAATATGCTGTACACATGGAATGATTAATGCCGTGTGAACTAAAGAGTGGGGAGTTATAGCGTGCTTGCAATTTCAACGCTTGCCACAGTGGAATATATTCATCCCACCCCGCGTGATTTGACGCATGTATCCGCCTAATAACCGTTCTCCATATAGCCAATCTCGTGTTCAATTCAAGACATTCCGCTTTATCACAACCAGCTTGCAGTGATACTTGTGGTTCTGACCACAGGATTTGCAATACTGTTTCGACAGGAGATTGTCTACGAAATGTTTTGAACATTATAAATGTGTGTATGTGAAGTTTATAGTTGCAAAAAATTAAATGTTTGTCATCAAAGGTAGTTACGACTGAATCAAATTCACTTAATTAGTGAATAATGAAATGTGATTATAAAAGGAAATTGAATTAATGAACATGTTTTTTGTGAAACAGCAGAGTAATCAGTGTGGGTTACATGCTATACAAAATCTGTTCAAATCTGCTGCTGTTACACGTGATGATTTACACAAAGCATGTCAAACGATTCACAAAACGACGGGAGACGCGGTTCGAAATCATGAATCTTTTGGGGGCGATTGGTCGGTAGAAGCGGTCACTCAAGCGATGCATAATCGCGGCTACACTGTTGAGCGCGCCGTAAAATCCAACCGTTCGGAACGCACGTGGGCTCTCGAAGATATGGATAGTCTATCACAAGACCCGTTGTTCCGCGGCTTCTTGATTCACCAGCCCGTCAACCACCACTTTACGTGTATTCGGCCCGAAAAGGTCGATGAGGACACGCATTTATATTATGTGGATTCGCAGGCGAGTGGTCCGATACGCATTTCGTCCAGGTTGGCGATGCGCCGTTGTTTGGCGGCGGCGTACGCATGGGAACCGTTTGCTATAAAGGGGCCAGAGATGGATTACGTCGAACCTGTGGAAACGCCTGTTTCGGTGTACGAGGGTATTGCGGAGGAGTCCGCGCGCAAAAGATTTAAGCCGTCTGCGGAATTTCTGCGGGAGTGGGAGAACCTTGCAACATCCAAATCAGGAACGCAAGAAACAAAAGTCGGGCAATCCAATCATGTTTCTTCTGCACTGTAGGCCGCTGTTCGTGGCGACACGACGGACATGTAGGGTATTCTCTGTGGTAATACACGATTTGTTTTGTCTCCCATTTGTTCCAACATTCCACACAAAATTCATGTCCGCATTGTAGTTCAGTAAATTTTTTCCGTCGCTTATAACATATTGTGCATTCTTTCATTTTTTATATAATTGAATTAAACTTAAATAGTTAGTTACATAATTTCTATCATGGTCTCTTTACAACCGTAGGCTATGCCTCTAGAGCGTCTTTTAAGTTTGTCCACTTTTGCGTACATGACATCAAAGGGAACGTTCTTGAGTCTAAAATTCTCGAATACTTCTAGGCACAAATTCCAATAATCTTGGTCAAAGTGCACCGTCCACATGCGCGTCGCGAGGGGTGTCCATACGACGAACAACGTCTTGGAGGCATTTTGCCCGACCATTTCTTGGTGAATTTGAGTCATATAATAGTACGCCGGGACGTCCCATTTTTGCTGTAGATATTCTCGCATCTGCTCGTTTGTTTGCTTCTGACCGGATTTGGTAAAACTCCCCGGGCATTTGATTTCGACGTTGTAGTGGTCGATTGGTTGACCATCTTTATTGAGCAGGAGAAGGCCGCCGTCCGGAGACACAGCGTATACATCGTTTATGTTAATCTGCGGACATTCGAAAAAGTGGCCGTTTGGAAAATGGTCGAGTACGACGGCGGCGGCGCTATCCTCGTGCTTGGAGCCCCAGGCCATTCTATCCAACGCAAGTTGGTCAAAGTCTTCCTTCTTGTCGCCAAACCACCTTTCAAGGATTTCGTCCCAGTCGCTCTCTTGTTTAAAGTCGAAAAAGAGACTGCTGGGCTTGCTTCCGGTGATGCGGCCTTTGCGACCGTCGAGCCATTCTTGCGTGCCCTGTTCGGGCATGTGAAGACCTTGGTCAGCGATAGAGTGGAATCTCGGGTTTTCAAAAATGTTGCTCATTTTATTATTTAAATATACTGGTTAATATTTATAAACAAAAATGCACTCCTCTTATTCTCTACATGCTCGGATTCCGTCGTCCAGTAAACCGGAACCCCGTCGACGCAAACGTAAAATATTACCGGTGCTGCAGCATTACAGTTCTTTGAAATATCGTTGTTATCAATGTTCAGCGGATGTTTACTTTTTACCTGGTCACGAATTAGTATGTTCAAAATGTGCGTCCAGAACCGTCGTCAAAATAGATGAAAACCCATCCAAGCGAATTATTTCAGCTCGATGATTTTTCTCAGCTCGATGATTTTTCTTCTTCGTCCATTTTTTGTTTTATTTTCGCCAATAAGTCTTTGCCTTTACCAAAGAGTATTTGAAATTCGTCCAAAGTCGGTGGTTTTATACGTTCGGTAGCCTCGGGGGGAGGTGGTAATATTCTGGCGGCCGTCCATCCGGCAGCCGCGCCTGCTAAAAACTGTAACATCTGTAAAAAAAATATATACGATTAAATACTCTGTTAAATTTCTTCTGCCAACCATTCTAATCCTAGTTGTGCCCGGTTGTTTTTTGTCGCGGAGCATTCCACGACTTGCCATTTTAACCAAGTCACTGCTTTCAATCCCAGGGCCTCAATCATGTTCTCTTTGTCGAGCGCCCTCGGCAAGTCTTGCTTATTGGCCAAAATAAGAAAGGGTTTTCCGGTCAACTCTTTGTGCGACATGAGTGTGTGCAACTCTGTTTTGGCCGTCTCAATTCTGTCGATGTCCGACGAATCCACGACAAACACAACGCCATCAGATTGACCAAAATAATGTGGCCAGAGCGCGCGCAATCGTTCTTGACCGCCCAAATCCCACATTTTTATGGATAATTTCCCGACGTCAACTTCTTCTATATTGAATCCAATGGTCGGTACTGTGTATTCGATAGCCTCGCCCAAATGCAAAGCGTATAAGACGGCCGTTTTGCCGGCATTGTCGAGTCCCAAAATAAGGATGGCCGAATCCCGATGGAAAGATTGCCACAGTTTATCCAGTTGGCTAAATACGATGCCCATTGTTTTCTATACAACGCTCATATATACAGCCGTGGACATTTTGTAAAAAGTGTTTTGTCGTTTTTGCCCTACCAAAAAGCAGTATATAAGAACGTTTTTAAAAAACATCAAAATGTCTTACGAAGATTCATCCGCAATCACAGGAGTCGGAAACGGCGCACCCAATCACGCACTTCAGCCATTCTTTGGCTCTATCGAACCACAATATCAAAAGATGTTGGCGGAAGACAGATTCGCGCACGAGACTTATAACTTACCCAAGGCCTACGAAGGCAAAAACAAGCACCTTGAATCTGTGCTCGATTATTTAATCACAGAGGAAGACGCATGGTACACGTCAGCCGTCTTACCATGGGTACTGACCGACGATTTATCCGTTAAATGGGACATCTTCCGTTTTAACAAGACCCTTATGGACTTGGAACCTCACCAAGGCGTCCCAAGGTACGTGACAGCCGAGCGCGAGTCCCGTAGCGACCGTTTGGTCAGGCGCGGCCTCGCGTTCATTATCGAACACGGTTTTTACAAAACTGATCAAGGTCGCCAACATTACTTGATGAATCTTAGACAGATTGTCGATTCCGTGAACGAGACCGCCTACCACGGCGTCATTCACGCCCTCTTGTCCAGCAAGAACCACTACAAAGAGTGGGAGCGCCAACACGGTGCCACCGTCACCCGCCCTGGCCAGCTCTTGCGCCAGCAGCGCCGTAGATGGGCCGTCGTACAGAAGCAGGAACGCGGTCTCTATCTTTTGGATGCCGAGCTCAAAGACCAGATGAAGTACGAGGGTGTCTCACCCAATGTATGGATTCTTCCCAGTAAGATGTCCATTTACGTGACCATGGTGCCCTCCGCCGAAGTGGAGTTCTATCGCAAGGGAAGCGGTGCCGCCGCCAACCTCGAGAAGGGCCCGGACAACCTCTTGACCTTCCGTGGCTCCAAGGTGTTTGAGACTCGTCCTTTCGACATCGATTTCATCGGCGAGCCCCGCGACCTTTTGGTCAGACAGCGCCAGATTGGTGAGTACTTTGTCTTCCCCACACAAGCGGAGGCCGGCACCGGCAATCCCCGCGACATCTACATCTACTCGATGGATTCGGATAGATTCGAAAAAATGGACTACGGCATCCTTGAACAACAGGCCAAGGCCAATTACGAGGCGGCCTTCAAAGTGGATAACGCCCCCACAAACGGCACTGTGCTCTTGCTGCGCCCCTTCCAGACGTACAATATGGCTTCGGGCGTGCTCATGAAAGGCGGTTTAGATACCGGGTTTACCGCTCACGGACACCACGATTTTATGTTGACCGACGACGTCATCCATAAGGTTCACATTGGTCACTACACGTTCTACCACAAGTCGATTGTCAAGCAGTCCAAGAACATTATCCTTGCTGAAGATATCTTCGCGCATTCGTATGTCTCTGGCGAAGGCTCTGGCGTTTTCCCGGCCGAAGGTAGCACCTCAAAGGATAAGTTCTCCCAACAGTTGGCGCGTGATACGTTCACGCACGACATCATCCCCATCTGGATTGCGGGGGACGACAAAGGTAACGTCGCGAGACCCCAAAATCCTTTGGACATTACTGGTCACTACAACAATCATACACTCGATGCCAACAACAGCACTATCGATGACGAAAACGAGCATTATGCCGGCGCCGATACATACGCCAATGGTCCGCTCGGCTTCAACCGCTTGCAGAACTACGACCAGAACGACCAGTTCTTGTCACCGATGCGTCATTTGAACACGGTGTGCTTCCAAGGCCACCAGCTCTCATGGGACTCCGAGAAGAAATCTTTCGCCAAGGTGACCACCAACACCGGCCATTGGGGACCCAACGTGTACCCAGGCTGTCGCGCAGTGCGCAACGGCGAGAACGCGTTCCTCAAAGACATGGAATACGAGAAACTCGCCGTCGGTGGTGCTCGCAACTAGATATATAAATAAACCGTTAAATCCAAATTAATAATTTTACACTATAAATTTTTAATCAACAATTGTACATGAATGATGTTCCTCCCCCCATTCCCTTGAGCCAATCCGAAAACTGGAAAAAAATTGCTGCCGCCAATGAAAAAAGATACCACGACGAATTAATACGATGGTCTGACGAAAAAACACGCTTACTAGCGTCAATACAAAGGTTCTCCACCGATAACGATAGGTTAAAAGCTGAGAATATCAGGTTAAAAGCTGAGAATAACAGGTTAAAGGGCGTCTCTGAGCCCAAGACGTCGGAAAAATTAAAATTCTAAAATATAACGCATATCTGTATATAAAATTATTTTTTTTAATATATAATGGGTTCTATGTTTACAACGTTTGACGTCGAAGCCTTTGCGCAAGAGGCTGTCCAACCTTATAAAGGAAAGCGTTTGTTAATCCCTGATTTGGTCAAAATACTCAGCCGTGCTCCTAAGAGACATCGCGAACAAGTGGCGGGGCGTTTGCTCGAATTGCATAAATAACATATTTAGGTTGACGGCCGCTAACAAATGGACGTGTATACATATCATTATTCTTGTCCTACATGGTGGGGAAACTCGACGGGTATTCGCAACATTTATGTAGAAGACGACACTTCTCCAGTGGTAGCGGCACAAGAGGACGCGAAGACTTTTTCAGGCGCGAAGAAATGCGACGTTCATCTGATACAGAAATTTAAAATGTCGGTCACGGAAGTCGAAACGTATCCTGCGATGGCCTGCCAACCCCTGCACAAATGGTCTAAAACTCACTGAAAAGTTCGTCCTTTTTATATATATGTCTCCACCTTTTGAGCTTAGGGTCTGACATGTACGGATTTGTGGTTCCTGATGACAAATCCGCCGGAGATACGATTGTCCAATCTGTGTCCGCATTCAGAACGCCCACCTGGGTGAGTGCGTACGAAACAAATGCGGAGCACCAAAACTTACTGGCTGTTCTCGGAATAAGGATGTGCCACATGCCCGCCCACCAGTGGCTAAAACTACGGTCGTAGGGTTTGCCGTAGACTTCTTCGTGAAGTTTTAGAATGGCCTTGTCTGAGAATAATCCGTATGTATTCGGGTCGACGGGTGACCTTTTGTACAGTTTTTGATGTTTTTCCATGGCATCGTTGATGTATTGGTCTATGGGCACGAGGGCTATGCCGAATTTGATACGTCCGTCACACGGGTCTTTGTGTATGTGTTGAGAAGAGTCCCATATGTATATACCATTAAGTTTACCTTTGCCACAGGGCCAGGGAGGGTCAACGACGACGATTCCTGCGTGAGAATAGGGCGAGCCTGTCCAACATCGAATTGCCCAATCCACGAGAACGAAAATGGAACCGCATTTGGGGTCTTCGTTGAACAATACAATATCGCCCGTCTTCAGGTCGGCCTTCTTGCTGGCGAACTCGGCGAGGCGTTGCTGCTGAGATTTTTTTGTAGTATTACAACAATTCATGTAAAAAAATACATAACATTTATATACGTTTATTCGTCAATAACGACCGATTTTTCGACGGCCAGTGTCATATAATTTAAAGACATATACGTGTACCAAACCAACATCATAACTTGTACGCCCGTGTTAACCGCAATAACAGCCAACTTTGTCGTAACATATATTGCTATAGACGTAACCGCGACGGCCAGTACATTATTGAGCCACATAGCGTGATAACAATCTTTCCAAACGTCGTCAATGGGCTCTTCTTGCCACGCCGCCAACGCAAGTTTCCCTATCACAGTGTCAAAGGCAAATATACCATTTTCTACGAAGAATGCGGCGGCCGTAGGAAATTGCCATCGGAACCAGAATACGGGTGTCCAAAATATATTAAATTCCGTCATAAGTTCCGGCAGCGTTAGTTGTCCTTCCGTATGATTTTGGTGCACATACGTTGCACAATCCAAGTACGTCTGTCTTTGACCCAGTTCAATTTCGTAATATGTTTTATTCAGGGCTGTAAATTGAGATGTCCCTGTCGTTGTATTCCACGTGGAATCGTTAAGGGTGCGCCACAAGTGATTTTTACGAATTTTTTCGGCTGTCCACGGGTCGGGCGCCGAACACGTGAGACACATATCTTCCGAGGGCGACAAAGCCATAAAGGGTAATATTTTGTAAAAGCAACCGGTTTCGAGGCGTGTGACGTACCACGCGTGGATATCTTCCATGAGTGTGTACGGTAACAGAGGAGCGCACGACAACCGCCAGTCGTACACCATGTACAGATACAGCGCAGATATAATAAAGCCTAGGACGACCGTATTCGCCAACCACACAAGAGGAATGACAGACCACGTGGTATTGAACACGATGACCAGCGCCACGACGAGACATGCCATAAGCGCGTTGTCCATATTGACAAGTCTTTGTTGTTGCGTTTCTGTGTACGAACCGTCACTGTCCAACGGTATAAAAATCGTATTTTCGACGTCACACGACGAAAATAATACGTAATCGTACATGTGGAACAGACTGTACCCAAAAAAGGGCACGTATGTGTCGTTGGTATACGTGAAAAATTTACGGGACGAGTCCAGAAATTTATCTACGTGACCCAACCACTGTTTCTTGTGCGAAGAATTGGTGGCGTATTCCGTGAAATTTGTGACCAAAAATGACCAGTCGTTGGCCACATGAACTGTCCAGCGTTCCGCGTTCCTTGGAACAACGTCTTCGGCGGCTGTGTCTTCGGTTGAAGTTAATTTTGAAAATCGCCGGTCAAAAAACTCGGCATTCTCTTCGATAATCGTGTTAAAATATTCGGAAACGTCGTGAATAATCACTGTGCCAAAGTATTTGGAATAAAAATGCGACATGCCGTCGCCGTGCTCAATGGCTTGTTCGATAATATTGTCGATGATACTGCATTCGGTACACCATGGTGCCGAAGACCTTTCTGCGCATGTTTTTGGCGCCGTCTTAAGGGGGGCACCCAGCCAATGAAATTTAGGGTGATGGGGTGTTCGTTTGATGGTTTCGGACATGCCTCTGTTCCAATGCGATTTCAATTTCGTAAACACACGCTCTGTATGTGATTGTTTGGCGGGTTCGTCTTTTCCAAGGTCGTTCCACCA
>Ga0228651_1000514_pt1 | contig 13764 bp, 9 predicted proteins | sample 63DmetaG_FD_183018 | JGI IMG/M metagenome (GOLD analysis project Ga0228651, IMG submission 183018) | Seawater microbial communities from Monterey Bay, California, United States - 63D | ecosystem: Environmental > Aquatic > Marine > Coastal | place: USA: California | collected 2016-10-24
GCCCCCTTTGCCATTGTCTTTAAAATCAGCTTTGCCGACCCGGTTATAGCTCAGCCACCCTTCTCCAAATTTTTTGACTTCAGCCCGGGAGCTGACAACTGGCTGCTGGCAACCCTGGATAACTATCGCTTTATCACCGAGGACAACCTCTACTGGATCAGTTACTTTAAGTCATTAAAAATTGCCGCCATCTCCACAGTGCTCTGCCTGTTACTCGGTTACCCCATGGCCTATGGCATTGCCAAAAGTCAGCCAAGAACCAGAAATATACTGCTGATGCTGGTTATTCTACCGTTCTGGACATCATTTCTGCTGCGGGTCTACGCCTGGATTGTGATGCTGGGTAAAACCGGTGCAATTAATTCGCTGCTACTAAAAGTCGGCTTGATCTCCACACCCATAGAAATGCTGTACACCGATGGCGCTGTGTACCTGGGTATTGTCTATACCTATATCCCGTTTATGATTTTGCCTCTTTACAGCGTACTGGAGAAAATGGATACCAATCTCCAAGACGCTGCCGCAGATCTGGGTGCCCGACGCTGGCAAGTCTTTTTTAATATCACATTGCCTCTGTCCATGCCCGGAGTGATCGCTGGCAGCATGCTGGTGTTTATTCCCGCGGTGGGCGAATTTGTTATTCCATCTCTGCTGGGGGGCATAGACTCATTGATGATAGGCCGCACCCTCTATGACGAGTTCTTTATTAATCGCGACTGGCCGCTGGCGTCTGCAGTGGCTACGGTGCTGCTGTTTATTATTGTGCTGCCCATTATGCTGTTGCAGCGCAGTCAAAAGGAGGACGCAGAATGAGCAGCCACAGAGGCCCCTCGACCTTTATCCTCTCGGTACTCTGCTTTGGCTTTGCCTTTCTATATGTGCCTATTCTGGTGCTGATCGCCTATTCATTTAATGGCGCTGCACTGGCTACCGTCTGGGGTGGATTTTCTACTCGCTGGTACAGTGCTCTGCTGGAGAATGATCAGATTATTAATGCCGCCGTTCTCAGCCTGAAGATCGCCGCCACCAGCGCCACCTTTGCCACCATCTTGGGCACCATGGCGGGGCTGGCTCTTACCAGAATGCGCCGCTTTCGCGGGCGGTTTTTGTTTACCGGTTTAATCGCTGCTCCACTGGTAATGCCAGAGGTGATTACCGGGCTGTCACTGCTGCTATTGTTTGTTAGCCTGCAGCAACTGATTGGCTGGCCCGTCAGTCGCGGGGCCAGCACCATTACCATTGCTCATATTACCTTTGCTATGGCCTATATCGCGGTGATTGTGCAGGCGCGTCTGGCCAGTATGGATGAGTCGCTTGAGGAAGCTGCTATGGATCTGGGCGGCCGGCCTATGCAGGTCACCTTTGATATTACCCTGCCCCTGATCGCGCCCTCAATGATCTCCGGTTGGCTGCTGGCATTTACTCTGTCTCTGGACGATCTTGTGATAGCCAGCTTTACCTCGGGTGCAGGAGCCAGCACCCTGCCCATGGTGATATTCTCAAAAATCAAACTGGGGGTAACCCCGGACATAAACGCCTTGGCCACCCTGATTATCGGCACGGTTAGTCTGGGTATTATTATTGCCAGCTGGATTATGCTGCGCGGTCAGAAGAAAAATCCAGATCAGATAAACTGATATCCAGAGGCCAATAAGCAACCATCCCTAGGCAGTACCCTGTATATGGCTGGCGGGCACATAGTCAAAGATAAAGGTAATGCGGTCCTCTTTGCCTTTGTTCATCACACTGTGCTGCTTCTGATTATTGATTTCGTAGGCCTTGCCCACTTCAAAGCGAAAAGGTTTGCCATCGATCATAAAGCGCACCCTGGGATTGGTGGTGATAGGAATATGGATGCGGTGCCCGGCATGAAACGAGGGGTGCTTATCAAAATGCGGAGTAATCAGGCCGCCAGCAACCAGCTTGGCGGCCATGGCACGAATAATGGTGCCCCCTGGGGGATAGAACTCACGCAAAATAGATTCCATTAACGGCATGGCCGTCTCAGACAGCAGGTTCCAGCCAGACTCTCGGGATACCTCTATATCAGGCCAGCGGTCGGTGTCCACAAATAACATCATCAACGATTGGGTTTGGGCGTGCACATCAAAGGCCTGCTGCCGGTAGCTGTTTTCCAGCCAAAACTGGTCGTCTACCGAGAGAATCACATCCCGCAGTGCCGAGCTATCCACTTCACCTAGATCACGCAATGGAATACCTATATCCATGCCCTACCTCATTCTTGTTGTTGTGGTCGAAAAGATAATCAACATGCTCTTAGGAGTCAAATGACGGCATGGCTAACCGTCTAAAACATGCCAATCGACTCAACTTATTATGTTCCGGGCAGAAGCAATGCCACTACCTTTATCCCAGTGCTAATAGGACGTGACAATTAGCGCCAGCAACCGGATAATTGCAGCCTCAGATTTATCAAAAATTTCAGCATCAACAGGCCGCTTACAGATAACCTCCCAGCACGGCGCTGGCATAGGATAGGCGGGTTAACATCAGACCAGCTCAGAGAAGAAACAGTATGAATATTGATGGTAAAGCCCTAGCCCAGGAACTACGCGACAGTCTGGCCGTTGAGGTTGCCCAGTTGCAACAAGAACGTGGTATCACCCCGGGTTTAACGGTTATTCTGGTGGGCGAAGACCCCGCCAGTCAGGTCTATGTGCGCAACAAGGTGCGCCAGACCAAAGAAGTCGGCATGATTAGCAATGAGATTAAAATGCCAGCGGAAACCTCTCAGCAAGCACTGCTCGATGAGCTGGATAAGCTCAATAATGACCCTGCTGTCCACGGTATTTTGGTGCAGTTGCCTCTACCTAAACATATTGATGAAGCTCTGATTATCGATACCATAAGGCCAGAAAAAGATGTCGACGGCTTCCACCCTATGAACTCCGGTCGCCTGTGCAATGGCGATGAGGCAGCCCTGGTGCCCTGCACGCCCCAGGGCTGTGTGCTGCTGGCCAAAAAACATCTAGGGGATGACCTCTCTGGCAAACATGCGGTGGTGATTGGCCGCTCCAATATTGTTGGCAAACCAGTTTCCCTTTTACTGTTGCAGGAAAGCTGCACTGTAACCATTGCGCATTCGCGCACCCAAGATCTCCCTGCGCTCTGTGCAACAGCCGATATTCTGGTAGCTGCAGTTGGACGGCCAGAGATGGTCAAAGCCGATTGGGTCAAGCCCGGCGCCACAGTGATTGATGTGGGTATCAATCGTATTGACACTGAAGACGGCAAAGGCCGTTTGGTTGGCGATGTGGACTTTGCCGAGGTGGAACCCGTGGCCGAGGCCATTACCCCAGTGCCAGGTGGTGTGGGCCCCATGACCATTGCCTGTCTGCTTAAAAATACAGTAGAAGCCGCTCGACGCTTTGGATAACCGCTCTAACAGCGCCGCTTGGTGAGCACCATAGATTGGATCAGTCCAATTATCCGACTGATGAGATTGAGACGCTAGATTTGCCCTTGGGCCCTGGGTTACTATTTTGCAAAATTAAAAGCCGTTAGAGGTGTGTCATCAGCCAAGCCCAGAGCCCCAAAGCTATCTTTAATCAAGCATTGCAGCATCTCAGGCAGGGTGATCCCCTACTCGCCCATCAACTCTGTGATCAGGGCCTAAACCAGTATCCCAATGATGCCAATATTCTTTGCCTCAATGCACAGGCACTGATTGCAGCCAAAAATCTCGAAGCCGCTCATGCCTGTGTATCAAAAGTCCTAAAAACTCATCCGGACTTTGCCACCGCCCACGAGGTTTATTCTGATCTGCTATTAATAGAGGGAAAATTTGAACAGGCGATCGGTGGCTACCAGCATGCTCTAAAGCTAGCGCCAGACCGCAGTCACATCAATAGTAAAATCGAGCGTGGTAAACAGCTATTACAGTCGCTTGACTCGGACTCTCAGGAGCCCCTGAATGACTTGGCATTTACTAAAGAGCTCGCCCAGGCCAGGCAACACAAAGCAGACGAAGAACCAGAAAAAGCCGAGGAAATCTATCGCACCATTCTTCGCAAAAACCCAAATCATGCGGAGGCTATGCGCTTGCTGGCAGCTGTAGCAACGGTGCACCGCAAACATGAAGATGCTGAACTGCTGTTATCAAGAGCAGTCTCCGTAGCACCAAAATTTTCCCGAGGATGGCTAGACTTAGCCAAGACTCAGCTTGAGCTTGGCAAGCATCAGGAAGCCGTAGTCAGTGCTGAGACTCTAATTAGGCTGTCTCCTGACATCGCAGAGTCTCACGTTGCACTGGCCAATACTCAGGCTCAGTCTAACCTGACAGAAGAGTCTATCAGTAGTTACCAGCGTGCCCTTGACATCAACCCAGCTCATCCAGGCGCATTTTCTGGTTTGGCTCATCAACTTAAAACCATAGGCAGGCAGCAGGAAGCCATTGCTACTCACCGACAGAATATTGCTCTGAACCCCACCAATTCAGAGCCCTATTGGAACCTCGCCAATTTAAAAACCTTTCGCTTTGAGGATAGTGAAGTTGCAGATATGGAGACTCTGCTGGAAGACGACAGCCTTGAAGATCTGTCCTATGTCCAGCTTTGCAATAGCCTGGGCCTGGAGTATGAGGGGCGCAAGGACTACGATCGCGCGTTTAGCTATTTCCAGCGCTGTAACGATCGCCATCGACAATCCGAAAAATATGATCCGATTGGTCATGAAGTGTTAATTGGCATGATCAAAGATACCTTTAGCTCTGAGTTTTTAAACCAGCACCAGGGTTTTGGTCTTGAGGATAGTTCTCCTATTTTGATTGTTGGCCTGCCTAGATCGGGCTCTACCCTGATAGAGCAGATTCTCGCCAGCCATTCGCAGGTTGAGGGGACCCACGAGCTGAGCGATCTGGCCCAGGTCGTGCAGGACATTAAAAAAACTGGCCCCAAAGGGTCACATTTCCCGGAGAACCTGACTAAATTGCAAACACAGGCCTGGGCCGACATTGGCCAGGAGTATATTGACCGGACCCTGAAGTACCGTTCGGGCAGCCCCAGGTTTATTGACAAGAACCCCAACAACTTCATCTACGCCGGGCTGTTAAAGCTGATCCTGCCCAAAGCTAAAATTATTAATGCCCGCCGTCACCCTCTGGATAGCTGCTTTGGTAGCTATAAACAGCTTTTCGCCAGCGGCCAGCCGTTTAGCTATGATCTCACCGAACTGGGCGAATACTATCTTCAGTACCAGGCAATTATGGATCACTGGCATCAGGTAATGCCCGGCGCCGTGCTGGATGTGGACTATGAAATGGTAGTAGCTGATCTGGATACCCAGGTGCGACGCATTCTCGATTACTGCGAGCTACCCTTTGAAGAGGCCTGCCTGAGGTTCCATGAAACAGATCGGGCGGTTAAAACCGCCAGCTCGGAGCAGGTGCGGCAACCTATCTATGCCAGTTCGGTCAATCTGTGGAAAAACTATGAGCCCCATTTGGAGGAGTTGATAGAGGTACTGGAGCCATTATTGCTGGCCCGGGACAGCTGAACTTAGCTTGCAAAAATACAAGCAAGCCAACCCCATTGGGTAGCCTCCTAAAACTTGACTTAATGCAATTTTTAAAGGTATGTTGAAACCACTATAAAAATAAATCGAATCTGAGATATTCAAACTCAACACGGGGAGTGTCAAAAATGAGTCGTAAATCCAATCATCTCAAACTCACACCGCTTGCCGCGGCCATTGCAACGGGACTGGTTACATCACCATTGGTGACTGCTCAGGAGCAGAGCGCTACCCTCGAAGAAATCGTAGTTACATCCCGCAAGCGGGCTGAATCTGTAATGGATATTCCAGCGGCGGTTCAGGCCCTTTCAGGTGAAGACCTCAAAGAAATGGGCGCCCGAGGCATGTCTGACTACGCGCGTTTTATACCGGCAGTGAATATAGTTGATTACGGTTCCGGTTTGGCCAATTTCGTGTTTCGTGGAGCTACCAGTGATCCAGGCTATGTAACCCAATCAACCTCCTCTCTGTATATGGATGAAATTTCCCTGACTACTCAGGGGCAACAGCCAGCCATACGCATGGTTGATATAGAGCGAGTGGAAGCACTGTCTGGCCCTCAGGGGACCCTGTATGGTTCTGATTCTCAGGCAGGTACACTGCGCCTGATCTCAAACAAGGCCCAGATGAATGAGACCAGCTTCACTATCGACGGTAGCATTCGCAATGGCTCCGAAGGCGAGGGAAGCTACGATGGATCTATAGTAGCCAATATACCTCTGGTAGAAGATAAACTGGCTCTGAGGGTTGTAGGCTACAAAGCTAAAGACGGCGGCTTTATTGATAATGTCTATGGTAAAACCATTTCCAATGACCTCAAGGCTGACGATCTCTATGGTCGCAGTCCCTCCGGCTGGGGAACACTGGATAATGCTGACATAGTTGAAGATGATATCAATGACTATGAAGCTGAGGGCTGGCGAGCTGCTGTCCGCTGGGATATTAATGAAGACTGGAGTGCTACATTATCCACGCTCCAGCAGAAGTCTGAGGCAGGATCCTTCAATGGCTTCGATCCCAATGTGGGCGACCTGCAAATCATTCGCTACAACGAAGAGTACATGAATGTCGACCTGGATATCAGCTCTCTCACCGTAGAGGGTGATCTGGGCTTCGCCCAGCTGGTTGCAGCCACCTCTTACTATAATTCTGAGACGGTCAGAGACCAGGATATTACTAATTATCACAAATCCTACTCGGCCTACTACTGCATTCACTATGCTGGTGATGCTGCGGCCTATGCTCCCTACTACTTTGCGGTAGAGGACGGCTTTATGTACGCCAGTGGTCTGTACTGTAGCTCACCCACAGTGGAGGGTGACTTCTTCTCCAAATGGTATGAAGAATCTGGCAGTGATCGGTTCAGCGCCGAGGTGCGACTATCCAACCAGGGAGAAACCTTTGACTGGCTGGTGGGTGCCTTCTACGAGGAGAGCAACTACTGGTACGAAGAGCACTGGGGTTACCCAACAGGCAGCGTCAACGGCCGTGGAGAGCTCGAAGACAAGCTTTACCAGCAGACTGTTAGCTATGCCTACAACGAGTGGCTGTACGGCGAAAGCTTCCCCGACGCCTCTGAAAACTGGTATGCCAAGAGTAGCGCAGACGCTGAACAGACTGCCGTATTTGGCGAAGTAGTTTGGCATATGAATGATCGTATGGACCTTACCGCCGGACTGCGCTGGTTCGACCGCGAGAATGTAACCACCTACTATGAGGAACATCCGACTGGCAGGCTTGATGATGCCGGTGTCGAGGTTCTGCCAGGTGAGGACTCAGAGGTAATACCGAAAATATCACTGAGCTACAGACTGGATAACGACAACCTAGTTTATGCTCTGTGGACCGAAGGTTATCGGCCTGGGGGCACAAACCGACAACGGGGTAATCCCTCTATCGGCAAAGAGTTCTTTGCCGACAAAATGACTAACTTTGAGGCAGGCTACAAGGGGACCTTCGCCGATGGCGCGGCCACCCTGAATGTTACCGCCTACCAAATGGACTGGTCCGATTACCAATTTGAGTTAATTGACCCCAGTTATCAGGCATGTGAAGGTGGCGGTGACCCGGTTGCGGGTCTCTGTGGTCAACCCTATCAGGTTCTGGTATCCAATGCCGGTGACGCGCACATTGACGGTCTAGCCATGGAACTGAACTGGGCACTGACCTCCAATCTGGTAGTGGGAATGAACGGCGAGTGGCTGGAGGCTGAGACGGATACAGATATAGATCTGTCGACCATCTTTATCCCCAGTGGCTCACAGCTGCCCACAACACCAGACTTTACCGGTGGCGCCTGGGCAACTTATAGCTGGGATGTGCCGCAGTATAATGCCAATGCCTATGTGCGGCTGCAGTGGTCCTATAGCGGCTCAAGACTGGGTAATCTGGAACCTGTCGAGGGCGGCTCAAATCCGCAGTGGAATGAGCCCTCATACAGCATGGGAGACCTCAGTATAGGTATGCGCAATGACTCCTGGGAGGCTTCGATATTCCTGAATAATATTACCGATGAACGGGTACAGTACACCCATGCCGTTCAGGGCGGATATACTCAGCAGAATGTGTCCGAGGGTCGTATGCGGGTAGAGACTATTTACACCAATCGACCCAGAGAGTTTGGTGTTCGATTTATCAGACACTTTGGAGACTAGTCTCTCCCATAGAGCTGCAAGCAGCAGAAAAAGGCCGGGTAAACCCCGGCCTTTTTTATTTACAGCAGTTTTTTAAAACGGCCAATGAGCAAGACCATGAATCGCATTGCGAATATCCATGGTGATATTCACCGAACCCACAACCTGATTGCTGTAAAGATCGTATAGCGTAATGGTGGAAGGCGATGAACCACCAGCCACAAAGCGGTCATCGATCACACAGAGCCCGCGACCAAACCCCTGGCGAGCAATTTTTGAATCATCAATGCCGGCGAAGAGAATATCGGCCGGGTCATAGGTGCGGATCTTAAACACCTGCTGAGCATCATCTCTGGGTACCACCCGCAGGCAGTCACTGGCAGTATCGTTAAAGATAATGCCGCCTCTAAAGGGCCTTGCATTGTGGGTCCCCCTAGGCAGATTACAGACCTCTGTGACTTTGTTATTGGTATTAATATGCAGCAGTGCTTCGGTCTTTAGACCGCTGACAAAAATACCATTGCCGTCCACATGCACCATGTTGATATGCTGCTCATTACTGGGACGCGGACCTTTGTCAGCCCGAGGATCAAAGGTAAACCCAGTCCACTGGCCCTGGTGCTTTTGCAGCTGAAAACCCCAGACAAATTCCCTCTGATTTAAATCAAAAGCCAACAGGCTATCGTAGCCAGTGGAGGTCAAAAACAGCAGATGATCGCGGCGACAGATCTCGTGACAGTGATTAAGGTAGGGGTTGCGCCAGGATTCCTGTATTTCAAAATCCTGGTTATAAACAAAAAGTTCGTCAGAGGCGGCGATTAAAATATTGCCATCGTGGAAGCTGATGCCACGCAAACCTCGGTCCGCGCCGCGGCCCTCAAAGTTAATAGCGCTGGTATTCCAATCTACCCTCTGCTCAACAATCTGACGCTCAAAATCAAGCGTAAAAACACCACCATGGCTTTCACCCTGCTGGCTGCCCCGCACCACTGACGTGGCAATAAGTTTTGGAAGTTTGATAGTCATGGGCGCTTGCTAATTAGCCTTTGGTCCAACTGTTATTGTCTTTTGAGTATAACCCAGGCAATGGTGACAGGGACAACAATAATATCCGGGTTAACCGCTTGAAAAACTCTTTGGTACGGCGTTAAAAACCCCTACAATTGCGCGCCAAAAAACGATGGAAGAAGCAAAATCTATGTCAGCTAAAAGCTATGATGCGGTCATTATCGGCGGTGGCCACAATGGTCTAGTTTGCGCCTACTACTTGGCCAGCGCTGGCCTCAGCGTAAAACTGTGCGAACGCAGACCCATTGTGGGTGGCGCCGCGGTCACCGAGGAATTTCATCCCGGCTTTAGGAACTCTGTGGCCAGCTATACAGTAAGCCTGCTCAACCCAGATGTGATTGCCGATATGCAGCTAAAACAGCATGGACTGCAGATCGTTAAACGACCCATTTCAAACTTTTTGCCCATAGACCATAAAAACTATTTAAAGCTGGGTGGCGGCCTGGAGCGCACTCAGCAAGAATTCCGCAAGTTTTCCACTCGCGATGCCGAGCGTCTGCCCGAGTATTATGAGCGCATTGAAGCCGTGGCCGATGTGCTGCGCGATATCAGCACTAAAACTCCACCCAACCCCAAGCGCGGCATTCGCGCTGCATTAAAAGCAGCAGTGCAACTCTGGCCCGTCGCCAAAGGTAGCAATCAACTGCATCGGGACGTTTACGATCTATTTACCAAGAGTGCTCGCAGCTTTCTCGATGGCTGGTTTGAAAATGAACATATTAAAGCCGCCTTTGGTTTTGATGCCATTGTCGGCAACTACGCCAGCCCGGACACTCCCGGTTCCGCCTATGTGCTGCTGCACCATGTATTTGGTGAAGTGGATGGTGAAAAAGGTGCCTGGGGTCATGCAATTGGTGGCATGGGTGCAATTACTCAGGCAATGAAACAGGCCTGTGAATCTGTAGGGGTTGAAATAACTACTGATGCCCCGGTGGATAAAGTGATTGTGGACAATGACGCAGCGACAGGGGTGAGATTAACCAATGGCGAAAATATCAACGCCAAGCGCGTCATCGCTAATGTTAACCCCAAGATGCTCTATGGCCAGATGTTTAATGAAGGGGACCTAGACCCGGAATTTGCCCGCCGTATGGATGGCTATAAAAATGGTTCCGGAACCTTCCGCATGAATGTGGCGCTATCAGAGCTGCCAGACTTTACTGCCCTGCCCGGCAAAGACAGCGCAGAACATCATCAGTGCGGCATTGTGATAGCCCCAACATTGGATTATATGGATCGCGCCTATGTGGATGCCAAAGCCAATGGCTGGTCTAAGCAGCCCATAGTCGAAATGCTTATTCCATCAACTCTGGATGATTCACTGGCACCAGAGGGCCAACATGTAGCCTCGCTATTCTGCCAGCAGTTTTCACCCCAATTGCCCGATGGCCAATCCTGGCACGATGCCCGCGAAGCGGCGGCTGAGACTATTATTGACACTGTAACCGCCCATGCCCCCAACTTCAGAGACTCAATACTAGGCAAAATGATCCTCTCACCGCTGGACCTTGAAGAAAAACTTGGACTGATTGGCGGTGATATTATGCACGGCATTATGACTCTGGATCAGATGTGGGCCGCACGCCCATTGATGAATCACGGCGATTACCGCGGGCCGTTGAAAGGCCTGTATATGTGCGGCGCTGGCAGCCATCCCGGCGGCGGCGTCACCGGCTTGCCGGGGCGCAATGCGGCCCGCGAAATACTGGCCGACGGAAAATAAAATTAATTGTACTAGCGGCGCTCTGAATACAATAGTTGTTTGATTTAACTCAAGGCGCCGCACCAATTACCTGCCACACTTTCTCCTGCAACAATGGTTTCTCAATCCAAACAGGAGGCATAAAATGAATCTCATTCCCCGTAATTCTCTACTCGATTTTGATAATATTTTTAATGGTTTCTGGTCTCCCTCCCGAGAGATCGGTGAAAGCACAGATGTCGCATTTTCTCCCCGCGTTGATATTGAGGAGAAAAAAGACAGCTATAAAATTACCGCTGAACTCCCCGGCATTGATAAAAAAGATGTCCATGTCAGCCTCAAAAATGGTGTGCTCAGCATAGAGGCTGAAAGTCATCAGGAAGATACTGAGGAAGAGGATGGCCGCGTCATTCGCCAGGAGCGGCGCTACGGCAAATTTATACGCAGCTTTAATCTGGGCAGCGATACCAGTGAAAAAGATATTAAAGCGAAGTTTAAAAATGGCATTCTCACGGTAAAAGCACCCTGCGCTAAGCAGCTTTCCCCAGAGAGTCATCGCATCAGTATCGATTAAAACTGGTCTTGTATTAAAGACTCTGCCTCTTTTCAAATAGGAGGCAGAGTTTATTGTTATTGCATACGCTAAAACACTCTCTCAGCCCCAATGCCAAGTCTATTCCCTTGATATGCATCAAGTTGGTCAGCCGCCAAATTGTATATCTTGATAGGGCGATTTGGACAGGGAGCCCTCAATGTATTCGTATAAACAAAAGCAATGGTCAGTACTGTCTGCCAATACCATTGCTTTCGCTGCTAATTTCGCCGTCTGGACTCTATTTTCAATACTGGGAATCAAAATCAAACAGGATCTCGGTTTAACCGAAACCCAGTTCGGTGTACTGATTGCCACCCCCATATTAACCGGCTCTATTTCGCGGCTGCCGCTGGGCATACTGACTGATTTATACGGTGGACGCAGAGTATTTACGGTTTTAATGCTCTGCATAGTGCCCGCCATCTACAGCATTACCTTAGCCACGGCCTACTGGCACTATTTGTTGATCGGCCTGTTTGTGGGTTTAGCTGGTGGCTCCTTTGCCGTGGGTATTGCCTACACCAGCGCCTGGTTTGAGAAAGAGCGTCAGGGCACAGCCATGGGTATCTTTGGTGCCGGCAATGCCGGAGCAGCGGTCACCAACTTAGCGGCACCCCTATTAATTGTCGCCTATGGTTGGAACTCAGTGCCGATCATTTATGCGCTATGTATGCTGGTTATTATTGTTTTGTTCTGGTTGTTTACCTTCGAAGATCCAGCCCATGCCGACAAAACCATAGCGCGCAAAAAATTATGCCTGCAAACCCAGCTGGCGCCGCTTAAAGAGGCGCGGGTCTGGCGCTTTGGGCTCTACTACTACTTTGTGTTTGGTGGCTTTGTAGCCCTGGCCCTGTGGCTGCCCAAATACTATATAGGCCAGTTTAATGTCGACCTGAAAACCGCCTCCTTTCTGACCCTATTATTTACCCTGCCCAGCGGATTGATCCGCGCACTGGGAGGCTGGTTCTCCGACAAATACGGCGGGCGCACCATTAACTGGTGGGTATTCTGGATCTGTCTGGTGTGCTTATTCTTCCTCTCGTACCCACCCACCACCATGATTATTCATGGTATTGAGAAGGATATTTCAGTTGGTATTGAGCTGACGGTGGTGCCCTTCACCGTGCTCGTCTTTATCGTCGGTATCGCTATGGGCTTTGGTAAAGCCAGCGTCTACAAGGTAATCCATGACTACTACCCCAGCCAGATGGGCTCAGTGGGTGGCATGGTCGGTGTGCTGGGCGGTCTGGGGGGATTTACCTTACCTATTATGTTTGGCGCCGCCGCTGACTATACCGACGTGCGCAGCTCCTGCTTTATGTTGCTCTACGCCGTCTTAGCCGCCTGCATGATTCTCATGCACTACGCCATTAAAGCAGAGAAATTAAAAGCCAAGCGACTCGATAGACAACAGATACCAGTTACCTAATAACAGGAAAACCTCTATGTCAGATATTAAACAATGGGATATTGAAGACCAGCAATTCTGGGATCAGTCCGGGCAAAAAACCGCGCGCCGCAACCTGTGGATTTCCATTCCCAGCCTGCTGTGCGGCTTTGCTGTCTGGCTTTACTGGGGTGTTATCACAGTGCAGATGCTCAACCTGGGTTTTCCCTTTGCCAAGTCAGAGTTATTTACATTAATGTCTATAGCCGGCCTGACCGGCGCCACTCTGCGCATTCCCAGTAGCTTCTTTATCCGCCTGTGCGGTGGCCGCAATACCATCGTCTTTACCACCGCCCTGCTAATGATCCCCGCACTGGGCGCTGGCATAGCATTGCAAAACCCCCAGACTCCATTGTGGGTATTTCAGGCTCTGGCACTGCTGTCTGGCCTTGGCGGCGGTAACTTTGCCTCCTCCATGTCCAATATCAGCTTCTTTTACCCAAAAAAAGTACAGGGCCTGGCACTGGGCTTAAATGCCGGACTGGGAAACTTTGGTGTCACTACCATGCAAATTCTTGTCCCCCTAGCCATGACCTTTGGTTTATTTGGCGCCCTGGGTGGCGAGCCGATGATCTTGCAGAGCACAAGCGGCACCTTGATCGGCAAGATTCCTGCAGGCTCGGAAACCTATATCCAAAACGCCGGGTTTATCTGGCTAGTCTTTTTAATCCCTCTGGCTATTTTGGGCTGGTGGGGCATGAACAATATCCGCACTCAGGAAGTGTCTCCTAATATCGGCAGTCCTGTTGGCGCCTTTTCCATTATTACTGGCATGCTATTAGTTGGT
>Ga0228651_1000528_pt1 | contig 13568 bp, 12 predicted proteins | sample 63DmetaG_FD_183018 | JGI IMG/M metagenome (GOLD analysis project Ga0228651, IMG submission 183018) | Seawater microbial communities from Monterey Bay, California, United States - 63D | ecosystem: Environmental > Aquatic > Marine > Coastal | place: USA: California | collected 2016-10-24
CTTACAGATGGAATGGATTTGGTTAAGGATAAAAGAGAATAATTAAAAAATATGAATGAAAATTTTTTACCAAAATTAGCTGATAATATTGAACTTAGATCAACTAAGGAATTAATTCCTTATGCAAAAAATGCTAGAACTCACTCTGAAAATCAGGTAAATCAAATTGCAGCTAGTATTACTGAGTTTGGCTTTACAAATCCAATTTTAGTTGATGGTGCAAAAGGAATTATTGCCGGTCACGGAAGATTAATGGCAGCAAAGAAGCTTGGTTTAAATCAAGTTCCTGTTGTTATTTTGGATCATTTATCTGAAGCCCAAAAGCGCGCCTACATCATAGCTGACAATAAACTTGCAGAAAATGCCGGATGGGATGAAGAGATTCTGGCAAATGAGCTTCATGACTTAAAAGAGGAAAATTTTGATCTAGATTTAATCGGCTTTGAAGATCAGGAATTGGAGAAGTTATTTACCAATCTTTATGAATCAGACGAAAAAGAGGAGGAAGAAAATTTACCAGAAATAGAAGAAAAACCAATCTCAAAAGCTGGTGATATTTGGTTGCTTGGTGATCACAAATTAATTTGCGGTGATTCAACTAAATTAGAAACTTACCAATCACTGCTAACAAATGAGTTGGCTGATATGACCTTCACTGATCCACCTTACAATGTGGATTATGGCAACACCATGAAGGATAATTTAATTGGCAAAAAGAACTCTAAAACTGGTAAGGAATATAAAAACGCATCAGGGCAAAGAACAATATTAAACGATAATCTTGGCAATGATTTCCCTAAATTTCTTTTTGATTGTTGTTCAAATATTTTGGCACTTACCAAGGGAGCTTGCTATATTTGCATGAGTTCATCAGAGCTTCACACTTTGCAGAAATCTTTTGTTGAAGCTGGTGGTAAATGGTCAACTTTTATCATCTGGGCTAAGAATCATTTCACATTAGGTAGGTCTGATTATCAAAGGCAATATGAGCCTATCCTTTATGGCTGGAGAGAAAAGAATGATCATTATTGGTGTGGTGACAGAAATCAATCTGATGTTTGGTATTTTAACAAGCCAAATAAGAGTGAGCTTCACCCAACAATGAAGCCAGTAGAATTGGTTAAAAAAGCCATTCTAAATTCTTCAAAAACTGATGATATTATTCTTGATCCCTTTGGTGGATCAGGCTCAACTTTAATTGCAGCCGAGCAGTTAAAAAGAAGATGCTCGAAGGACTAATAATCAAATCAGTGATATCTTTAGCGGGAATTTGCGCCAGTTTTGGCTTTGGATTTTTTAGAGGCAAGAAATCAGAAAAAATTAAGCAACTTAAAAATAATATTAGTGATGCAAAAAAATCTAAAAAGAGGCAAATTAATCGTAGGAATGATAGCATTTCTACTGTTAAACGCAGGATGCAAAAATACATCCGTAAATAATCTCTGCCTTTGGGCAAATCCTATCACAATTACGCAATCAGAGTTAAATTTATTAAGCGAGGAAACGCTTCGTCAGATAGATAATTTTAATCAGGAATTTGAAGAAAGATGTGGTTAGAAAATCAGAATTTATTTAAGAAAAATAGCACTAATTGACTTGATAGACAAACCTTACGAAGCTAATATATACATAGCTTTACAAGGCTTTTTAATAAAAAATATCAATCAAATTAGCTTATGAAAAATTCTGAAGTTTTAACATTTTTTAATAAATTTTTACCTGAGGCAAATCCTAAATTTTGTGAGGATTTTTACAAAATTTTAAAAGAAGAGCAAATCAAAAATAATCAACCTTGGATGAAGGATTTAGTTTTACTGGTTGATGGAATTAACGCCGATAATAAATCAAAAATTAAAAAATAATGAGTAATTTAATTTACCAAGGCATCGTTGAAGATATTAGATGCGATAAATGCTCCGATAGTGAAATTGAGAAATTGCTAGAAATTTTTACAAGAGCAGTTGGCTATTTTACCAGTGACCTATCTGAGAAATATTGGGAAAATTTAAATGATTTTTTTGATTCAGATAAATCAGAAATTTCCAATTTTAGCCTTAAAATTCAGAAAAAACCCAAAGGCTCAGTTTTTCAATATATTGGCGAATTTAAGACAGATAATAAAAATCTAAAAATTTATGCTAAATCTACAAACTAAATCTCAATATATCTAACCGGATTTGCTTGCCCCTTCTTTTTGTTAGCAAAAAATTTTCCTAAATAAATATCACATATTTTTTTATCTACAATCTCCTGTCCTTCAAAGTAATACCTTCCAGTTGATTCCTGTTTAAACCAATTTTTTGGCTTATAAATAGCCCTTAATATACCTCTATATTCACCAACTACAAAATCCATTTTTTTAGCTCTTTTAATATCTATTTTCCAATATTTTCTAACAGCATCATAAATGTCATTACCTCTAATATAGCTTTTATTTATATTAATAATTAAAATATTATGTTTAAAATCCTGTATTGTTATTGGTTTTGCATGATAAATATTTTCTACTTCACTAGCGGTAGCAATGCCTTTTTCTATGGAATAATGTCCAGAAACTTCATTTGATAAATTAAAATTCTTAAATTTATCAAAATTTAGAAAATCAATTAATGTAGCCTCAACTTCAAAAGCTTCTTTATCACTTAATCCATGCCTTAATATGAAATGACCAACTCGGTTACCAGAATTTATTATATTTGTAATTCTATCAATTTTTAAAGATTTTTTAAATTCATAATCATCACTATCAATTATATCTTTGGTTAATTTAGCATGATTAAAAACTCTATTTTGTTTACCTTTTCCAATATAAAAAACTTCCTGCTTTACTGGGTCAAATAAAGCGTAAACATAGCTACTAATTTCTTCTAAAGTCTTATTTGAAAAGCTGTCCATGATTTATAATTAATTTTCCACTCTGAGATCTTTAATTCTTTTTCTAAAAATACTATCAAACCTCTCTATATTTTCTTTTAACCAACCATGCTGATTACCCCAATTATCTTGGACTGTGGGGTTAAAATCTTTAGCTATAATAATTTTCGAAGATGCTTTGTCAGGATTTTCTCTCCATTCAAGTTTGTCACCAATCTCGTTTTCTATTTGCTCCTTTTCTGATTCTAACAATTTAAAAAATGATTTGGCATTTTCTTTGTTGGTAATCCAAAGCTCTACTGCTACTTTATTGTTTTGAGTATTAATTGTTGCCGATAGATTAAAACCACTCCTTCCAATAGCAAAAGTTTGCCAATGCCTTGGTCTTGGATCATGTGGCTTTAGCTTTGATCCTGACTCTCTTATAAAATCAACCAATTGTTGCCAATATTTATATTGCAAAATTTTGGTTCCCGATTCAATCCCTTCACTGATGCTTTTAGCCGCTTGCGATACTGACTTACCCCAATTATTTGGCATTGAAATAACATTAAATCTTGGAGCATAAGGAGAATCACCAATTTGCAATAACTCAATTTCAAGACCAAAAAATTTAAATCTTTTATCAGTTATTTCATTTAACCAATCTAAAGATTTTCTATGTTCTTCGGTAAATTTTGATGCAATCCAGATAATAGTTACCGCTTCTAATCCTGATGCATAAGTAAGCAATTGACCAAGATGCTTATGATCAGTTTTTTCAATTTGATTTTCTATTAAAACATAAGATTCATTTTCTGTGTTTTTGCATAAAATATCAGCTCTAAATGGCCCCACATCTTTTTCTTGAGCAACCAATTCTAGCTCAATTCCAATCGTATCTCCAAGTAATTCAAGATTTTCTTCATTTGCAAGCCAAGGAGTAAATTCTTGGTCTTCAGATTTCCAAGCTTTTCTTAAATCAATTTTTTTAAGTCTTTCTAGCATAATCAAAATTTCTTAATTATTATTTGAACGAATTCTTTGATAAACTTCCTTTACTAAATGTTTTGTAGCCAATTCTTTAAATTTATCATCATTCATTAGTTTTGTAAAAATTTCTTCATTTCCTTCCATTCTTTCAATAAAAATTCCTTCAAGCATTTTTTCAAAAACAGGATTAAAATTCTCCATGGTATTGGCTTTGGCAGCATGGCAAATTTTTTCATTTAAAACCGCAGCTTCTGTAACTTGATCAAAAAACAACTCATCAGCTTTATTAAAATCAGTACCAAATCTCTCATTTAGTTTATCTACCAACAAAGAAAGTTGCACCTTCTCATCTTGAGCTTTTTTTGTTCCAACTTCAGTTGGCCCCTTTAAAGACTCAACATCTCCTTTTGATAGATCAATTGACCCCTCACTAATTTTCTGCAGGCGATAATATTGTAAATCGACCTCATTTTCAAAATGATAGCCGTCCCCTTGAGGTCTTCTTGGTAATTTGGTTAATAAAAAGCGCAAATATGTAAATAATTTTTCAAGTTCCGAGTCTTGGTAGGGAATAACTTGCGATAAGAAGCTGTAAAGATTACGATAACTAACAACTTGGCTTTTAAATAATTCCTGATCTTCATTGTCTAATCCTTGATATTTTTCAACGGCCAAACTAAGTCTAGCATCCATATTTTTATGATCTAAGCCAGTTGGTGTTTTTCTATTTTTATACCAAATTTCACAAAAATTAATCACCTCTTCTTTTGTAAAAACTTGCCAATCCTCAATTTTATGTTGCAAATCATAAAGTTGATGAGGATCTGGCATTTCTCCAATTTTAGTTGTTTCGTAATAATCCTTAAATGATTTAAAAATTTCACCTCTCTCATTAACAAAATCTAGGACAAAAGTATCTTCCTTACCGCTCGTAGTTCTATTTAATCTTGAAAGTGTTTGCACGGCCTGAATCCCAGATAACCTCTTATCAACATACATCGTATGGAGCAAGGGTTGATCAAAGCCAGTTTGGTATTTTTCTGCCACTAGTAAAATTTGATATTTTTCGCTAGCAAACTTATCTGGAAGCTCTTTTTCTTTTATTCCGTCATTCATAGCAACTTCACTGTATTGTTTGTCAGGCATATCTGGATCAATAACAGAGCCTGAAAAAGCCACCAATGTTTTTAAATCCTTATAACCTTTTTCTAAAATATATTTATCAAAAGCTAATTTGTAACGAACAGCATGTAATCGAGAAGATGTAACCACCATTGCTTTAGCTCTTCCACCAATTTTATGCTTTGTATAAGTTCTAAAATGCTCAACAATTATTTCGACTTTTTGCGATATATTATAAGGATGGAGACTCATAAAACGAGCTAACTCTTTGGCTGCTTTCTTCTTTGGAACTTCTGGATCATTTTCAATTGATTTTATTAATCCATAATAGGTTTTGTAGGTAGTATAATTAGCTAAAACATCTTTAATAAAACCCTCTTCAATAGCTTGCCTCATGCTATAATGATGAAAAGGAGCTTCTTCATTTCTACCTGGTTCATTAAATATCGCCAAAGTTTTAAATTTTGGAGTGGCCGTAAAAGCAAAAAAGCTAATATTTGGCTGCTTTGGGCGTTTTAGCATTTCTTTAAAAAGAGATTCTTTTGCTTCATCTGATAAATTATCTTCCTCTTCATCAAGAAATTGCTCGGCAATTGTTGAAGCAATTCCATCCTTATTTAAAACTTTTTTAAGCTCCATTGCGGTTTCACCACTTTGAGAAGAATGAGCCTCATCAACAATAACTGCAAATTTACGATTTTTTGTATCAATATTTATTCCTTCGCCTTTTTTCTCTAAAGTTTCTAATGCCTGCGTAATAAAAGGAAATTTCTGAATGGTAGAAATGATAATAGGAACTCCACTAGATAAAGCTTTAGCTAACTGCTTTGTATCTTCTTCAATTTTTTCTACAACTCCTTGTTTATGCTCAAATTGATAAATGGTATTTTGCAATTGTTGATCTAAAACACGGCGATCCGTAATTACAATAACGCTATCAAATATTTTTTGATCTAAATCATCATGCAAACTCGCCAAACGATGGGCAAGCCAAGCAATTGAATTTGATTTACCAGAGCCGGCAGAATGCTGAATTAAGTAATTATGACCAGAGCCTTTATTTTTAGCATCTAAAATTAAGCTTCTAACTGCATCTAATTGATGATAGCGCGGAAATATCATCATTTCTTTTTTATGTTTTTTTACCCCACGATCAGTTACAACTTGTTTTTCTTCAATTTCAAGATGCATAAAGCGTGCCAGAATATCCATCAAACTATCTTTTCTTAAAACCTCTTCCCACAAATATGCACTGCGATAATTGCCTTCAATAGGAGGGTTGCCAGCTCCATAATTATAGCCTTTGTTAAATGGCAAAAAGAAAGTATTTTTACCAGCGAGTTTGGTTGTCATAAATACCAAATCAGGATCAGCAGCAAAATGAACTAACGCTCTTTCTTTAAAAATAAAAATCGGACAGCGTGGGTCACGATCATAGCGATATTGATATTTAGCATTCTCAACATTTTGGCCCGTCATTGGGTTTTTAAGCTCTAAAGTAACAACTGGTAGACCATTAACCGAAATTACCATATCAATTGATAATTTTGGGTTTTTTTCATCAAAATGTACCTGGCGAATAACCTTTAAATTATTTTTTGCATAATCTAGTAAAGATTCTTGGTTCATTTTGCTATTTGGTGCAAAATATGCCATTTTGAATTTTTTGCCAAAACATTTAAAACCATGACGCAAAACATTTAATGATCCCTTTGAAGCAAGTTCTTTACAAAGCGAATCAATCAATGATTTCTGAGCTTTTGAACCATAAAAATCGACCAATGCTTGCCAATTTTTATTTTGCGTGGATTTAATAAAGGAAATAACATCATTTGAAAAAAGGCCACGAGTAGCATCAAAAGTTTTTGGATCACCTTTGGCGTAATCACCAGTTTCTATCAAATATTGCTCAATTGTTTCTTCAAACCTTATTTCTGTGTGTTTATTCATGATTTTTTCTTATTTCTTGAGTTATATTGCTGTGTTATTGAATTGATTTCGTCAATTTTAAGATTATTTAGCAGAGTAATCATTTCTTGTGAGTATCTGGGGGATACGCCACCTTTTTTTGAGAACCAGCAATATTTTGAATTATTTTTTATATCTTTTTTCCATACAATTGCGGTAAATTGATGCGATGTCACGGATTTATTTAGATTGCTATGTTTTGGTGTATCTTTGTTGCCAATTATATGCTTCCTGTAAAATGGATGGGAGTCATCAGGATTAATGTTTTTATGACTAACAACAATTCCTTCTGTTTTTGAGTTATCAACAACAACAGTAAAATCTGAAGATTTAAAATTTTTAACAGTTTCAAGTCTAATATTATACTGAGTAACTAAGCGACTTGTATCTAGATTTCCATCTTCAAAAGATTTTATATATTTAAAAAGTTCGGTAGCTAAGAAGCCTCTATTGCTACTATTTGTATTTTTAAAAAACTCAACAAAATCAGGCTGTTCATTAAAGCTGAGGGGCAAAAGTACTAGATTGATTTCATTAACTATATCTTGTTCAAAAATATTTTTTATTAAATCTCTATAATTTTTAATTGAGGCTTGAGACAGTACATAAATACAGTGATTTGATTCGTCTTCATTATAATAATGAACAGCTTTGTTTCTATATTCCTTAAGTAATTCAAGGTTCTTACAAATAACTTGTGAATTAATATCCTCAGGAAAGTAAATGGATGATTTTTTTACTAAGTCAAAAAAATCCCAAGTTTTGTAATCTTGACCTCGCTTTTTTGGTTGAAATATTCTCTGTCTCTTCTTGGATAGAATTGCCAAAAGAACTAACTCCCATGCGTTAATTAACAAAATAACAAAAACTTCTTCTCTGTATTCAAATTTTGGCTTATTATAAATTTCAATCGCTGCTAACATCGCCTGCTTGCTGTTTTCGAAAAGTTTTTTATAAGAGCCAAAAATATTCATAAATTACCACTAAAATTTAATACATTAATCTTACCAGTAACAGCGTTGGTAATTAGTGAGGTGCGATACTCTTTTAGCCTTTCAATTGCTTCTTTGATTTTGGTAGTTGTCTGATCTATTTCTGAAGTTTTTTTATCAAGAAAATCTGCTATTATTTTTTGATCTTCTATTGATGGAAGTACAATTAGTAAACTTTTCATGTCATCTTTCGAAAGTCCAAATCTAGTGACTCCATTTGCTAAAACTTCAAATTGAACTGCGCTTGATCGACTTTTTATCGCATAATAAAGATAGCCTCCATAGGTTTTGTTAGGAATTGATTCTAAGACAGCTAGATGATAGCCACAAACTAAACTGTCTATATTTTCTTCAATTAATGCTGGAATACCTATATCCGAAGGACTTTCTGAGTCCTTGGTTAAAACGACATCACCTTTTTTAAGTTTAAATTTCTCAATTTCTGTAAATGATGCGGAAGCTTCCATAAAATTTATCTCTGAGGTTATTTTTTCATTATAATAAATATCAACATAGTTACATAGCTTAACAAGCGCTTCATCTTCTTGAATTTTTTTATCAACATTGCTTGTTTTAATTTTGGCCGTATGATCCAATCGTTCAACCTTAGATTGCTCAGGAATATCACCAAGCCAAGCAATGCCAACATCCTTCATTTTGGCGTTGGGATTTAGGCCTTTAGTGACGGCGTTTGTGATCAGCGCTGTTCTTTGTTCTGCTAAAAGTTTTAATAATTCCTCTTTTTTAGCGATTAAATCATCAATTTCTTTGATTTTGTGATCTAGGAAATTGGCAATGGTTTTTTGCTCTGATATCGGAGGAATTAAAAATATATTTGATTTAATTTGCTCAACTGTAACTTGGGGAATAGCCGTTCTATCAAAATAGAATAAGATATTTCTTAATCCTAATAAGTGATATTTCGTGTATTTTGGATCAGATTTATTTAAGGATTGGCAAAGTATTGTGGTTTGAGTACTTGTACATGGAAAGGAAATTAATTTTACATGCCCAATAGAACTTCCTCTTGCAGGGATAACAATATCCCCTTCTTTTAAAACTACATTTGCAGTATCTAAGTAGCCAAATATATTATCTTCTTCGGTTGCTGATAAAACTGGCACTTTTCCATTTTCAAGTAACTGATTTGCAAGAATTGTCTCCCCCATTCTTGATTTATAAAAGTCTCCAAATCTTCTTACCTCCCAACCTTCAGGAATCTCACCAAGCCAATCAATTCCAGAATCTTTATATTTATCGTAAGCTTTATAATTCATGATGTAATGTTGCTTAACATTTTAATAATATCTTGCTCAAGAACTTTAATATCGCTCTCAATTTCTCTTAAATCTCTTGGTGGTTTATAAACATAAAAATGGCGATTTAGAGGAATTTCATAGCCAACTTTGGTTTTACTATAATCAATCCAAGCATCTGGGATATGAGGCTTTACTTCTTTTTCTAAATAATCTTCACAAGCATCTTTTACCAATTCTACTAACTGGGTATTATCAGCTTTTGCATCATATTCAATTGGCAGTGGCAAAGAAATATTGGTTGATAATGGCACAAGTTCTGTATCTCTTAAATTAGAATCGGCCTCAGGAATACCTTTTGAATTTAAACAAATATCCGCTGTTTCATCTTGAGCGGATAAAGCATTCAAAATTGCTTTTTTGATTTGTGGAGTAAAATTAAGATTAGCACTCTTTATTGCTGAGTTTAGCTCTTTAGTAAATTCATCTCTATTTTTATAAATTCTGGTAGAATCAAAATTTGCAAGCATTTGCAAAATATCATCTTGTAATTTTTTGCCTTTTTTTATTTCTTCATTAATTTCTTTCTCATTTTTGCGTTTTTTGCTTTCGGCTAATTTAATAAAGGCATTTTCTAACTTTAATTTTTCTATTCTTTCTTCGCTTACCTGAAAATTTAACTTAAGAGGTCTTTCAACTGTAATTTTTAAAAAGCCAAATTCTTGGTTCTTGAAGATTTTTGAGCAGATTTTTTCTTCATTTTTACCATCAATAACAACATTTGATTTATCATCATTTTTAAAATCTGCATAAAGTCTGGTAATTTCGTTGATATGATCTGGCGATAATTCATTTCTTTTATTGCCAAGACTTTTACGCATTTTTTGAAGATGCTTGGTGGCATCAATTAATTGTATTTTACCTTTTCTATCCTCCTTCTTTTTATTTGAAACAAGCCAAATATAAGTGAAAATTCCAGTGTTATAAAACATTTGATCTGGCAAAGCCACAACCGCATCAAGCAAATCATTTTCAATAATATATCTTCTAATATTACTTTCGCCAGAACCTGCATCGCCGGTAAATAATGGTGAGCCATTAAAAACAATTGCAATTTTAGAACCATCGCCACTATTTTGTGGAGAGTTATGCATTTTTGACATCATATGAAGCAGAAACAATAAAGCTCCATCATTAATTCTTGGCGTTCCTGGACCAAACCTACCATCAAAACCAAGCTCTTGATGTTCTTTTTTAACAATTGCTTCTTGCGTTTTCCACTCAACACCAAATGGCGGATTAGCAAGTATATAATGGAATTTTTTGTCTGGGTGACCATCTCCAGTTTTACCATCACCTAAAGTATCGCCAAGAATTATATTATCTACGGGTTCATCTTTTATAAGAAGATCGGCAGTGCAAATTGCATAAGATTCTGCATTATATTCCTGCCCAAAAAGTCCAAGATTTACATCGGGATTGTGGTTTCTAATGTATTTTTCAGAAACTGAAAGCATTCCGCCAGTTCCACAAGTTGGATCGTAGATAGAGCGATAAATTGAAGGTTTATAGATATCCTCTTCACCTGTGTAAACAAGATGAGCCATTAAATCTATAACTTCACGAGGGGTAAAATGGTCTCCAGCTTCTTCATTGGCTTGCTCATTAAATTTGCGAACTAATTCTTCAAAAACATAACCCATTTGTAAGTTATCAACCTTGTATGGGTGCAGATCGATATTAGCAAATTCTTTAATTATCAAATAAAGCCTGTTGGAGTTATCTAATTTTTCTATTTCTTGCTCAAAATTAAATTTCTCAAAAATTTCACGAGCTTTTGGCGATAATCCATTGATATAGGATATTAAATTACGAGCAATGTTGTCAGAATCACCAAGCAACTTATTAAAATCATATTTACTGGTATTGTATAAAGGCTGCTCCCTGTCTTTTGAGGCGCTGCGACCTAAGATTTTATGGATTGCATCTTCGCTGTGACCTTGCGCCTGTAATTTTTCATATTGTTTTAATACCTCATCTTTCGTTGATAATAAAACACAATCCATTCTACGAAGAATTGTCATTGGCAACATAACTCGCCTATATTGTGGCGGACGATACGGTCCACGCAATTTATTAGCTATGCTCCAAATAAAACCTATTAAATTTTCGTGATTATTACTCATATTATTTTTTATCTTTACTTTGCTTTTCTATCCACTGATCAATTTCGCCTTTACGAAACCTCCAAGCACTTCCCACCTTAAAACCAGGTATTTTACCTTCTAATGCAAAACGATAAGCGGTTTTTTCTGCTATCTTTAGATATAGGGCTAAATCTTTAACTGTCATTATATCGCTTTCGCTTGTCATATTTATATTGTAAAAAAATTAACAAATTTTGAGTGGAAATGATTGCCTTTATTTTATAAATGAAAATAATTGAAAACAAGGTGAAAGAAAGATAATTTTAGAACTTGTTTTAGTTTCTTTTATTTTTAATCAAATATAATTTTAATGCAAAAGACTGACAGCAATAAATATCTATTTTCACCATCTGATTTAACTACTTTTCTTGCTTGTCATCATGCCAGTTTTTTGGATGTTAAAAATTTAAGTGAAGATTTAACTAAAAAAGATCAGGATAGTTCAAGCAAATTACTTCAAGAAAAAGGTATAGAGCATGAAAAGGCCTATTTGCAAAAGTTAAAAATCGAGGGAAAATCAGTTTGTGAAATTGATCAGGATTTGCCTATTAATGATAGGGTTTCTAAAACAACTGACGCCATAAAATCTGGCTATGATGTTATTTATCAGGCAGTTTTAAAAAATGATAATTGGCAAGGATTTGCTGATTTCTTGATAAAATGCGACACCCCGTCAAATCTTGGCAATTATTCTTATGAGGTTTTAGATACTAAGCTTGGCAAAAAAGCAGAAGCAAAATATATTATTCAACTTTGTGTCTATGCTGATTTGCTCAGCGATATAATGGGAGTTATTTCACAAAATATTCATCTATATTTGGGAGATAAAAAACAATATAGCTTTAAATTATCTGAATTCTTTGCTTATTTTAAAAAATGTCAAAATCGCTTTGAAGATTACATCAAGCACTTAAACTCTGATTCATATCCAAAACCTTGTTCACATTGCAAATTATGCTCTTGGCAAGATCACTGTAACAAAATTTGGCAAGAAGATAGCCATCTAAGTCTAATAGTTAATATCAATAATGCTCAAATTGAAAAATTAGAAAAAGCAGGAATTAAAAAAATTGAAGATTTGGCAAATTTTGAAGGAAATAGAATTCCTGATTTAAATCCTGAAATACTAACTCGCTTAAAATCACAAGCAACTTTACAAAATCATCAAAGAAAAACTGGTGAGAATAAATTTGAAATAATCAATCACTCTTTTGGCAAAGGTTTTGATCGTCTACCAAAACAAAATGATGGTGATTTATTTTTCGATATGGAAGGAGATCCACTATATGATGGCGGTTTAGAATATCTTTTTGGAGTTTATTATTTTGAAGATAGTAAGCCCATATTTAAAGCTTTCTGGGGTCATAATTTAAAAGAAGAAAGGCAAGCTTTTAAAGAGTTTATGGATTTTATCCAAGATCATTTAGTTAAGTTTCCATCCGCTTACATTTATCACTATAATCACTATGAAACAACAGCATTAAAAAGACTATCCTGTAAATTTGGACTTTATGAAGAAAGGCTAGATAATTTGCTTCGAGCAGAAAAATTTGTTGATCTATATTTGGTTGTAAAAGAAGCGATTAGAACCAGTGAGGAAGGCTATTCAATAAAAAATCTTGAAAGCTTTTACATGGAAAAAAGACAAGGCGAAGTTGCAACTGCTGCTGAAAGTATTGTTGTTTATAATAATTGGCAAAAAACTGGTGATGATAATCTTTTAAAAGAAATTGAAGAATATAATGAAATTGACTGCATTTCAACAAAATTGCTGCGTGATTGGCTTTTAAAGTTAAGACCAGAATCTGCTAGCTGGTTTGAGTTAAATCAAAAGCAAGAAATATCAAAAGAAGAAAGAAAAGATTGGGAAATTGAATATGAAAAATATCAAAATCTACTTGGAATTGATCATGATAATTTTGATGAAAATGAAAATTTGCTCAATGTTCAAATTGCAAATCTATTAGAATTTCATAATCGAGAAAATAAGCCAGTTTGGTGGGCAATGTTTGAAAGGCAAAATAAAACCGATGATGAATTATTGGATGATAATGAGGCAATTGCAGGATTAACTAAATTTAAGACCTTTGCATAGATCATTAAAATTTCCCTAACTTTCTCTTGGTTTTTTCTTAATTTCATCAATTTTTTCTTGAATAAAACAGCAATAAAGCTAG
>Ga0228651_1000545_pt1 | contig 13209 bp, 9 predicted proteins | sample 63DmetaG_FD_183018 | JGI IMG/M metagenome (GOLD analysis project Ga0228651, IMG submission 183018) | Seawater microbial communities from Monterey Bay, California, United States - 63D | ecosystem: Environmental > Aquatic > Marine > Coastal | place: USA: California | collected 2016-10-24
TTTATTAGCTCACGAAAGATTAGCTATTGTTGACCCTGCCTCAGGAAATCAACCAATTTATAGTGATGATAAAAATTTAATTTTAGCTGCTAACGGTGAAATTTATAATCATCAGCAATTAAGAGCTCAACTTAGTTCTGATTATGCTTTTCAAACTAATTCGGATTGTGAAATAATCCTAGCTCTTTACAAGGAAAAAGGAGTGAATTTTATTGATGATTTGAACGGTATTTTTGGTTTTGTTCTGTACGATGAACAGAATGATGAATATTTAATTGCTCGTGATCATATGGGGATTATTCCTTTATACATGGGTTGGGATAAACATGGGACTTTTTACATTTCTTCTGAACTTAAAGCTTTGGAGGGAATTTGTAATAAAATTGAGATTTTCCCCCCTGGACATTTTATGTCTAGCACGGATAATCAGCTAGTAAAATGGTACGATAGAGATTGGATGAATTTTGATTCTGTAAAAGACAATAAAACAAACCTAGAGGATTTACAAACTGCTTTAGAAAATGCTGTTCACAGGCAACTTATGAGTGATGTTCCTTACGGTGTATTATTGTCAGGTGGTTTAGATTCCTCAATTACTTCTGCACTTGCTAAAAAATATTCAAAAAATAGAGTTGAGTCAAACGATGTTAAATCTGCTTGGTACCCTCAACTTCATTCGTTTGCTGTAGGTTTGAAAGGTTCTCCCGATTTAATAGCTGCTCAAAAGGTAGCTGACCATATTGATTCTATTCACCATGAAATAACGTTTACTGTACAAGAAGGTTTAGATGCTATTAAAGACGTTATTTATCATCTGGAAACCTATGATGTAACTACAATTAGAGCTTCTACGCCAATGTACTTGATGGCTAGAGTTATTAAATCTATGGGTATTAAAATGGTTTTATCTGGAGAGGGGGCTGATGAAATTTTTGGTGGTTATTTGTATTTTCATAAAGCACCCGATTCTAAAGAATTTCACGAGGAAACTGTAAGAAAATTAGATAAATTATATCAATACGATTGCTTAAGAGCTAATAAGTCTTTGGCAGCTTGGGGAATTGAAGGTAGAGTTCCGTTTTTAGATAAAGAATTTATTGATGTTGCAATGAGAATTAATCCAAAAGACAAGATGATTAACTCTGAAAAAATGGAAAAATGGGTTTTAAGAAAAAGTTTTGAACAGTACCTTCCTGAATCAGTAGCTTGGAGGCAAAAGGAGCAATTTAGTGATGGAGTAGGATACGATTGGATAGATAGTTTGAAAGATTTAGTGAATGAAAAGGTAACTGATGACATGTTTAAAAATGCAAAATTCACTTTTCCTTTCCAAACTCCAATGTCAAAAGAAGAGTATTACTACAGATCGATTTTTGAGGAACATTACCCATCAGAAACTTCTGCTACCACAGTTCCTTCAGTTCCCTCAGTTGCATGTAGTACACCAATTGCATTAGAATGGGATAAGACATTTAAAAATCTAAATGATCCGTCTGGTAGATCAGTTTCTAACGTCCATAATGACTCTTATTAATTGATAATAATTTTAAGTTAAAATTGTTGATAACTTACCCCTATTCAACTCTGATAATTAACTAATTTATTTTGTTAATTAGTTATATTTGTTTTAACCGAAAATTTATTAAAAATCATATAAAATGAGCGAAGAAATAGATAAGAATCAGTATTCTGCTGATAGTATACAGGCTCTTGAGGGAATGGAGCATGTTAGAATGAGACCATCGATGTATATTGGCGATGTTGGTGTGCGTGGTTTACATCACTTAGTTTATGAAGTTGTTGATAATTCTATAGATGAGGCAATGGCTGGCCATTGTAACGAAATTAATGTTTCAATAAATGAAGATAATTCAATTTCTGTTGATGATAATGGTAGAGGAATTCCTGTAGGTATTCATAAAAAAGAAGGTGTTTCTGCTTTAGAAGTAGTAATGACAAAGATTGGAGCAGGAGGTAAGTTTGATAAGGATTCTTACAAAGTGTCTGGCGGATTACACGGCGTAGGTGTTTCTGTAGTGAATGCATTATCAGATCATCTTACTGCAAGAGTATTTAGAGAGGGAAAAATTTGGATTCAGGAATACAGTAAAGGAAAAGCCTTGTTTCCAGTCAAGCAGGATGGTACCACATCAAAAAAAGGTACCGAAGTTACATTTAGACCAGATAAATCAATTTTTAAAGAATCTCAAGAATATAGCTACGAAACTTTAGCTAACAGAATGAGAGAATTATCTTTTTTAAATAAGGGAATTACTATTTCTTTAACTGACAAACGAACTAAAGTTGACGGCGAGTATGTTAAAGAAGTTTTTAAATCTGAAGAAGGTTTAAAAGAATTTATTAGATTTTTAGATGAAAACAGAGAGCCTTTAACATCTGATGTTATTTCAATGGAAGGAGAGAAAAATGGTATTCCTGTTGAAGTAGCGATGATTTATAATACATCATTTTCAGAGAATCTACATTCTTATGTGAATAATATTAATACTCATGAAGGAGGGACTCATTTAGCAGGTTTTAGAAGAGGTTTGACATCAACTTTAAAAAAGTATGCTGATTCATCTGGAATGCTTGAAAAATTAAAGTTTGATGTTGCTGGTGATGATTTTAGAGAGGGTCTTACAGCCATAGTTTCAGTTAAGGTTGCTGAGCCTCAATTTGAAGGTCAAACTAAAACTAAATTAGGAAACAGGGAGGTAAACTCTGCTGTGTCTCAAGCGGTTTCTGAAATGCTTGAGAACTATTTAGAAGAAAATCCTATGGATGCTAAAATTATTGTACAAAAGGTTATTCTTGCCGCTCAAGCTAGACATGCAGCTAGTAAGGCTCGTGAAATGGTTCAAAGAAAAACAGTAATGAGTGGAGGAGGATTGCCTGGGAAACTTTCAGATTGTTCAGAACAAAATCCAGAACTTTGTGAAGTTTTTTTAGTTGAGGGAGACTCTGCAGGTGGAACAGCTAAACAAGGAAGAGATAGAAATTTTCAAGCTATTTTACCATTGAGAGGTAAGATACTTAATGTTGAAAAAGCCATGCAACATAAAGTTTTTGAAAACCAGGAAATAAGAAATATATATACTGCTCTTGGCGTTACAATTGGAACAGAAGATGACAGTAAAGCTCTTAATTTAGAAAAATTAAGGTATCATAAGGTTGTAATTATGTGTGATGCTGATGTTGACGGTAGTCACATTGCAACACTGATTTTAACTTTCTTTTTTAGATATATGAAAGAACTTATCGAAAACGGAAATATTTATATCGCTACACCTCCATTATATCTTGTTAAGAAAGGTGCTAAGAAATTATATGCATGGAATGATGAGGAAAGAGATAAGATTATGGATGATTTTGGACAAGGAGTTTCAATTCAGAGATATAAAGGTTTAGGAGAAATGAATGCTATTCAGCTTTGGGACACTACAATGAATCCAGAGTTTAGAACTTTTAGAAAGGTAACAATTGATAACGCAGTTGAAGCTGACAGGGTATTTTCAATGTTAATGGGTGACGAAGTTCCACCAAGAAGAGAATTCATTGAAAAAAATGCTACATACGCTAATATCGACGTCTAATAAAAAATTATTAAATAAATGAAAGTAACTATTGTAGGTGCAGGAAATGTTGGATCAACTTGTGCAGAAGTAATTGCAACTCAATCTATTGCAAGTGAAGTTGTTCTTTTAGATATCAAAGAAGGTTTTGCTGAGGGTAAAGCATTAGATATGATGCAAACTCAAACAACTATAGGTTTTGGAACAAAAATAATTGGAACCACTGGTGATTATTCAAAAACATCTGATAGTGATGTTGTAGTTATTACATCTGGTATTCCTAGAAAACCTGGAATGACAAGAGAGGAGTTAATTGGAATTAACGCAGGAATAGTAAAAACAGTTTCTGAAAATATTTTAAAACATTCTCCGAATACAATTATCGTTGTTGTTTCTAATCCTATGGACACTATGACTTATCTAGCACTAAAATCAACTGGATTACCTAAAAATAGAGTAATAGGTATGGGAGGTGCTTTAGACAGTTCTAGATTTAAAACATATCTTTCGCAGGCACTCGATAGACCTGCAAATGATATTCATGGAATGGTAATAGGTGGTCATGGAGATACTACAATGATTCCATTAACAAGATTAGCTACTTATAATGGCTTACCAATTTCTGACTTAATTTCTGAAGAAGAATTAGAAAAGGTTTCAGCCAGTACGATGGTTGGAGGAGCAACACTTACTAAACTCTTAGGTACATCAGCTTGGTACGCACCTGGTGCTTCAGTTGCTTTTTTAGTAAAATCAATTTTAAATGATGAAAAGAGAATTATTCCATGTTCAGTATTTTTGGATGGAGAGTATAACCAAGATGACATTTGTATTGGTGTTCCATGTATTATTGGAAAAAATGGATGTGAAAAAATTATAAATTTAAAATTAAACGATCAGGAAATGGTAAAATTTGCTGACAGTGCATCAGCTGTTAGAAAAATGAATTTAGCTCTGTAGGTACAATCAATCTAATAAATTACTTTGATGTTTATTTTTAGAATTGCTTTATCATCAAGTAAATCATATATTTGCTCGTTTTAAAAAAAGAACTCATAAATAAAATATTATGCATAATAATGGTCTAATAAAGTTTTTTGCTTTTTGTTTCACTCTTGTAAGTGTTTATCAGATTTCATTCACTTTTATAACATCAGGCATTGAGGATAGTGCTTCTGAATATTCTATAAAATCTATTTCAAATCAACAAGAAAATTTTGTTGATTTAAGAGAAGAAAAATATAATAATTATTTAGATTCAATTTCTGATGAGTCTGTTCTTGGCTTCACAACATATAAAAGTGCAAAAAATAAAGAATTAAATAAAGGTTTAGATTTAAAAGGAGGTATAGATGTTACTCTCCAAGTATCAGTTAAGGATATATTAAAAGGTCTCTCAGAAAACTCTAAAGATCCTGTATTTAACAAAGCATTGAACGATGCTGATATTTTGCAAAAAGAATCTGATGATACTTATGTGGAATCATTTTTTAATGCTTTTGAAGAAATTAGTAGTGATACGCCTTTGGCATCTCCAGATATTTTTGCAAATAGATCATTAAGTGACGAAATTAATTTCGAAATGTCTGACGCTGAGGTTAAACCAATAATTAGAAGAAAAATTGATGAATCTATCGTTTCAGCTTTTGAAGTTTTAAGAAAAAGAATAGACAAATTTGGAGTAACTCAGCCCAATATTCAACGTTTAGGTAACTCTGGAAGAATTAGAGTTGAGTTGCCTGGTGCTAAAGATGTAGCTAGAGTTAAAAACCTTCTTCAAAGCACTGCTCAGTTAGAATTTTGGTACACTGAAAAAAACGATGATTTTTTACCTTTTTTATCAAAAGCTAATGAAGCTTTGAAAACTATTTTAGTAGAGGATGATGATAAGTTAGAAATTACGGAAACATCAGAAATTGATGATTTATTAGCTGATGTTGAAGCTAATGATTCAATTAATTCTAGTATTAAAAATCCTCTTTTTGATTATTTAGTTGGAACTGGTTTTCAAGGAGGTCCTGTAATCGCTCAATTTTTAGCAAAAGATCAAAAGAAAATTGAGGAGTATTTGTCAATGCCAGAAATTAGACAGCTACTTCCTTCAGAAAAAAGATTTACTCGTTTCCTTTTTGGCAAGGCCGATCTATCTAATAGTGTTGTTGATCTTTATGCAATAAAATCTAATAGAGATAATAAGCCTCCACTTAGTGGTAGTGTAGTTGTTGATGCGAGTCAATCCTATGACCAGGTTGGTGCAGCAGCTGTTTCAATGCAAATGAATGGAAAGGGTGCTAGAAAATGGGAAGAAATGACAGGTAACGCTTATAAAGATAAAAGCAATATTGCTATTGTTTTAGATGATATAGTTTACTCTGCACCTGGAGTTTCAAGAGGTGCAATTTCTGGAGGTAGATCTGAAATATCTGGTCAATTCACATTAAATGAAGCAATTGATTTAGCTAATGTTTTAAGAGCGGGAAAATTACCTGCTTCAGCTGAAATTATTGAATCTGAGGTAGTTGGCCCATCGCTTGGAAAAGAAAATATTGAAAAAGGTATAAATTCTTTTATTATAGCTCTAATTCTGGTTCTTATTTGGATGATTTTTTATTATGGTAGAGCTGGGATATATGCTGATGTTGCTCTGGTATTGAACTTAGTTTTAATATTTGGAATTTTAGCGGGTCTAGGAGCTGTACTAACCTTACCAGGGATTGCTGGTATTGTTTTAACAATTGGTATGTCAGTTGACGCTAATGTACTTATTTTTGAAAGAATTAGAGAAGAATTAAGAAGAGGAAAAGGTCTCAAGCATTCTGTTGGAGATGGTTTTAGTAACGCATTATCTTCAATTTTGGACGCTAATATTACCACTGGTCTTACCGCATTAATCCTTTTTGTTTTTGGATCAGGTCCAATAAAAGGTTTTGCAACAACTTTACTTATAGGTATTGCTACGTCTTTATTTACTGCAATTTTCATTACAAGAATGTTAGTTGACTCAAGACTATCAAAAGGTAGAATTCTTGATTTCTCTACAACACTTACTAAAAACCTATTTAGTAAACTTTCTATTAGGTTTTTACAAAAGAGAAAAGTAGCTTATTTTGTTTCAGTTTCTTTACTATTAATTAGTTTATATTCATTAAGTACAAACGGATTAAATCAAGGTGTTGATTTTGTTGGAGGAAGAACATATACTGTGAGGTTTGATAATGATGTAAATCAAAGTGAAATACAGGCTTCATTGATTGATGTTTTAGGGAATGCAGAAGCAAAAACATTTGGTTCAGACAATCAATTAAAAATTACTACTAATTATAAAGTTGATGTTGAAGGTATTGAAGTTGATAACGAAATTCAACAAAAGATGTTTGATGCTTTAAAAACTAAGTTTCCTGAAAATTTAACTTATGATGATTTTGTAAATGGAGCTGACGATAAATCTGTTGGAATAATGGGGTCTTCTAAGGTTGGACCTACCATTGCCGATGATATTAAAAAGAATTCGTTTTTAGCAATATTTGGTTCATTATTTGTGGTTTTCTTGTATATTTTGCTAAGGTTTAGAGATTGGCAATACTCTTTAGGAGCCGTTACTGCAGTTTTTCATGATGTTTTAATAGTATTAGGGATATTTTCTTTAACATATTCTTTTATGCCTTTTAATATGGAAATAAATCAAGCCTTTATTGCTGCAGTTCTAACAGTAATTGGATATTCTTTAAATGATACTGTGGTTGTGTTTGACAGGATCAGAGAGTTTAGATTAATAAATAAATCATGGGAGTTTAAAAAAACTGTTAATGGTGCACTGAATAGTACTTTGAGCCGAACTTTAAATACTTCTTTTACTACTTTGGTTGTATTACTTGCTATTTTCCTTTTTGGAGGAGAATCAATTAGAGGATTTATGTTCGCTTTAATTGTTGGTGTTTTAGTTGGTACTTACTCTTCTGTTTTTATCGCTACACCTGTTATGTTTGATACATTAAGAAAAAGTTTAAAGAAATAATTTAAGCATACTTTCTTCTTGAATATAGCATTAGGACTATTCCTATAATTATAAAAGGTATACTTAGCCACTGGCCAGTTGATAAAATTCCTAGAGTATCTTCAAGTCCTCCTTGACTTTCTTTAACATTTTCAACTAACATTCTTATTGAAAAAAGGCAAGTTAAAAACAATCCAAAAATGAATCCTTTGTATTTTTTTAAATCTGTTTTCCAGTAAATGTTCCAAAGAAGAATAAATAATAATAAATAACCGAAAGCTTCGTATAATTGCGCAGGATGTCTTGGAAAAATTTCGCCATTATTTTGAAACACTACACCAAAATTTGAATTAGTATAATTCCCTACAATTTCAGAATTAAAAAAATTTCCAATTCTCACAAACATTCCACCTATCGAAATCGGAATTACAATTCTATCAAAAATCCATAATACTGAATTGTATTTGAATTTGTATTTGTAAATGAACATAGCAGTTATTATTCCAATAGTTGCACCATGACTAGCTAATCCTCTGTAACCTACAAATTTCCAACCATCAATGATTCCAAAAAGAAATGAACTATTTATATCTTTTTTTATAGGAAGAAAAATCTCTATTAAATTATTTTGAAAATAATCCCAATTATAAAAAAACACCTCACCTAATCTTGCTCCAATAAGAGTTCCAAATACTACATATATAAAAAGTGGTTCTACTAATGTAACAGACTTGTTATCATTAATATATATTTTTTGAACAATATAATAGCCTAAAGAAAAAGCTATTATAAACATTACACTGTACCAATATATTGTTAAAGAAAAAACTTCAAAAAGAATTTCATTTGGAGCCCAATCTATTTTAAAAAACATCATAATTTAAATTTTTATTAATTTCACTAAGGTATGGGATCATATCCATTTCCGCCCCATGGATTACATTTTAATATTCTTTTAACACTCATTAATGAACCCTTGAAAAGACCATGTTTTGTTAAACATTGTTTAGCATATTCAGAACAAGTTGGAGTATACCTACATGTCGATGGTAATAATGGAGAAATGAAAGATTGGTAAAATTTAATTAAAATTAAAAATGGAAAAATAATAATTCTTTTCATTAAATTAATTCAAATGAAGAGCTGTTTTTATCGTCGTTTAATTGTATTCCAAGTTTAAATAACTCGTCTCTTATTTGATCTGATAATGTAAAGTTTTTATCATTTCTGGCTTGAGATCTTATTTTAATTAATAACTCAACTAGTTCATTTTGAGAATTTGATTTTTCAACCTTACTTATCTCACTATTAAAGCCTAAAATATTAAACAAAATATCATTAAAAGTTATGGCTAGCCTTTCTTTATCCTTAGTGTTTAAATTTTTTGAATTGATTTTAACATTATTTATAAACTTTACACATTCAAATAATTCGGCTATTAACATTGGAGTGTTAAAATCGTCATTCATTTTAGCATAACATTTACTAATCCAAAGGTCTATATCAAAGTCAGAAACCTCACTATTATGATTTAACTTAGAAATTGATAAAAATCCACTCATTAATTTTTTAAATCCTTTTTCTGAAGCAATTAAAGCATCGTTGCTTAGATCCAACACGCTTCTGTAGTGAGCTTGATAAATAAAGAATTTAACAACATTTGGGCTAAATGATTTGCTTAAGATTTTATTATTACCATTAAAAACTTCGTTAGGTAAAATAAAATTCTCAATTGATTTTGACATTTTTTTCCCATTTAAAGTCAACATATTGGTATGCATCCAAAATTTTGCTGGATTTTTTCCGTCAATTGCTTCGGACTGAGCTATCTCACAATCGTGATGCGGAAATTTTAAATCAATGCCTCCACCGTGAATATCAAAATAATCTCCAAGATATTTTTTACTCATTGATGTACATTCAAGATGCCACCCTGGGAACCCTTTTCCCCAAGGAGAATCCCAAAACATAATATGATTTTTTTCAGCTTTTTTCCACAATGCGAAATCTTGTGGGTTTTTTTTATCAACAGATCCATCTAAAGATCTTGATTGATTTAGCATTTCTTCAATTTTTCTTCCACTTAATTTTCCATAAGTTTTAGATTCATTGAATTTCATAATATCAAAATATACTGAACCATTTTTCTCGTATGCAAATCCAGATTTTAATATTTGTTTTATGCTATCAATTTGTTCAATTATATGGCCAGTTGCACTAGGTTCTATACTAGGTGGTAATGTGTTTAACTTATTTAAAATACTATGGAAATCTAATGTGTATTTTTGTACTACTTCCATAGGTTCTAAATTCTCAAGTCTTGCTTTTTTAGAGACCTTATCTTCACCTGTATCATCTTCATTTTCTAAATGACCTACATCAGTTAGATTCCTTACATATCTTACATTATAACCTAAGTGTTTTAAATATCTGTATATTAAATCAAATGAGATAAATGTCCTGCAATTTCCTAAATGTGCATTACTGTACACAGTTGGACCACAAACATACATACCAACATTGAGTTCTTGAATTGGTATGAATTTTTCTTTTTTGCCAGTTAAGGAATTGTATAATTTTAAATTTTTAGCGTAGTTTGAAATCATTTCAAATTATTTCAGCTTTAATTACTAATATAACCTAAAAATTCTCTTTTAACATTTTTATCCTTAAACTTACCTCCAAATTCAGCAGTAACAGTACTGCAATCTACATCTTTTATTCCTCTCGAATTGACACACAAATGTTTAGCATCAATAACACATGCAACATCTTCAGTACCAAGTGCTTCTTGTAAAGCTTTTACTACTTGGATAGTAAGTCTTTCTTGAACTTGAGGACGTTTTGAAAAATAATCAACAATTCTATTCATTTTGGATAAACCAATTACATTTCCTTTGGAAAAGTATGCAACATGAGCTTTCCCAATTATTGGTAATAAATGATGTTCACAGGTTGAATAAACTGTAATATTTTTTTCTACCAACATCTCTTTATATAAATATTTATTATCAAATGTTGATGCTTTTGGCATTTTATCTGGATTTAACCCTCCAAAAAGTTCATTAACCCATGCTTTAGCGACTCTTTTTGGTGTGCCTTTCAAACTGTCGTCTGTAAGGTCCATACCAATTGTCTCTAAAATATTGTAAACGTTTTTTTCTATGATTGAAATTTTTTCTTCATCACTTATTTCAAAAGCATCTTCTCTTAGTGGAGTATCGGGTGAGGAACTTAAATGATCATCCCCGGCAATATCTATTTGTTCTTCAAAAAATTTTTCGTATTTCATATTGATAATAAATGTGTTGCAAAGTTAATTAAAGATTAATTAATTCTAAAATTTAAATACAATTGATAATGATGAGATTGATTTAGTTGATTCTAATAAAGCTATATCAGACAGCCCAGTGTCAAATAATTGATGATTTTTACTTTGTTCTAATGTTTTGTGAGAAAAATTAATTAATGTATTTCCAAAATCGTAACCAAACCCATATGCGAGAGAAGTACTGTTTTCAGTGAAATTTGTTAATGGGCTTTCGATGGAATTGAAACCAGCTCTTAAGCTTAATTTATTCAATCTTATTTCAGAACCAATTTTAAAATTTAATGTACTTTGTAGTTGCGATTTAATTAAATTATTAGAATCAGTGAACTCATTTTTTGGTTTGACTTTAATTTTCGAATAATCTTTAGATATTACATCAAAACTTAATAATCCAATTTTTCCAATAACCAAAGCTGAGCTTAGTGTTATAGAGGATGGTGAGTTTAATTTATATTTTGGATATAAATTTGTTATTCTTGGGTCAACTATATCTCTGTAATTTAATCCATTTAAATCAACTGATTCGGTTTCTAGATATTGTGATGTTTCATCCCAAAGTGTATACCACGTTGGTGATTGATAAGAAACTCCAATTCTTAATTTATTAAATTTTCTTAATGCACCAATCTGAAAAGAAAACCCTTCTCCGTAAGTTGTTAGTCTGTTTTCAAATAAAATTGACTTTATTGCTGAGTCTTCATCAAAATTTGACTCGAAAAGTCTAGTGTAGTTTTCTATATAAACTTCGTGTGTGTTTATGTTTAATCCGAAATAAAAATCTTCCTTAAACTGAATTGCAATATTTAAGTTGTATTTATTATTGTAACCTTTAGAATCACTTGTGTATTGTTGATCAACTCCATTATTATAGCGTGCAAGCGAATAAAAGGTATTATTTGAATCATCAAAGTCAATTAGATAACCTTGGTATGCCAAGAATGCTTGTTGCGCTGAAAAACCATAATACTCTCCTAGAAATTTATAAACTTCTGTGGTGGATTCATTTGTACCAACACTTAAATCTGAAACGGTAACTCCATTAGAATTGTTAAGGAAAAATTTATCAATTGAATTAAATTGATTTTTACCTTTTATTTCAAAATTATCATAATAGGAACTATTAGTTTGAGCATTTACACTGAAAGAAATTTTATTAACATTTCCTCCTCCATAGTTTTTAAAAACCCAAACTCCACCGCCTTGATTAACGCTAAACTTATTTTTATTTTTAACAGATGTGTCAGAATAATAATAGGATTTAGTTGATTTTTTACTGTTAGAAAGTGTAAACTCATATTGATTATCGTTGAAAACAGCACTGCCAGCAGGGTTAACGTTAATTGCAGACAAATCACCACCAAGAGCACCAAATGCACCTCCCATTGACTCAAACCTTGCAGAACCAACTGGATTATCAATAGAAATTTTTAAAAAATCATTTAAACTTTGTGAGTTTAAAGAAAATGAAAAAATTAATAATAAAAATGAAATTTTTCTATGTAACATTTAAGACATTATCTTTTACCTCTAGATACGCCACCTGATCTTCCTGAAGAACTACTGCTGCTCACATTACCAACACTAGACCTTGATGAGCTAGATGGCGGACTGTAGGTCGGTCTAGAACTGCTTGAGCTTGACGAAGTATTTGATCGAGGTCTTGAATAATTTCTAGCTTTATTACTAGAATTATTACTGTTGCTTTCTGGTCTAGAATAACTTCTTGTATTACTGGAATTATTACTATTATTTTCAGGTCTAGAATAAACCCTTCCTTTGTTTAAGGAACCCTTGCTAGATCTCGAAACATCATATGATCTTGTATTTGATCCATATTTACTTGCTTGAAAATTAGATTTTGATTTGTTATCAGTTGCAGAATTTCCATAATTTCCAACTTCACCTCTGTTTTGGTATCCTCTAGCTGGTCCTACTCTGCCTTGACTATTTTTTAGAGCATAATATACTCTATTAATATTTCTATTCTTTATTTGTTCTGATTTTTCTCCAGTTTTGGAATTTACTATTTTACTGTCATTCCTTCCAACATTATAATTTGTTGTAACGTTTGAGTTAGATGAGTTTTCAAGAATTCCTTTATCAGTTGAATATATAGAACTTCTTTTACCATTCATATAAGCAACTCTATTTTCGTTTCTGTAATAATATGGATCATTATAATCTGGTCCATTATAGTATGGATGCCACCAATTATTCCACATTCCATATCCATATCCATATCCATATCCATATCCATATCCATATCCATATCCGTTTCTATATCTTGGGTAGTTATATCCCCAAGGAGA
>Ga0228651_1000558_pt1 | contig 12899 bp, 10 predicted proteins | sample 63DmetaG_FD_183018 | JGI IMG/M metagenome (GOLD analysis project Ga0228651, IMG submission 183018) | Seawater microbial communities from Monterey Bay, California, United States - 63D | ecosystem: Environmental > Aquatic > Marine > Coastal | place: USA: California | collected 2016-10-24
AATCAGAGACAAAATGAAATCAGTGGGCTCTTAAAAATCACGATAGTTCCAGTGACCTCTATAAGCGCGGTCAAGCATCAAGTTTGCTCCAGGGTCATCTACAAATTGCTCTCTCACTGGATTCCATTCCAAAGGTCTTTGCAAAGAATAGGCTATGTTGGCAATATTACAAACCGATGCCGTTCGATGACCAATCTCTACATCGCAAATTGGACGTGTTCTATTGCGGATTGCATCCAACCAATCTTCGTGATGGTTTTCGCTATTATAAACCCTTTGGGTGTCTGAATCTTTCAATAGAGTATCAGCTAAAGCCTCATTTGGATAAGTTCTCAGATAAGATCGGCTAACTTCCAAACGACCTTCACTTCCAATAAATTGGATTTCATTATTCCCATCACCCCATTTGGTGTGTGTAACTTTAATTCCATTGTTATAAGTATAATTCAAACCACTTTCTGCTGGTCTAGATGGTGGAGTGAATACTGTGGGGCCTGAGTGGTCTTGATCTAATGCCCATTGAATAATATCAAACATATGAGCTCCCCAATCCGTTATCATTCCACCTCCAAAAGGTTTATAATCTCTCCACTGCCCCCAACGTTTATCTTCCAAAGGGCAAGCCAAGTCCATATGATATCCTCTATAAGGTGCTGGTCCAATCCATGCATCCCAATCAATAGTATCTGGGGTTTCTTGAGTCGGTAAATCACAGGCTTTATAGGGAGCTCCTACAGCAACTTTAATTTCCTTTATCTGTCCAATGTAGCCGTTCCGTATCAATTCTACTCCATGACGAAAACGTTCCCATGAGCGCTGCATACTCCCCGTTTGAAATACCCTTTGGTATTTTCTCGCTGCATCTACCATTGCTCTACCCTCTGCAACAGAGCTTGACAAAGGTTTTTCACAATATATATCTTTCCCCGCTTTAGCAGCATCCACTGCCATTTGAGCATGCCAATGATCCGGTGATGCAATAACTACAGCATCAATATCTTTTCTTCCTAAAAGTTCTCTGTAAGATTTAATTTCATTTAACTGCTGCGAGGCTTTCTTTTTTCTGACGAGTTGTTTTTGAAAAGTTTCAGTAAAATAAGCCATCTTTTTAATGTCAACATCACTAACAGCTACCAAAGCTGCATTATCATAATTGACAAAATTGGTCATTAAACCCCTTCCCTGCCTTCCTACACCAATAAAGCCAAGGTGAATCTTATCATTGGGTGTAACACCAGAAAAGCCCATCACATGGCTTGGTACTATACTAAATACAGAGGAAGCTACTGTAGATTTTTTTATAAATGATCTTCTTTTCATAATTAAATGTCGTCTTTTAATTTTCTGTTTTCAAATTAGAAAATAAAACTTTAAGCTTTTCAATTATCCCCAAAAAAATGAAAAAACTGATTACACTTATCGCTATTCTTATTCAAATTTGTTCTGATTAAGGAGATGGAAGAAAATCTTATTGCTACTAAAATTCGTGTAAATTAATACACTAAATCCTCTACGGGGATTATCCCTTAACAGTGATATCTGATTCAAGATGATAAAGCTATTGAAGGAAGTGGCTGGCAGCTATTGAATAATCGCATTGAAGGCTTTGAATACTTTGAGGATTACATCTACGATTTAGATGTAGCTGTCTTAGAAATTGAAGATTCCTCTAGGTATTAAGTATATCTTAAAACAAGTATTTAGTATGACTAAAGTCGATTGGATTTAGGTATGTATAGAGCGGTTTTCTGTAGCTGCCAAGGCCGCTTCTTTTACTGCTTCTGCATAGGTAGGATGAGAATGACTCATACGGGCAATATCTTCAGCTGAAGCTCTAAACTCCATCGCTGTAACTGCCTCTGCAATTAAATCTGCTGCTCTAGCTCCAATCATATGAACTCATAATACCTCATCAGTATCTGCATCTGCTAAAATTTTAACAAAGCCGTCAATATCCATACTTGCTCTAGCTCGTCCAAGAGCACGCATAGGAAATTGTCCTGTCTTGTAGGCTCTCCCCTCTCCTTTAAGTTGCTCTTCTGTTTTTCCAACCGCAGCCACCTCAGGCCAAGTATAAATTACATTGGGGATGAGATTGTAATCAATATGGGGTTTTTGACCTGCCAAATATTCAGCAACCACCACTCCTTCTTCCTCAGCTTTATGTGCCAACATCGCTCCCTGAACTACATCTCCTATAGCGTAAATATTTGAAGCTGTTGTTTGTAGGTGATCATTTATAACCACCTGACCTCGTTCGTTGATTTGTACTCCAGCAGCTTGGGCGTTCAATCCATCAGTATAGGGTCTACGACCTACTGACACTAAACAATAATCTCCTTCAAAAGAAACATCAGTTCCTTTCTTATCTGAAGCCGTAACATGGATTGTAGTTCCTTTTCGCTCAACTTTATTTACTCCATGAGAAAGGTTGAACTTTACCCCTTGTTTCTTCATAACTTTCATCAGCTCTTTAGACAATCCTGCGTCCATTAAAGGAGTAATTCGGTCTGCGTATTCAATCAGAGTGACCTCAGCACCTAAGCGTCTGTAAACTTGTCCAAGCTCAAGTCCAATCACACCACCCCCGATGACGATCAAATGTTTTGGTATTTCTTTAAGCTCTAATGCTTCTGTAGAAGTAATCACACGCTCTTTATCTAATTTGATAAGGGGCAAAGGTGCTGGCTTGGATCCTGTAGCAATAATTGAATTTTTAGCTTCTATAGTTTGCGCATCTGCTCCCTCAATTTTTATATGAGTAGCATCTTCAAAACTTCCGACTCCATGCAATACCTCAATTTTGTTTTTTCCCATCAAAAAATCGATTCCTTTGGTCGTCTGCTCAACGACAGCTGACTTTCGGTCGATCATTTGCTTGAAATTAATTGTAAGCGCTCCTTGAAATTCGATGCCATGCTCTGAAAAATGTTTTTGTGCAGATTCGTAGTGATGCGAAGAATCCAACAGAGATTTTGATGGTATGCATCCTACATTAAGGCAAGTACCTCCTAAGGTATTGTATTTTTCAATCAGTGCAGTTTTCATTCCCAATTGAGCACATCTAATAGCAGCTACATAGCCTCCAGGCCCCGATCCGATAATGGCAACATCGTATTTTTTCATATTCACAAATGGTTTTCGGTTATAAAAATACAAATGTTTCCTCGCTCTTCATCATCCAAAAGAATGCTTTTAAAATATTTTTTTCTAATTTTATGAAAGACCCTTAATCTCCAGTGAAATGACTAATACTACTTTACCCAAACAATACAAAGCCATTCAACAAAAGTCTAGGGAATTAAATTTCAGTCAAATATCAGAAGATGGGTCGGTATACTCTTAAGGCTTTTAGTCTCCTCCAAAACTTTTGCAACAATTTTGAATTGAGTGCGGGAACCGGTTTGAACCAGGCTTGGTTAAAAGAGGGGCTTCATCCCAAAGGGAATCTGGTTACGGTTAAAAAACATAAAAAACTACTCCAAGGGGCACATTCATTTTTCGAAGAAGTTGACCGTATTGAATTTTTAAATCTAGATGCATCTGAATGGATAGAAAACAATAAAGAAGCGCATTTTAATTTGATTTTTACTGATACTTGGGCGGGAAAGTTTACTGATTTAGAAACTGTGCTTGAAATGGTAAAACCCAATCATTTTTTATTTAATCGAAAATTAAAATTACCAAGCCCATTCCATTGGTCTGGTTATTATAAGTAAAAAGTCCTTTTTCTTGTTGAAAAACTAAAATACCATCCTGACTTTTATACTTTTCCTGTTGATGTAGGTTCTGGTTTGATGCTCCTTTGTAGAAAATAGAAGTCCACTTTAATGAGCTGTTGTCCAACTTCTCAGTTAAATTGATTAAACTTGTATCAGATCAAAACAAAAAGTCTTGAAAAGCAAACAAATCTCTCTTGGATACGCTTTATTACCCATTTTAATTTTAGTCATCCTTTTGTCTTACAATGTTATAGTATTCGGAGATGATGCATTAAGTGGGTCTAATCAATTTATCTTATTACTTGGAGGAGCGGTAGCTGCAATTGTAGGCTTTAAGTGGAATATTTCATATGAAGTTATGCTCAAAAAAGTTGCTGAAAATTTACAATCAGTTACTGGAGCACTTCTTATTCTTCTTTTTGTTGGCGCCTTGGCAGGAACTTGGCTAGTCAGTGGAATAATTCCTTCAATGATTTACTACGGCTTGCAAATTCTTCATCCGATTATTTTTTTGCCAGCCTGCATCATCATTTGTGCTATTATCTCACTTGCTACAGGAAGTAGTTGGACTACCTCCGCTACGGTAGGTATTGCATTAATTGGTATTGGAAAAGTTCTAGGTATTCCAGTTGGAATGGTTGCAGGGGCCGTAATTTCTGGAGCCTACTTTGGTGACAAACTATCCCCACTCTCTGACACTACTAATTTGGCTCCGGCGATGTCAGGCGGTGAGCTTTTTAGTCATATTCGCTATATGACATTGACCACCGTTCCCACAATAATTGTGACCCTAATTGTATTTCTTATAATAAGTTTTACCCAAAATAATGTAGGAACAGCAGATATTGATTCGTTAATGCACGCCATTAAAGATAAATTTACAATCAACTTCAGTTTATTTTTGGTGCCAGCCGTCGTGGTATTTCTAATCGTACGTAAAGCTCCCCCATTGGTTGCACTATTGATCGGAACTTTATTAGGTGGGTTATTTGCACTAATTTTTCAAAAAGACATCCTTATTGAAGTTGCCCAAGCAAGTAGTTTTAGTTTTGAGGTAGCTTACAAGGGAATCATGAATGCCATTACTGTTGCTTCAGAAGTAAAAACCACAAATCCTTTGCTCAATGATTTATTCAGTTCAGGAGGAATGGAAGGTATGTTGGGAACAATATGGCTCATCATTTGTGCATTGGTTTTTGGAGGGATAATGGATGCTATTGGAGCACTCGCTCGAATCAGTAATGCGCTTCTGAGCTGGGCAACTAGTACTTTTCAATTATTTGCTAGTACGGTCGCCTCTTGTTTGGCGATAAATCTTACTGCATCAGACCAATACCTATCTATAGTCATTCCAGGAAAAATGTTTACTGAAGCCTATAAAAAAAGAGGTTTAGCTCCTGAAAATCTCAGTAGAACTCTTGAAGACTCTGGAACTGTTACCTCGGTATTAATCCCATGGAATACCTGTGGAGCTTATCAATCTGGCGTGTTAGGAGTGGGAGTTGGCGAATATTTTATCTATGCAATATTCAACTGGTTAAGTCCATTTATGACTTTACTTTACGCAGCATTTAAAATTAAAATAGCTGCTAGAAAAGAAGCAAAAGCACAATAAGAAAAACTTATAAAATCATCAATTATTATAAATTGAAATTGATTGCTATATTTGGTTACATTAGCTACTTTAGTGACCAAATAAATTTTTAATTATGAGCGAAAGTAAATGCCCTTTTCACGGTTCTACAACAAAACCTACTGTTGGGGCTGAAAATACCGATTGGTGGCCCAATCAATTAAATATTGATATACTCCGTCAACACGACAGTAAGAGTAACCCTATTACTGAGGTAGACTACAGAGAGAATGTAAAAAAATTAGATATTGATGCTGTCAAGGAAGATGTCAAAACCATGCTAAAAGATTCTAAGGATTGGTGGCCAGCAGACTGGGGTCACTACGGTCCATTCTTTATCCGGATGACATGGCATGCTGCAGGAACTTACAGAACAGGTGACGGTCGTGGTGGAGCTGCAACTGGCGCACAGCGCTTTGCTCCGTTAAATTCATGGCCAGACAATGGAAACCTTGACAAAGCTCGCAGGCTATTATGGCCTATCAAGGAAAAATATGGAAACAAGTTATCATGGGCTGATCTTCTTGTTCTCGTGGGTAACGTAGCCATCGAAGATATGGGAGGACCAAACCACGGGACCGTTTTGGGACGTGAAGATATATGGCATCCAGAAAAAGACATTTATTGGGGAGCAGAGGACGAATGGTTAGGAGACAATCGTTATGGCAAAACTCGTCAGTCTCTTGAAAACCCTCTCGCAGCTGTTCAAATGGGATTAATTTATGTAAATCCTGAAGGACCCAATAGTAATCCTGATCCTGCACTTTCAGCTCAAGACATTCGCGAGACATTTAAAAGAATGGCTATGAATGATGAGGAAACTGCTGCACTTACAGCAGGAGGACATACTTTTGGAAAGGCACACGGAGCAGGAGATGGAGGACTTGTTGAAGCAGAACCAGAAGGAGCACCAGTCGAAATGATGGGCCTTGGATGGAATAACAAATATGCTTCTGGTGTTGGTGTAGATGCTATAACAAGTGGTATAGAAGGACCCTGGACCACAAACCCAACTCAATGGGATATGGGCTATCTAGAACTTCTATTCAAATACGAGTGGGAGCTAAAAAAGAGTCCTGCGGGAGCTTGGCAATGGCATCCAATGGATTGTGCTGAAGAAGATATGGTTCCTCAAGTAGACGGAAGTGATGTAAAAGTACTCCCTATGATGACTACAGCTGATATGGCTATGAAAGTAGACCCGATTTACAATAAAATCTGTCAGCGATTTTTGGCAAACCCAGATGAATTTGGAGAAACCTTTGCAAAAGCTTGGTTCAAACTACTTCACAGAGACATGGGACCTAAAACCAATTATATTGCTGGAGACTTTAAAGATGTAAACTACATCTGGCAGGATCCTACTCCTATTGGAAAAATTCTGACTTCATCTGAAGAAGATGCTGTTCGAAACATATTGAAAAATTCTGGTCTTAGTGTTCAAGAAATGGTTAATACAGCTTGGGCAAGTGCGAGCACATTTAGAGGTTCTGACAACCGCGGTGGAGCCAATGGTGCTCGTATTCGTTTACAACCTCAAAAAGACTGGAACGTCAATAAGCCTGAAGAATTGTCAAAAGTTCTGGCAGTATATGAGCAAATTGCCGCTGAGCAAGGAACCAGTGTAGCCGATGTAATCGTAATTGGTGGAGCTGTAGGGATTGAACAAGCTGGTGGAGAAAAAGTAGAGGTAACTACTGGTCGTGGTGATTCAACTCAAGAAGATACCGATCTAGATTCATTCAATCTACTTAAACCTAGAGCCTGTGGGTTTAGAAATTATTCTGAAAAAGAGTTTGCTGTGAGCCCAGAGGAAATTATGCTCGATAAGGCGCAACTTTTAGGGCTAAATCCTGTTGAAATGACTTTACTTATAGGTGGACTTCGCGCTATGGGAATCTCTCACAGCGGTGATGGTGTTTGGACCAATGGAAAGTTAGACAATAGTTGGTTTAAAACTTTACTCTCTATGGATGTTAAGTGGGATACAACTGGATACAACAGTTATGTCGCTTCAGATCGTGCTACTGGTGCAGAAGTTAGAACAGCTTCTAGAACAGATCTAGTTCTCGGTTCGAATTCTGAACTTAGAGCCATTGTTGAAGTTTATGCTCAGGATGATAACAATGATAAATTTGTAATTGATTTTACCAAAGCCTGGAATAAAGTGATGAATGCTGATCGTTTTGATCTTCGATAGTATCTATAGTTGTAAGAATAATATAATCCTGTATATACATCGGGTTTTTTATTATCATCTCAATTCGGATACAATATTATTTTTTAATCCATTGATTCTATATAATCCCTTTAGAATTGAATTTGTATTTTTGTTTAGAGATTATACTCAATGGCAAAAAAAAAGCAACCCAAGCAAATCGATTCAAAAATAATACGTCAGAGACAAATTCTCTTTGGCGGGGCTTTGTTGCTTCTAGCCCTGCTTTTGACAATCGCTTTCATTTCTTATCTATACAGTTGGAAAGCTGACTACAGTACTTTAGGGGCACTAACAGATAGAACTGTGGTTGCTCAGAATGTGCTCAATAAATTGGGTGCCCTAATCAGTCATTTTTTTATATATCAAGGCGTTGGTCTAGGAGCTTTTTTGATTCCATATCTTATCGGCTTAAGTGGCTATAAACTTTTCTTTAACGTTAATGCCAGAGGTCTAGTAAGTTCATGGGCTTGGGGAATTGCCCATATTCTTTGGACCTGCTTAACATTTGGGTATTTATGGACAGAATTTCCCATTTTATCTGGAATAATTGGTTTTGAAATTCACTCCTTTGCTGTCATTTATATCGGACGCCTAGGGCTCTTAGCAATACTGTCCTTTTTATTTCTTTGTTTTATTGTTATCGAGTTGGGATGGACACCTGAAAAAATAACTTTATGGTTTCAGTCATTAGAGAAAACTGAAACGCAAAAAACAAATGAAGAAATTGCTGATGAAGGAATTGAAATTGATCTTAATTCAGTTTCTAAAGCTCCTACCTCCACCGACAATCTTAAAGAAGAGATTGCCTTTGATAATTCCGCAGACGAAAAAGAGACCGCAGTTTTAGAAGCTGAACCTATTGCAATGGAAATTGAAGCACCCGTTGAAGAAAGTGTAGAAGAAAAACTGTCTAAAACCCTAGTTGAAAAACAAGGTTTTTTTGACCCCACTTTAGAACTCAGTAATTTTAAAAGACCGGGTATAGATTTATTGAAAGATTATGGGGATAGTGGGATCACAATCAATCAGGAAGAATTGGAAGCCAATAAAAATAAAATTGTTGATACACTCAACAACTACAAAATTGGAATTGCAAATATCAAAGCAACCATTGGTCCTACGGTAACTTTGTATGAGATTGTACCTGATGCGGGTATCCGAATTTCTAAAATTAAAAATTTAGAAGATGATATTGCGCTTTCACTGTCGGCTCTTGGCATTCGAATTATCGCTCCTATTCCAGGCAAGGGAACTATTGGAATTGAAGTTCCAAACCAAAAGCCAAGCATAGTCTCCATGCGATCTGTAATTAGTGCTTCTAAATTTCAGAACGCAGAGATGGAATTACCTATTGCTTTGGGTAAAACAATTAGCAACGAAACTTTTGTAGTCGATCTATCTAAAATGCCACACCTTTTGATGGCTGGGGCCACAGGTCAGGGTAAATCTGTTGGCTTAAATGCAGTTTTAACTTCCTTACTTTATAAAAAACACCCCGCTGAAATAAAGTTTGTATTGGTTGATCCCAAAAAGGTAGAACTCAATATTTACAATAAAATCGAACGCCACTATCTCGCAAAACTACCCGATACAGAAGAGGCTATTATAACAGACAATACCAAGGTAATCAACACGCTAAATTCTCTTTGTATTGAGATGGACAATCGCTACGAACTATTAAAAAATGCGATGTGTCGTAATCTAAAAGAGTACAATAAAAAATTTAGAGAACGAAAGTTGAATCCAAATGAAGGCCATAGCTATTTACCTTATATCGTTTTGGTGGTTGATGAATTTGCTGATTTGATCATGACAGCAGGAAAAGAAGTTGAGACTCCTATTGCCCGTCTAGCGCAACTGGCGCGTGCGATCGGTATCCACTTAATCATTGCAACCCAACGACCATCTGTCAATGTGATTACAGGAATCATTAAAGCTAACTTTCCAGCTCGAATTGCCTTTAGAGTAACCTCAAAAATTGATTCTAGAACGATTTTAGATAGTGGAGGTGCTGATCAACTAATCGGTAGAGGTGATATGCTTTACACTCAAGGAAACGAACTGACAAGAATCCAGTGTGCATTTGTTGATACTCCTGAAGTAGAACGAATTGCCGCTTATGTGGGAGGGCAAAAAGGCTATGCCGATGCTCATTTACTTCCCGAATATGTCGGTGAAGAAAGCCAAAGCAACTTAGATATTGATATCAGTGAGCGCGATGCTTTGTTTAGAGAGGCCGCCGAAGTAATTGTTACCGCACAACAAGGTTCGGCATCTTTATTGCAACGAAAATTAAAATTAGGTTATAATAGAGCAGGAAGAATTATCGATCAAATGGAGGCTGCAGGAGTAGTAGGACCCTTTGAAGGAAGTAAAGCCAGACAAGTTTTAGTATCTGACTTTGCAGCCTTAGATCGGTTATTAAATGACGAAGAGAATTAATCACATTTCCAAAAAATAAAATTGCCATGAGAAAACGAATTGTTTTCCTTCTTTTTACGTCTGTTTTGAGTATTCAGCTGAATGCTCAAAACACTGAGGCTGCTCAAAAGCTTTTAGACGAAGTATCAACTAAAATTGCCTCCTTTGAAACCATGACCTTTGAATTTGATTATGTACTTGAAAACAGACAAGAGAACATCAAACAAGAAACCAACGGATCCGTCACTGTATCTGGAGACCGTTATAAATTACTTTTTCTAGGGGCTGAACAATTATTTGATGGTAAAAAAACCTATACCGTAGTCCCTGAAAACGAAGAAATAACCATTACCAGCATTGAAGAAACGGAGGACATTGGTATAAATCCTTCTAAACTTTTGTACTTCTATAAGGAAGGCTATTCTTTTCAGTGGGATATCAAACAAAATGTGATGGGACGAACTATTCAATTTATCAAACTCATACCCGCGGAGGAGAATAAAGATGTAGATTATCTTTTACTAGGTATAGATACGGTCAAAAAAACCATCTACCGACTAATTGAAATAGGATCCAATCAAACACGAACAACCCTCACTATTTCAAATTTTGTTTCCAATGTGAAATTGAATACCAATTTCTTTGAATTTGATGCCTCATTGTATCCAGATTATTATATAAATCAGTAGACTTTGAAAATCATTGATCGCTACATTTTAAAAAGCTATCTGACACGCCTTTTCAGTGTTTTTACTATCTGTATGTTTATTTTTATCATACAAACTTTTTGGTTGTTTATCGATGAACTGGCTGGAAAAGGCTTGGACATTTTGATCATTCTCAAATTTCTCATCTATTATTCTCCAAAGCTTATACCGCTTGTATTACCTCTATCGGTATTATTGGCATCCCTTATGACTTATGGGACACTTTCAGAAAATTATGAGTTTGCAGCCATGAAATCTACAGGGATTTCACTTCAACGTGCACTTTATGGCTTAATGATTTTTCATATTTTGCTAGGTATTGGAACCTTTTATTTTTCCAATCACGTGATACCTTACGGTGAATTAAAATCCTACAACCTTAGACGAAACTTAGCTAAACTGGAACCCACATTAGCCATACGAGAAGGGATTTTCAATGAAATTGGTGAAATCAACATAAAAGTTAAAAAAAAGTATGGAGACAATGATCGATTTTTGGAAGATGTGATTATTCACGAGTACAGCCGCAATCAAAAAAATAATATTGTCATAAAGGCCGAACGAGGGGAAATGAAAAATGAGCCTACCGATCCCAACCTAAAATTAGTGCTCTATAATGGCAATCGCTATGAAGACATTGAACCTAAAAAGGCTCGTGACAAACAGCGAATACCTCATGCTAAGGTATCCTTTAAAACATATGAGATGAATATCGACCTCTCTCAATTCAATCAAGTTGATTTAGAAGAAGAGAACTATACCTCAACCTTTAGAATGCAAAAAATTGATCAGTTAAAAATTAGCATCGATACCTTACAACGGAATTATGGAGAACGACAGGACGTATTTAGTGAAAACTTTAGTAAAAAAAGTGTAATTACCAGTATTGTTAAGGAAAAAAAAGTTTCTTCAAAAAAAGACAGCATACCACAAAATATTTTTGAATTTATAGCGACTGAAGAATATTGGAAAAAAGCCCAATTGATAGAAGAAGCCATGTCAACAGTTCGTATTGGAATGAGAGATCTGAATTCAAAAAAAAATCAATTCTTTGCCTACCAAAAACTAATCAACCTCCACAAAGTTGAACTACAAAAAAAATACACTCTTTTATTTGTCTCCCTTTTGTTATTTTTAATTGGGGCATCTTTGGGAGCAATCATTCGAAAAGGAGGTATTGGGCTTCCTCTTGTTTTATCCGTATTGATATTTTTGACCTATCACTACATTGGATTATTTAGCACGAATGCAGCAGAGGATAACAGCATATCACCCTTTTTTGCTTCTTGGCTTTCAACCCTAATTTTAACACCATTTGCTGTTATTTTGACGCAAAGAGCATCTTCGGACAAAGGATTTATGAGCTTGTCCAACTTCTATTACCAAATTACAGAAAAAATCAAAAGACTTCCTTTTGTTAAAAAAAGATTACAATCACAATGACAAAACAAAAAATTAAATTAAATACGATTCCAGAGGCCATAGAAGCCATTCGAAATGGAGAGGTTATTATTGTTGTAGATGATGCCAATCGCGAAAATGAAGGAGACTTTATAGCCGCTGCAGAAAAAATAAGTCCTGTGTTGATCAACTTTATGGCTACACATGGACGTGGATTAATCTGTGCACCTCTTACCGAAGAACGCTGTCAAAAATTACATCTTGGTCGAATGGTAACCAACAATACCGACCCTATGGAAACTGCTTTCACCGTATCTGTTGATCTAAAAGGTAGGGGAGTAACTACTGGAATTTCAGCTTCGGACCGAGCCCAAACCATTAGGGCTCTAGTAAACGAAGAAACTTCTGCTTACGATCTTTCAAGACCTGGACATATTTTTCCTCTTATAGCGAAAAGCGGGGGTGTTCTCAGAAGAACAGGACACACTGAGGCAGCAATTGATTTTGCACGTCTTGCGGGTATGCAAGCGGCTGGAGTAATTGTTGAAATCATGAACGAGGATGGAAGTATGGCTAGATTACCAGAATTAACAGAAGTCGCTAAAAAATTTAATCTCAAGATCGTATCTATAGAAGACCTTGTATCCTACAGAATGCAGCATGATAGCTTGATTGTAAAAAAGGCTGATCAGGACATCAAAACACAATATGGAGACTTTAGGATGAGAGCTTATGAACAAACCACTAACGGAAATGTTCACCTTGCACTTTCCAAAGGGACATGGAACACGGAA